>ERZ780195.2722-NODE-2722-length-11550-cov-3.930144_pt1 | contig 11550 bp, 10 predicted proteins | sample MGYA00511017_ERZ780195 | MGnify/ENA primary metagenome ERZ780195 (study PRJEB29588, sample SAMEA2159974) | human gut metagenome | biome: human gut; feature: human-associated habitat; material: faeces | place: Denmark | collected 2008/2010 ...
GCTGGAGCCTGTGGCTGCAGTGCTTAGCGCATTGGTTGTGGCTGTCATGTTCCAAGATTCCTTTCGCAGAGAAGCAGAAAGTCTGCTGCGCCAGCATTGGGCCAGCCTGAATTGATCGCAGAAAAAAGAATAATTACAAAAGAGGGAGTAAAACATTTTCGGTGTTTCACTCCCTCTTAGTATGTGGTGACAATTTGCATTATGGTCATAAAGGTCAGTTTGATAAAAAGGTTCTCCCCCCACACAGCATATGAGAAAATCCTATTTATACTTCAATGCTCCCTGTAGCATCTCGTGAAAAAATCGCTTTAATTAGCGCTGCTATAATGCAGGGATATATTCTTGCAGTTTCATTAGAGATTGTCCAAACTTGGTTGTTTTCGTCGGGATCTGCACCGTGGTCTGCCGCATTGCGGACTTGTCCAACGAATTCAATCATCCCTCGATGTTTTTTCGAAATGTGTGCAGATAATGCATCTCGCTTTTGCAGTATCCCATTTCTACCGCTTAAAGAGACTCCTTTTCTTATTGCAAAATCAGCTAAAAAAGATTCAAATGCATTTGCCGCACAAACAACGATAGAACGAACATCCATTGTCCCAGAATGAGTTTTCTGCAATGCCTCAACCAAAGGGGCAAACACATTGGATGTATTAACAAAAGTATACAGATTTTCCCCCCAATACGTACGCAACGAGTTTTCGGTAATGTTTGCTGAGCGAAGCGCAGCTTCAATAATACCTACAGCATCCACATCCTCAACAAAGCTATATAAGTTTGCGCCTTCGCTTTTAAGCGCCTTTGCGTAGGTAGCAATGCTTATAAGCGTATTTTTCACGTCTCTCTCGTTGGAGGTCATCATATGTAGGGTTTTCGTTTGGCGACAAGCAAGCTCAATGGATTTTGTAAAACCGTATCGTGTCTTGAATGTATTATATGGAGCATATTGCTCCAAAATCAAGCGCATAAACACGGCCTTCTGCTCGTCTGATGATGCAGATACAAGCTTCCGGGCCAAAAATGATGGAGACCCATAACAGCCTCGTGAACTATCAAACACAATTAACTGAAGTTCACATGCCATCTGAAGTGCTTTAAGAACCTGATCGTCAGTTGCTATTCCCGTGAACTCTGCGATGAAATCCTTTGCCGCTTCAGAGCCTTTTGCGATGACAGCATCAACAACTGCAACAATATCCTCAGCAGTAGTAAGCACTATGTTATAACTCATACTGCACCTACTTTCTCTGTTATGAATAGCTTAATCATTCAGACAACTCGTAAAGCAGTTGACTAATTTTTTCGCCGAGTCCATCAATATCTGCTGGTGTACAGTTGATATTGATGTTGATGACAATAGAGTTCTTTGCCGAAATTGTTGCAACGGGAAGCGCTTGTTGGGCAACCGGTTCTGAATACGTTTGCTCAGCAAATATGGTATTTGATGCAACAGATACTCGGGCAGAGCTTGGTTCATCCAGGACAGATAGCTTGCCGTCAACCTCTGACAATACCCCAACACTCTTAAAAATTTCAATCAGTGCTCCAGCTCCTGCGCGAGATTCCTTAGCATCTTTGAGTCCTGAAGAATAAATAATGTGATTAATGAAACTCGAACGATCCATGCCATTACGAATTCGGACAGCAGACAACATCCGGTTTAAAAAATCAACTTCAGCAATAATCTCTTTCCAAATCCGTTCAACTTCATCTGTAATTTTTGAGGTATATGCTCGTCCTAAAGCGCGTCCCGTTTCGGTTGCTGCTTTTTTATTGCCCTCCGTGATCAAACCCACTTGTACCATAAAACCATTGTTCTTGCTTACAATAGTACGAGGTACTCCAGTGGCTTGGGTTATCTCGTCCAATGATAGTGCGGTTCCTTCTTTCGTATTCGCATACGCTTGGAACAGTTTAATCAGCTCCTCATACGATGAGCACGGAAGTTTAAAGGTCTCTGCCATTTTCTATTCCTCCAATTCTTTTATTTGATGATATTTCTGTTGAAACATCAAAGCTACAAGCACCTAAATTATTATTCGCAACCGTATTAGTATTCAAAGCTTTGACGCTAAATTTAATGCAACAATATTGACTATATCGAGTGTCATTAGATTCACGAAAAACTTAGCGTTTCCATGAAGAACAGATTTTGTACATTACACATTTAGCTAAATTGTATTTGCAGAGATTATTGTTAATTTAGTATTCTCCAAACCTTTTTGCCAACTGCATAAACGACGAGTTTGGCATTACCTGCTTGGACGGGATAAACAGATACCGCCACTGCTTATAGCCGTTTGCCTTGCCCCAGCGAGAGGCAACCTCGCAGTATTGGATACCGCGCTTTTTCTTAGCAATCACATCCGGGTCACTGATCTTGTCCTCGCCCTTTACCTCCACAAGATAAATCGTATCGTCGGTCTCCACAACGAAATCCGGCTCATAGTTATGCCCGTGATTGTAGGTGATATTGAATTCCTGTGGAGCAGGGCGAAGCCAGTTCTGCACATCGGTGTCCGTCTCCAACACCCGTGCAAGTACCAGTTCGGGGCGGCTGTCAAACTTGGCGGCGCTGAATACGCCCCGCTTGACACCTTCAAACAGAACTGATTGGATATTCCCGGTATAATCATCGGAGAAAAGATTGACCCGTTCGGCACAGCTGTAAGACTGCTGCAGGTTGTAATCTCTTGTGCCGACCACTTCTTCCTGTAAAAATCCGTTTTCACAGTAAAAATGCTGTAGCATCTGCTTGTAGATTTTATTGCCAATATCCCGCTTGTACATCATAATGATGTTTTGCATTCCGTTTGTGCCATATCGGGTTTCGTAATGGTCGCAGACCTGAGTGATCAGTTTGAACAGCAGTTTGGAACACTTTTCGTAATCGATTTCCGGCTTTGCACGTAGCTGTTCCAGTATGACCTTTTTCGGATTGTAGCCCTCAAAATCGATTGCATCGCCCTTGATGCGCTGCCGGTCCTGCATATCCTCCAGATTCTGAACGAGCAGCTCATTCTTGATCGGCACATGGGTAAAATCTGCCATGTCCAAATCAAAGTCTACGAACACATATTCCTCAACACCGGCATCCGTTACCTTGATACGGGGAATCGGAATAAATTTGTTCACGGCAGCTCTGTGCGTTTCCTCGGTTTGGTAGAGCATCCATGCTGCCAGCGGCATTTCATTCTCCTTGAAGGTCTGTCCCAGATCCTTATCCTCAGCGACCTTCTGTTTGACTGTTTCTACAATTTGCTGTGCCTGCACAGGGGTGACCGTATGCGCCGGGGTATGCTGAATGTGCTGCTCAACCTCTGCTTTGATCAAGTCAGCTGCCTTCTTGATCAGTGCATCTGTGGTATCCGTCTTTTCAATTTGAGTATGAGCATACGCTTTTTCCAGCTCGGCATCCGGATCGGTTTCTATTGTCAGCTGAGTATAGACCACTTCTTCGGGCTTGATTTCTTCTGCTTTAATGACATTCCCAGCCTTAAAAATAGAATCACCCTTCTGTGCCTCCGCCAGAATATCATTGAATTTATCATGGGCAGTCAGCATGACGGCATCCACATCCCGATCACCGGTGCGCTCTCCATAGGGTAGGCGCAAGCCGCGACCGACCATCTGCTCTCGAAGAATCTTGGATGCTGCCGTGCGAAGCGGCACAATGGTATAGAGGTTGTTGACATCCCAACCTTCCTTGAGCATATTGACATGGATTACGATTTCCACCGGGTTTTCGGGATTCTCCACATCCAGAAGCAGCCGGGTGTTGGCTTCGGTTTCTGTACCCTTCTGCTTGGAATGAACAATGATGGTTTTGTTGCGATATGCGCCGCCACGGAACTCGTCCGACTTCACGAACTGCTCCACCCATGTTGCATGGTCGGTATCTTTACAGACCACCAACATAAACGGCTTCACGACCGGCTTTCCATGGTTGACAGGCATAAACCTCCAGTTTCCGTTTGGTGCTCTCATGACAGGTGATGCCGTCCAACAGCATCATTTTATCCAGTTGCTCGTCCCCAAAGTTGTAAAAATCAATGTCGGAGCGTGTGACAGCAAAGGGTGTACGAGTATAGCCGTCCTCGATGGCCTTGGACAACGGATACTCATATACAACATTTTTGAAAGGAACTTGCTTATTACCCTTCGTCACAAGGGGAGTCGCAGTAAGCTCCAATCCCAGCAGCGGATGCAGTTCATTGAGCGCCTGCATTCCCCTCTCTGCCCGGTAATGGTGAGATTCATCCATAATCAGCACCAAGTCCGGCAGGTCGGAGAGCGCCTGATAGAACGAGTCACCGATAAGCTCGTTCACCTTTTTCATGTTTGCGCCCTCTTTGTTGAACTTATCGATGTTATATACGAAGATATGTACATCAGATTCAAACAAAGAGAGGTTCTTTTCCCGGTAATCGTCATCCGTGATAATCTGCGGCTGTACGGTAAAACAGCCCAGCCCCCGGAACACATACTTCGGACTGCCGTTATCGCTCAAATCCTTCTTGAGCTTCTCATAGATCGTGGTATTGGGCGCAACCACGAAAAAGTTCCGGATGTTGTGCTGCGTATACAGATAGGCGATGAAAGCGCCCATCAGCCGGGTTTTACCCACACCGGTGGCCAGAGCAAAAGTCAAAGACATGAAATCCCGCTCGAAATCCGTACAAATCGGATACATAGCATGAACTGCACCCAGTGCTGCTTTCAGATTCATTCCCTTGCGCAGGGGCACTGCATTCGTGATTTCTTCCAGGATTTTCAGCGATTTTGTCTGCGGCTTGCGCAGAGACATCACACCGCTGATATAGTCCGTGGTATAAAGCGGAAAATCATTAAACATCCTGTTCCTCCTCGTCATCATACACCGGCGGATGGACGATGTTCAGATTGTAGTCGGTCTTGCCAAACTCGCAGCGTTCCAACAGCATTTGCGGAATTTTCTTGACGGCAATATTGTCGTAAGCCTTGTCCAGTCCGCGGTCAAAGGAGCGGCAGGCAATAATGAGATACTCGCCCTCCTCCATGGTGTCCTTGATGGAATCCAGGTAGGTGCTGTTCAGGTGACGGGTCGTCACAAATAGGTAGCTGTTTTCGTTGCCCACAGACTGCTTCCAGAACAGCTCTCCGTCCGGCTGATAATGGAAACCCTCGTGCAGGGCAACGGCAGCCGCCAGCATATTGGCATCGTAGTCTTCGTTGATGACATATTCGTCAAAGGCGTCTTTGTTGATAAGGGTAGGTGCGACCTCATAGAAGCGATACCCGCCGCCGCCCTGCCAATCAACCGATTTAGTAATGCCAGACGCATCATTGTTTGCAATAGCATCATCAATCCTTGGCTTGCAATGGGTGTAGGCTTGCTTTCCCATTTCTATGCCTATCCATCTACGTTTCATTTTGTGTGCAACTGCTGCAGTTGTCCCCGAACCAAGAAACGAATCCAAAACTATATCTCCCAGATCAGAGGATAGCTCTATGCAGCGCTTAATTAATGCTTCAGGCTTTTTCCCCTTAGGGAAATTAACACCACCCTCATTATGCAGATTATTTGACAGGAGGTCGTCCCAGAGGGTAGTTAACGGTTCTCCAGGGACATATTCTCCGTCAACTTTTTTCAACTTGTCTCGATAGAAAATAATACGCTTTCCATTCAGCAAATAAATATCAGAATATCCATCTCTAACCTGTCTTAAAATTTCATTCGGTTTGTTACGGGATTCATCAATCATAGCTCTGGTTTCTGCGCCGACGCTGTTATAATCAGGATTTACCAGCTGTATTACAGACTCGCAGTGTTCCAAAACGAATTGATCCATCTGTTCCGGATAGCTTTTAATAAATGCTCGCGCTTCCTTTATAGATAATTTTCTCTCTTCAGCAAACGCTTCGGTGAGCGTGATAAGATTCCACGAAGGGAAAGGATCATTAATGTTGGTGATAAAATTCCCATAGCGCTTGTCGCGGCTGCCTCTGTTAGTATACAATCGATTTGGATGCCAGTGTTCCTTTGATTTAGAATAAATCAGTATAAAATTTGTTGTAGTAACGCAGCCGGGATTTATTGCCTTATGACCAGTGGCAGCTCCCTGTTTAAATGTAATCAGATAAAGACGGTTTTGCTTTCCGAATATTTCATCTAAAAGGAGCGTTAAATACGGAAGGTTCTGATCATCAATATGAACGAACAATGTCCCATCGTCTTTCAAAAGAGTATGGATAATTTGCAAACGGCTTCTCATTAAATCTAACCATATTGACATTTCGAGGTTATCATCATAATTTTCAAATGCCTGACCTGTATTAAATGGTGGATCAATATAGATGCACTTTACCTGTCCGGCGAATTTGCTCTCCAGCGCCTTCAGCGCCAGCAGATTATCTCCGTGGATCAGCATATTCTGCGTATCCGGGTCGGCTGCGGTGTTGGACAGTGCCGTGTTTTCAATCAGCAGGCGCGGTTCTACCCGAATCGGTTCGTCCTTGCCGTACCATGTCAGTTCCAGTTTATTGGCCATATTTCTGCCACCCTTCCTTTGCCGCAAGTGCTGCAAGCTGTTTCTCTAAATTATAACGAATATCGGAATCTGTTGCCTGTTCAAAGGGACGAGTCTCCGTTGCTGGCAGCGCTGCGATTGCAACAAAAATCTCCGGGTGCTTTGCGTTGTTCTGAATGACCTGTTTCTGCGCCGCAGAACGGTCAAACGGATTCTTCTGCAATTCATTCCATGTATCCAGAATGTCCTTTTCCAAATCCGTAATATATTGTTTCTGCCGCAAATAGGCAATCAATAAACTGTAATCCATCCGTTATCCTCCTCCGTGTCCGTTGCTTGCGAGGTCCGTATCAGCAATCAGTTGAACTTTTTTCAACTGCTGCTATGTTGCTGTTTTTCTCTCGCTCCAAAGCCTCATCCAGCTTGTACATCAGCATACTGGCAAATATTAACTGCCGTGCTGCATTCTCTGCTGTAATGGAATCATTTTCGTGGGCCTTTGGGTTTCGCCAGCCGCTGCTCCGGCAAACATATCCATAAATCCTCGTTGAACATTTTCACCTGTATCCGTTGAGGTATCTGCAATCACTATCTTAGGAGATTTGGCCGAAAAAACTGTTTGCATAAGAGGGTAACCATCCAACTGCTTTCCGTCCTTTCCTCTAAGCTCTGGGAAAAGCTTTTTGACTCTGGCATTTATTTCGATAAAGGCACTGCGCGCAGATTCAAAATAATGGCCATCTTGATACAGTGACCGTGCCACCCGAATAATATCCGGGTGAACCAGCTTCCAGTCAACAGCAAAATGGAGTCCCAGTTCCCTGCGCTTCAAGGCATCTAATTGAATCAAAATTGTGTTGCCTTCTCCCACTGCCATTCTCTGCGTTGAGGTGTAAACAAGATTACGGGAAATGATTTTCCACTCGTCACTCTCTTCAAAGTGATTTTCGTAAATGTACTGAATTAGGTCACAATGAAATTGATTATACTCCGGCGTATCAAAGCGAACTGGTGTTTTAATGGAAAAAAGGTTTTTCATCTGCCCAATTAAAGAATCAATTGTAATCATTGTGTGACTCCTTTCCGCGCCATGTTAGTTCCAAATGTTGGATATTGTATTCCCTTCGATTTCTGTACACAGCACGCAACCGCCTCGAAAGGCTTTGTTTGTAATAAATTTCACTCACACAGTCTCTGATACGCCTTGCGAACAGTTTTCGCCATCAAGATTCTACGCTGACTCAGAAACTCCATGTATTCCATACCTTCGAAGTTTTTTGGCAAAGCATGTTCCTCACATGCTTTGCGGTAACCATCTTCACCAAGTTTTTGGCGGTAATGATAGACATAGTCTTGAGGGGCTTTGTCCGAAATCTCAATATTGGAGGCGTAGTCGAGATAGGTAAAATTTGCAATCTGGTTTCTGTCACGGTCACTGGTAAACCCAATTCCAGACAGATAGTTCTTCGGGAAGATATGGTGTCTATCAATCGCGTTCTTTGTTCCGCTGGATCCCATAATAAAGTATTTGGACACCGGAGTGTTGCTGAACAGCATGGGTGTATTGAGTACAATCTGAGCTGCTATATATCCATACCATGCAGGCGAAATAGCTGCCGCACTGTTCATCTCATTAGGCAGTGTCAAGCTGAAGTAATCGTCCGTGAAGTGCGTTTCGATAACACGGTCAATATAGGCAATGAACTCTCCTGCAGTATGAACATCACGCAGATCCGCAAGCTGCTTTTCAACTTCGGACTCTGTGGAGCCGGTGTAGAAATATGTAATAGTGCTCATAAAGAACCACTTGCTGATGCACTTCTTAAGCTGTGCAGCATCCAGCTTGTAGTCATATTTAGCAATCAGGTAAAGAACATAACTGAAAACAACCGCATTGGAGGAGGCAATCAGCTTGTCACTGATATATCCAGCCTCGGCTACGATGTTGATAAAGTTGTGCCAGTTATTCAGGTTCATGACCTTATCCAGAGCATCCTTGAAAATCTGGAGATTATCATGACGCACTTTATCGGAAAACTTTCCGGTTTCCAGATTCTTGCCCCTTAACAGCATATAGGCATATTTCAGCCGAGCGCGTTTAAAACCGAAACCGACGGCCATGCGAATCAGATGAGGAGGATCGATTGCCAAAAGCGTGTTGTACGAGGTATTGGCAGCCGGAACTCTGGACGCTGCCGCAAACGCATTGATCTTATCGCTGGTTTCATTCTCATAAACGGAAATCAGTGTCTGGATGAAGTTATTTTCCGTCAAGCTCTGACCACCAGAGTTGACCCGGACAAAAATATCTGCAACGTCTTCCTCATCTGCGTTATAGCTGATCTCCAAAGTAGGCAGAGAATAATCAGACAGATTCAGTAGAGCATTGATGCTATCCTCAATCCTGTCTTCTTCCTCATCTGTCAACAGCGGGAACCCCTTCTTACTCCGGCCTTCGTTAGCCTCCTTGATAAAATAACGCCGCAGAGAGCTGATGGAATTATCCTCTTTTGCCAGGAAAACATCACTGATGCGGCTGATCCACTCCGTGTCCTTTTCATATGCCTGAGACCATACGGCAAATTCACGAGTCAGCGGATTATAGGAGATTTTTATTTCACGATCTGCGAAATTTTTGTCCTTCATCTTGACCGCAAACATAGCCGCAACAAGGGCAGTCAAACGCTGCTGACCGTCAATGACGAGTTCCTTAGGTTCTTCATAGGTTTTTGAGTTATCTCCAATCGTGCTCTTTTTGCTCTCATAATCAGCTGGAGACTCCCACAGCATGATATAGCCAATGGGATAGCCCTTGAGCATAGAGTCAAACAACTCACGAACTTTATTGTCCCTCCAAACAAAAGGACGCTGAAGATCAGGCAGACCGATGCGGCCATTGCGTACATCCTTGACCAAATCCCCCACTTTACTGGGGATATTCTTAAACAGTTCTTTTCCCATCTGGAGCCTCCAAAAAGCAACGCTATGGTTGCTGCATTTTCTCTATATCTATATAAGCCTATCACGAATAGCGTCCGTTATATCGGACGTTTTTAAGATTTCAATTTGTAAGTTCTATTCCGGTTACTGCCTTCGGTAACAACGATTTCTTCTTTTACCATTTTTGTCAGTACCGCTCTTGCACGAGGGCTACTGATTCCAAGTAACTCCGCAATCGTCTTACAATCTGCTTTAATCTCACGGGTCAAGTATTCGATGACGGAGTGTTTTTGCCTGCTGTAAATTGTGGTATCGCTTGTTTTTATCGCTTGCTTTTTATCGCTTGCTTTTTCAAAAACGAGCGATAACATCGTTCTTTCCGGTTCAATCTGTTCTGTGACAGAAGGCATTGCCCAACCCTGCTCACGCCAGACGCCAAAAATGAGGGGGATGCCGCTGCCAGAGCGCTCACCGATATCGATTAGATTGAACATTTTCAGCATAGTTCCGTTGCGGGGATCGGATACGCCGCCGCTTTTCGCAGCGTCGACCTCAATGCGGAAACCGCCGGGATTGGCCATGGTGATGGAATCACGCTTTTTGATGATGACCAAGCCCTGTCTGCCATAATAGTCAGCATGAACCAGGCAGTTCGCCAACGCTTCACGCAGAGCTTTATGCACATTGGTATCATCCACTCTGGTGCCGCCCTCCATCTTGAATGGTACCTTGATGTCCTGAATCAACTTGTTGTAGACCCGGAAATAGAAGTCGTACACATTGCCGCTCCAGTCGCCGGAGGAGGAGATGATGCGGTCAGTCCAGCGAGTGTCGGCATCGTACTGTTCCTGATAGTCCAGGAAATAGGCATTAAATTCCCGCACGATGTCGTATTCGTTGCCAAATATGAGGAGTCCGGCAGAGGTGGGATGCTTCTTTCCATCGGAGCCAATACCAACGGCGCCAAGTTTCAGGAGGAAATCTTCATCCTCAAGAGCCTCCCAAATATGACCGGGACGGGACAAACGCATTCTCTGGCGGTAGCTGCGGACGCTCTCTTTGTTGAATACGGTCATATCCATTTCATTTAGCACAAGCATGTCCTGAGTTTTCGCGGAAGCATCCCGCACCATAGCCTGATACTCTTCCTTGGTACAGCGGTAGTCGCCCTCACCATTTCGGCGGTAGGTGCAGAGCGGATTGCCGTCTACATAGACCGGCTTGTAGGAGCGTTCTGCACGGGGTACATTGATGACCACGATATGGTTGCCGTCCACCTCCTGAACAAACACATCCTTGGAGGACAGAACATTCACGCTGGTCTTATTGGGGTTATTGGCGATGTCCCAGAACTCCTTGATGAGTCTGGCAGGGTCTGGCAGATCTACCGTGTGCAAGGATTTATCTGCCCATTCTTCCACGCCCAACAGGATAATGCCGCCGTGGGTATTGGCAAAGGCGGAATAGGTTTCCCAAATGCTTTTGGGCAGGCCACCAAGAGCTTTCTTCGCCTCGATGCGGTTGTTCTCCCGATATTGCTCGATTTTGGAAAAGTCAATCATAATTTTTCTCCTTTACGAGCTCGATGATATCGCAGAAATCACAGTCCAGAACTTCGCAAATCTTCGTTAAGATTTCCGTACTGACATGCTGGTTCTTGCCCAGCTTGGCAAGGGCGGTGGTGGACATACCGGTAGCCAGACGCAGATCCTTCTTTTTCATGTTTTTATCGATTAGGAGCTTCCAGAGCTTATTATAACAAATCGTCATCGTAACACCTCGTGTCAGAGTATATACTAATACAGGTTAATTCTAACACAACAGCTTCAATTTGTCTATTGAAAATCCAGTTTTCAGATCTGAACTCCCATTTTCAAGTGCAGATTTCAAATCAAGCCAATATGCAAAAGGCGCAGAAGCGTCTGGGTTCGCTCCTGCGGTTATTTCTTTGTTTATGCGGCGCAATTTTTGAGGTCAGCCCATGATGCCGATTTTGTTGCCGTTCTCGTACATATCCTCGGCGTACTCGACTTGGTTGGGTCCCTGGCTTTCTATCCAGCCAAAGCCGGGGACATAGACCATATCCGCCAGTTCGTTATCA
>ERZ780195.2728-NODE-2728-length-11537-cov-3.708500_pt1 | contig 11537 bp, 9 predicted proteins | sample MGYA00511017_ERZ780195 | MGnify/ENA primary metagenome ERZ780195 (study PRJEB29588, sample SAMEA2159974) | human gut metagenome | biome: human gut; feature: human-associated habitat; material: faeces | place: Denmark | collected 2008/2010 ...
ATGAGCGCCTCGTGGACGATGAGCGGGAAGTACATCGTGGGCGGGTGCAGACCGTAATCGAGCATTCCCTTGGCAAGGTCGAGTGCGGAAACGCCCGTCTCCTTGTGCAGATCGACCAGCGACATGACGAACTCGTGCATACAGATCTCGTCGTAGGCCATGGTGAACTTCTCCGCGAGCTTCACGCGCATATAGTTGGCGTTGAGCACGGCGTTCATCGCCGCCTCTGGAATGCCGGTCCTTCCGAGCGTGAGCACATAGGTCAGCGCCTTGATGCAGACGTCGAAGTTGCCGTAGAACAGCTTCACGCGGCCGATGGACTTCTCGGGATAGTCGAAGGCAAGCCTGCCGTCCTTCTCCACCACCAGCGGGCCGGGCATATACTTGCGCAGAAAGTCCTTGCAGCCGACCGCGCCCGCACCGGGGCCACCGCCGCCATGCGGCGTGGCAAAGGTCTTGTGCAGGTTCGAGTGGATGCAGTCGAAGCCCATGTCGCCCGGGCGGACGACGCCCATGACGGCGTTGAGGTTCGCGCCGTCGTAGTAGCACAGGCCGCCCGCGTCGTGGACGATCTTTGTGATCTCCAGAATGTTCTTATCGAAGATGCCGACCGTGTTCGGGTTCGTGAGCATCAGTCCCGCCGTGTCGGGGCCGACGGCGGCACGCAGCGCGTCGAGATCGACGCAGCCATCCGCGCCGGAGGGGATGTTCACCACCTGATAGCCGCACATGGCGGCGGTGGCGGGGTTCGTTCCGTGGGCGGAGTCGGGCACGATGATCTTCGTGCGCGCAGCGTCGCCGCGGTCGGTGTGGTATGCCTTGATGAGCAGCACGCCGGTGAATTCGCCGTGTGCGCCCGCGGCAGGCTGGAACGTGACCGCGTCCATGCCGAAGATCTCGCCCAGCTCGCTGCCCAGAACATGCAGCGCCTCGAGCGCGCCCTGCGCCGTTTCGACCGGCTGGAGCGGGTGGAGCTGCGTGAAGCCAGGCAGCGCCGCCATGTCCTCGTCGATTTTGGGGTTGTACTTCATCGTGCAGGAGCCGAGGGGATAGAAGCCGTCGTTCACGCCGTGGATGCGCTTGCAAAGCGCCGTGTAGTGGCGCGTCAGCTCATTTTCACTCACATGGGGTAGGCGCAGGGGCGCTGTGCGCTCCTCTGGGAGCGTGTATTCCGGCACATCGCACGCAGGCATCAGGCTCAGACCGCGGCCCTCCGTGCCAAGCTCAAAGATCAGCTTCATTTCAGCACCTCCTTCACGATGGAAACGGCTTTGTCAAGCTGCGCCTTGCTCACAAGCTCGGTCACGCACCAGAGGATGCCGCCGTCCCCCTCCGCACCGCCGAGGATGTCCGCCGCGTCGAGCGCGTCAAGGATCTTTTTGCGGCAGTTGGGGCACTCAACCTCGGTCACAAACTCGTGGAAGAATTCGCCCTGATACTTGAGCTTGCAGCCGGCCTTGACAAGCTCGGCGGCAAAGTAGTGCGCCTTTGAAGTGCAGAGCCGTGCGCACTGCTTCATGCCCGCTTCGCCCATCGCCGCCATGTAAACGCCCGCGGTGAAGGCGCACAGCGCCTGATTCGAGCAGATGTTGGAGCTGGCCTTCTCGCGGCGGATGTGCTGCTCCCGCGCGGAGAGCGTGAGCACATAGCCGGTCTTGCCGTCTACGTCCTTCGTCTGACCGACGATGCGGCCGGGAAGCTTGCGCGTCATGGCGGCAGTCGTCGCCATAAAGCCGAGGTAGGGGCCGCCGAAGGCGGTGTCGAGCCCGAGGGGCTGACCGTCGCCCACGGCGATGTCAGCGCCCATCTCACGTGGAGTCGGCAAAAGAGCACAGGCGATGGGGTTCACGCCCATGACGAACTTCGCGCCCGCAGCATGGACAAGCTCGCCGATGGCTTTTGCGTCTTCGATCTGCCCGAAGTAGTTCGGCTGCTGGAGGTAGAAGCACGCGGCGTCCTCGCCGAGCGCGGCCTTGAGCGCGTCGAGATCGGTTCTGCCATCCTTTGCGGGAACGACGGTCAGCTCGGTGTTCGAGGCAAAGCAGTAGGTCTGCATGACCTCGATGACCTGCGGGTTCACGCAGGCGGAAACATACGCCTTTGTACGCTTGCGGTCGCGGCACATGGGGATGGTCTCGGCGGCGGCGGTCGCGCCGTCGTAGTGGGAGGCGTTGGCAACGTCCATGCCCGTCAGTTCGCAGATCATAGTCTGGAACTCGAACGTGCCTTGCAGCACGCCCTGACTGATCTCCGCCTGATAGGGCGTGTAGCAAGTGACCAGCTCCTCGCGGGAGGTGATGGACTTCACAACGGCGGGAATGAAGTGGCGGTAGGCGCCCGCGCCGCGCAGAACGGTCTTGTAGACCTTGTTCTTCTCCGCCATGGCGGTGACGGCCTCGCGTACCTCCAGCTCGCTCATGCCCTCGGGGATGTTGAGCGTCCCGTTCAGCAGCATCCCCTGCGGGACCGCCTGATACAGGTCCTCAAGGCTTTTGACCCCGATGGCAGCAAGCATTTCCTCCCGTTCCGCCGCGGTGGTCGGAACATAAGAGCCCATCAGCCCTCCTCGGCGCAATGCGCCTCATAAGCCGCCGCGTCGAGCAGCTCCTCGGTGCCGCCGATGCCCTCGACCTTGATGATCCACGCGCCGTAGGGATCGGAGTTGAGCGTTTCGGGCGCGTCGGCCAGCGCCTCGTTGACCGCGCAGATGGTGCCGGAGACGGGAGAGATGATGTCGGAGACCGCCTTGACGGATTCAACATCGCCGAAGCTCTCGCCTGCGGTGACCGCGTCGCCCTCGGTGGGCAGGTTGATAAACACCACATCGCCCAGCGCGTCCTGTGCAAAATCGGAGATGCCGACGACGGCGATCTCGCCGTCCATCCTGACCCACTCGTGGGACTTGGAATACTTCAGCTCAGCAGGAAATTTCATTGTGTTGTCCTCCTCAAATTTTTGTTGCAGAAATCGTTGTGGTAGTATGTATGCTTACTTGTCCAGCTTATAGAACGGCATGGGCACGATCTCCAGCTCGACCATGCGCCCGCGCACATCGGCGTTCAAGTGCTTGCCGATCTTGATATCCTCGACCGGGATGTAGCCCATCGCGACGCCGCAGCCGATAAACGGCGCGAATGTGCCGGAGGACGTCCAGCCGAGCTTCTCGCCCTCCATCGAATAGAGGTCGCAGTGCTCGCGCACAATGCCGCGGCCGACGACCTTCATGCCGATGCGCTTCAGTTTCGGCGCGCCAAGCGCGACGAGCGCGTCGCGGCCGATGAAGTCCTTGCCGGTCAGCTTGCAGGGAAGGCCCGCCATCTTCGGCGTGATCTCCTCGTTCATCTCGTGGCCGTAGAGCGGCATCGAAGCCTCTAAGCGCAGCGTGTCGCGCGCGCCGAGTCCGCAGGGGATCAGGCCGTACTCCTCGCCCGCGGCGAGCAGGGCGTGCCAGAGGTCAACGGTATCCTCAGCCCTGCAGTAGAGTTCAAAGCCGTATTCGCCGGTGTAGCCCGTCTGGGAAACGAGAGCGTGAATGGTGCGGCTGCCGAGGTCGAGCGGAACGTTGTCGATAAAGGTGTAATACTTCGCGGGAATGTACTGCTCCGCGCAGAGCTTTTTGAGAATGTCGCCGGACGTTGGTCCTTGCAGCGCGACCTGTCCCCAGTCGTCACCCTCGTCGCGGTAGTCCACGTCGCCGAACAGATGGCTCTCGACCCACGCGGCATCCTTGTCGCGGTTGCCCGCGTTGACGACCAGCCAGTAGTCGTCGGCGGCACAGCGGTAAACGATGAAATCGTCAATAATGCCGCCCGCGTCGTTGCAGAACATGGCGTACTTGATGTCGCCGTCCTGCATGGTGGAGATATCCGCGGTGATGAGCTTCTGCACGTTCGCGACCGCGGCGGGGCCCTTGAGCCGCAGCTCGCCCATGTGCGACACGTCAAAGAGTCCCGCCTTCTGCCGCACGGCCATGTGCTCGGCGAGCACGCCGGTGGGATACTGCACGGGCATCAGAAAGCCGCCGAACTCAACGATCTTTCCGCCCGCGTCCACATGGGTCTGATACAGGGGTGTTTTCCTTTCCATAAGCTGTTTCCTCCTCCATTATCATTTTTGAATGATAGTATAAAAATGATTAAAATATGGCATAGAAAAAAGGCACAAAGTCCCCCTTGGAACTTTGTGCCTCCGTTTTATGACCTGAGAGTTTCCCTGACACAGCATATCGCATCCTGCAGGTTGCACCTTCGGCGTGCGGCCAAGCCGCACTTTTCGGAGCGTCGTCCGAGTCCGGTCCTTTTGCCTGAGAGCTTCTGCATTCCCCTTCGGCGCCGCGGCGGATATTCCGCGGTCTCTCCCGTGACCCATCATCCGATCACCTTATCCACTTGCCTTTTTAAGGTAACATACGCAATGTGCTTTTGTCAAGAAAGATATTTTGTCGTTTCGCCGAAAAATATGCAGGCGAGAGGAAAGCCGTTTTCGGTCATTTCGTTACCACACGCTCACGCGCGTCTCCGGCGCGGTCCACATCCCGTCGCCGGGCCGTATACCATAGGTCGTGTAGAATTCCGGCAGCGTCTGCAGTACGCGGTTGCAGCGCAGCTTATCCGGGGCGTGGACGTCGGTCACGGCCAGATACTCGCGCATCTGCCGCGAGGTCGTGGACGCCCAGGTGTTCGCGACGGCACGGAAGAGCTTGTCGAGGTCGGGGTGGTCGAGCTTCTTCGCCGCCGCAACGATGCACTTCGCCGCGCCGAGGTCGGCCACGTTTTCGGAAATGGTCAGCACGCCGCTGCACGCGATGCCGGGATAGGCCTCCTGCCCGTCGTACCATTCGGCCACAGCCTGACATTTCTGCCGGAAGGCGGCGTAGTCCTCCGCCGTCCACCAGTCGGCGGCGCTGCCGTTCTCGTCGAACTTCGCGCCGTTGTTGTCGAAGGCGTGGGTGATCTCGTGGGCAATGATGTAGCCGATGCCGCCGAGGTTCTCCTCGCGACTGGCGTTCACGTCGTAAAGCGGCGACTGCAGAATGGCAGCGGGGAAGGTGATGTCGTTGGCGCTGGGATTGTAGCAGGCGTTGACCGTAAAGGGCGTCATGATCCATTCGCTCTTGTCCGGCGCGTCGTTCTGATGAGCGAGGACATCCTGCTTCATCGCCATCTGGATGGCGATAACGTTGGAGAAGAAGGAGCCGCCCTCGGCGGGGGACTTGATCTCCGCGCGGTCAAGACAGCTTTCCCAGCTGTCGGGATAGCCGACCTTGACGCCCATGGTGTCGAGCTTCTTTGCGGCCTTGGCCTTGGTTTCGGCGCTCATCCAGTCCTGCGCCAGAATGCGCTCCTTGTAGATGGCGATGAACTCGCCGATCATCTCCTCCACATCGGCCTTGGCTTTGGCGGAGAAGTATTCGTCCACATAGGCGCGGCTGAGGTAATCCGCCAGAAGCGCCTGCACCTGCTGCGCCGCGATCTGCTCATTGCTCTGGCGGGCATCTACGCCGTAGTAGCCCAGCACGAAGTCGAAGTACGCGTCCATAAATCCCTGATTGAGCGATGTGGCCACGCTTTGCAGCAGCGCCAGACGCGCCGCGGTCTTGAGCAGGGCAAGGTGGGCGTCGTCGTAGAGCGCCGCGGCTGCCTTCAGCGCGCCGACATCGCTGACCATGATCCGCTCCGCGTTTTCAATGCCGCTGGCGGTAAGAACGGCGTCAAGGTCCACGTTCGGCAGCAGCGCCTTGAGCTCGCCGAGCGTGAAGAGGTTGTAGGTCTTGTCCACGTTGCTGTAGTCCTGCGGGTCGAGCGAGGCCGCGGAGATCGCCGCCTCGGCGTCATAGAACGCCGCGACGCGCTGCGCCGCCTCGTCCGCGCCAAGGCCGGAGAGCGTCAGCAGCGATGTGAGATATGTGGCGTAGGCGCTCCTTTGCGCATCGGCGCCGTTGACGTAGAAGTCCTTATCCATGCCCGCGCCGATGAGCGAAAACGCGGCGATCCTGCGGCTCGAATCCGCGAGGTCGGTCGTCAGGCCGAAGCCGAGGAGCATGGACAGCCCCAGCTCCTTCTGCATCTGCGCATCGACGCTCACCAGCTCGTCGAGCGTTTTGGCGCTCTCGATGGCATCAAGGTACTTCTGAATGGGCGCGACGCCGGCCCTCTCGCGGCCCTCGGCGTCCATCACGCAGTCGTAGAGCGCCTTGATCTTTGCCTCGGCGGTGCCGGGAGTCTGCTCATGCGCGTCGATCTCGCGGATAAGCGCCGCGATCTGCTCGTTGACCGTCAGACTCAGACCGTAGAACGGGCCGTTGATGGACAGGCCTGCGGGAATGTCGGAGCCGTCCAGCCAGCTTTTGTTGACGGCGGCGTAGTAGTCGTCCTTGAGGTTCGTGCCCTTGGCGGCGTAGGCGCGGCGGAGCAGCGTCGAGAGCGCTTCGGCGCTCATAGCCTCGTTCGCGTCGCCGTCTGCAAGGCCGGCGGCGAGGACGGAGGAAAGCTCCTCCGCCGCCCATGCGGGAACATTCGTCAGGCTGCCTGTGGGCAGGGCCATGCGCGCGTTGTCCCCCACAGGGACGGCAAAGCCGCCGAAGGCGCGCGTGAGCATCACCAGCGCCTGTGCGCGTGTCAGCGTGCCGTCGAGCGCAAGGCTGCCGTCGGGATAGCCCTTGAGAATGTCGGACCGCTGCACGCCGGGGTTATAGTCCTGCGCGGCGGAGAGCAGCGCCTGCGCGGCCTCGCCGCGCGTGAGCGCCGCCGCCTGCACGGGCAGCGTGCCGAGCGCCAGCACCAGTGCGAGCAGCAGCGGCATAAATCGTTTTTGAAATCTCATCGTGTCATCTCTCCTTTGGATGCTTGGATCGTTTAAATGCTCCGCGGCGTTCTTCCCTTCGCCGCAGAGAACGACATTGTAGAGCCCTTTCTTATTTTTGTCAAGTGTTCAAAAATAATTTTGGAGCAAATCAACGCTGTGCGCGCTCTTGCAAAGAGCGGCGGCTTCTGCTACACTGTAAGCAGCCTATTGGGATGCGGCAATGCCCGCGAAGGAGAGAAAAATGGAACAGACCAATAAAGGGTTGAGCGGCAATCAGCTCAAGCTCTTCGCCATGCTTGCCATGACGGTCGACCACTTCACCAGCGTGATCTGGCCGGATTATCCGCGGGACTGGTGGATCCTTCTGCTGCACATCATCGGCCGCATGGCCGCGCCGATCTTCTGGTTCATGGTGGCCGAGGGCTACCACTACACCCGCGATCTGAAAAAGTACGCCGGACGGCTGCTGCTTTTTGCCGTCATCGGGCACTTCGCCTACAATTTTGCCTTCGGCATCCCCTTTGTCCCGCTCAAAACCGGCGTATTCAACCAGACCAGCGTGATGTGGCCGCTGTTTCTCGGCGTCGTCGGCCTCTACACGGTGGAGCGGCCCGAGCTCACGCAATGGCAAAAGACGCTTGCTGTGGTCGCCCTTACGCTTCTCGCCTTCCCGGGCGACTGGAGCAGCATCGCCGTGCTTGCCATTCTGGAGATCGGGCAGAACCGCGGCGACTTCCGCCGCCAGATGACGCGCATGATGCTCTGGGTCTCGATGTACGCGCTGGTCTACGCGCTCTTCATCGACCCCGTCTACGGTATACTTCAGCTCTTCGCCGGGCTGACCATTCCGCTGCTCAAGCGCTACAACGGCACGCGCGGCGCGGGCCGGGGCATGAAATATCTTTTCTATCTCTACTATCCCGCGCACCTCTTCCTCTGCGGCCTTGTCCGCATCCTGCTCTACGGCAACGTCGGCGTGATGGTCGGCGGACAGTAAGGCGCGATACCGGCAAAAGGGGAGCTCCCATACGTTTCGTATGGGAGCTCCCCTTCCTTTTCACTTTTCAGAACGCGACGTGCATGAACAGCGCCACGCAGCAGAGGATCACAGCCAGCGGGACATAGACGTAGCGTCCCACGCTGTACCAGAGGTTTCCGCGCAGCTTGCCGCTGCCGGTGTTGACGGCGTCGAGCAGCTCGTCCTTCTTCATCACATAGAACCAGGAGATCGCACCGAGCGTCGCGCCGATGGGAATGATGTAAATGGAGACGAGGTCCATCCACGGGCCCCACTTGTCGATGGTCTCCATGCCGATGCCGAAGCCGAGGCACACCACGCACAGGATCACCAGCACCGCCGTGCGGCTGAGCCTGGGGAACTTGTGCATCAGGGATTCCGCGACGGCCTCGAACATATTCTGCAGCGAGCTGACGCCCGCGAAGATCATCGCAACGTAGAGAATGATGGCGAACAGGCGGCCGAGCGGGATATCCTGCAGGATGGTCGGCAGCGTGACGAACAGCAGGCTCGGGCCCGCGCCGACGTCCAGTCCGTAGGAGAAGCAGGCGGGGATAATGACCAGTGCCGCGACCACGGCGGCAATGGTGTCAAAGAGCGCCGTATGCTGCGCGACGTCCACCACGTCCTCGTCCTTGGAGAGGTACGCGCCGTAAACGATCATGCCGCTGCCCGTGACAGACAGGGAGAAAAACGCCTGTCCCATCGCCCAGATCCAGATCATCGGGTCGCAGAGCATCTCCCAGCGCGGTGTGAACATGAACTTGTATCCCTCTGCGGCGCCGGGCAGAAATGCGACCCTGACCGCGAGCACGATGAATATGAGGAAAAACAGCGGCATCATGATCTTGTTGGTCTTTTCAATGCTGTGCGCGCCGAGATACAGCGTCAGAAGCGTTCCGGCAACGACTATGATGTGGTACGGAACGACCGACATCGGCGTCGACGAGAACTCGCCGAACCATGCGGCGGTGTCGGCCGTCATGAGCGTTCCGACGAGGGAATCGACAAGCGCCTTGAGGATGTACGTCACGATAACGGCATAGCCGATGGCGATGCACAGCGATCCGGCAAGCGGAAGCCAGCCGAGAATGCCGCCGGCCTTGCCAAAGCCCTTGCCGCGCGTTGCCCATGCGCTTTCATATGTCCCGAGCGTACCGGTGCGCGCGCGTCTGCCCATTGCAAACTCGGCCGGCAGGCCGACATAGCTGAATATGAACACAAACAGCAGATATATCAGCAAAAACGCTCCGCCGCCGTTTGAGCCGAGCTTATTCGGAAATCCCCAGACGTTTGCCATACCGACGGCAGAGCCGACGGATGCAAGGATAAATCCCCAGCGGCTCGCAAAATTCTTCGTTTTTTTCATAAGTAAACTCTCTCCCTTATTATCCTCCGCATGAGCGGACTTTTTCATTTTAACGCAGCAAAGCTAAAAAGGGAAATTAGTGAAATTCAAGTAGGTATGAATTTTATTAATACCGCGAAAAATTATTGACAAACGATAATTTTGCAGGTATAGTGTAATTATCGAAAAACGATAATTTTGGGAGGATGATATCGTGAGTAGGAAAAAACTTTTTGCAATTCTTGCGGCAGAGAGTGTAGCTATAATCGCGCTTTATGTGCTCACTGCGCAGATGCAGGAGACATTTTCGGCCATTTACAACTTCCCGTTTGAGCAGATCGGACTCGGCCTGCGCGCGCTGCACGGTCTTGGAGGTTTTGGCGTAGGTGCCGCGTTTGCTCTGTGGATCGGTCTCTCGCTGCTGCCGATGATACCGGCAGTGTGCGGCCGCAGAAAAAGCGCGTGGGAGAAAGCGCTGCTGGGGCTGGTTTCATTTTCGCTGTTGACGACGCTGTATGTTATGACAGATCCGCAGTGCATCGAGCTGCCGTATGCGGATTCGGACTATATTGTGAAAACGAGCTTCAGCATGACGACATGGTCGGCGCTTATTTTATATTTCATAGTTTTCGCGGTCCGGCTGATGCGCGAAGGAGACAGAGATAAGCTCATGGACTATTTCGGCACGGCTTTGTATGCTCTGGCGATGCTGTGCACGGCGTGTATCATAATATTGGGTACGGGAAGCGCACAGAATATCCGCTTTTCGAACAGGCAGACCGTCGACACAGTGTTTGCCCTTTTGCAGTTTGCGGTCGCCGCGCTTCCGTATGTGCTGGACATTATGATAGTTATTCACGTTGGCGAGCTTGCCGATGCCGTGCGCAGAGGGGAAAAGCTCACGGAAAAAGCCGACGGCCTGACAAAGCTGTGCTGTGTTTCGCTCATCGCCCCGTCTGCCGCAACGGTTGGATTCAATTTTCTTCAGGAAGCCTTCATCAATGTGCGAACCTATATAGCGGCAAGCCTAAATATACCCGTTTTCAGCGTGGTATTTACGCTGTTTGCGCTGCTTCTGACTCGCCTCCTGATCGAAAATCGCCGTCTGCGCGACGATAATGACCTTTTTATCTGAGGTGGGACATATGGCGATAAGGGTACATCTTGAAGATGTTTTGAAAGCGCGCGGCATGACCTCAAAGGAGCTGTGCACGCTTATCGGGATAACCGAAGCGAACCTTTCGATACTGCGCAGCGGCAAGGCAAAGGGCATCCGCTTCGGAACGATCAATAAGATATGTTATTATCTCGGATGCGATGTTGGGGATATTCTGAAGTTTGACGGTATACTGGAGGATGAGAATGAAAGCTAAAAAGACGATAAGGGTAATAATCACGGCAGTCGTTATTGTCGGCGCTATGGCAGCGGCGTTCGCGCTCGGCGCGTCGGGCAAATTTTCAATGGTCAATCCGCACGACAGGCTTGTTGGTGTTCTCATAACCACGCAGCCTTGGCCTGATGGCGAAGACAGAGTCTATGCCGAGTATGTCGACGGAGAATATGTTTTTAACGGTATTGACGGAATTGCGTGTTTTGCTTCGATGGACGATAACACGCTATGCACCCATGTTGACGACGCGATGACCGATGCATCCGTAGATCTGCACAGCGTCAATGACGATGCGGAAGAGGTTACGATAAACGCGACACTGTATCTGAGCTCAAGCTCGGCGTGCATAGTACAACGAAATCCGGTTTATCAGACAGCGTCCGGAGCCGTGTATGTTGTCGCGGGAGACGGCGCGGAATACCGCGGCGAGGGCCTGAGCGGAAACTTTTCGCTCAGTGACAGCGTGAAGCGGTATGAAGGCGGAAAAACAATGACATACGGCACGTATTTAAACGTTGCGGTCAAAATCATTGCAGAGCCGGAGAAGATAGAGGTTTCGCAGTTTGAAGCGGATGGGAGGCTCATTTCGCTCGAATATTATGCGCCCGGTGCGCTGCCGGACAGCATCGACAGCGCTGCCGCATATATCGTTGTCGGCACGGTTTCGCAAAGCGGAACGAACTATGAGTTGTTCCAAAGCGGCGATGAAGCCATAACCGCGCTGTACTGCCGTGAAGACGGCGTTTGTGTGCAGCAAAGCTGTGCAGTGAACAGGAGTGTGGAGAAATGACATATGTACATGATTATTTATCTCCCGTCGGCAAGATACTGCTTGCCGCGAATGAGGATAGCCTGACCGGCCTTTGGTTTTACGGCGCAAAGTATTTTGCCGCAGGACTTGAAAGCGAGCGGGCAAAGGCAAGAGAGCTTCTTTCGAGCGCCAAGGAGCTTGAAAGAAAATCAAAGGCCGAGCGGG
>ERZ780195.2735-NODE-2735-length-11523-cov-2.374433_pt1 | contig 11523 bp, 10 predicted proteins | sample MGYA00511017_ERZ780195 | MGnify/ENA primary metagenome ERZ780195 (study PRJEB29588, sample SAMEA2159974) | human gut metagenome | biome: human gut; feature: human-associated habitat; material: faeces | place: Denmark | collected 2008/2010 ...
CTGAAGTGGACGAAAAAAAATGTATTGTATGTGGCCAGTGCATGAAGTTTTGCCCCAAGGGCGCTTTTGAAAAAATATAAACTTCGAGATGAGGGGCGTATCTTTGAAATGCGTCCCTTCGCTATCTCCTTTACAGTATCTTAAAGCATTTAAGCGCAATCTAAACTTAATTCCGCCTGTTTTCCTGTCCAACAGTCGTTCTTTTCATCATGCTCGCCATTCCTTCTCGATGTGCTCCGCGCCATTTTTTCATAAACCTCGGATATCTCTATCCCAACCTCCCGATAGCCTTCCAGCAGCGCTGCCCGAACCGTCGTCACTCCTTTCCCCTGCAAATAGATTCAGAATATATCCCCACGGTCCCGTAATTTTTACAATATCCTGCATGAGTTGTAGCGGTTTCTCTGTCAAATTGATTCCCTTTTGTTGGTTGCCAAGTTTGAACGCGCCAGGCAGATGTGATATAGGGCGGTTAACCGGCATATCGCTGTTGCTACCCCATACAATATGTTCTGATTTTCCTTTCGATTTTCTTTTTGTTCTCTATCTGGCCGGAGCCTGCCGCTGTTTCTTTTCTAATGCTTCCTTATTTTCCTTTAATTTCTACTCTACCGAGGGACGGTCATTCGTCATCTTCGTTTTCTCGTTCCATGTAGAGGAGCTGTCCCTGGTAGCGCGCGAGTCGAGTTCCGACCGAAATGCGTTTTTGGGTTCACGCTCTTTTCCCTGGCTTTTCTTCTCTGTCATATTTTCCTGTTCTGTGGCAAAATGGATTTGTTCAAATATCGCGTTTGCCCGCTCGATTTCCGTTACAGGAAGAATAAGGTCTATAACAGCTTTCCTGCTATTTTTATCCTGTACGGCTGAGTAGAGTACTCCCATCTTTCGAGTTCGGCGCCTAAACTGCTGGAACTGTTCGTGCCTCTTAAGTTCCATTATATTGATTTTTACTAGGAGATCCACGGTAAAAGCCTTTTCTATATTCCGTAGAAAAGCATCAAAAATGACATTGTTTACCAGTTACCGGGATGGATATTTCTCTTCCGGCATATAAATATCGCAATCCTCATAAGTGAGTTGCGATGTTCGTTCGGGCCGTTGCTCAGAGACATTTCTCCTCGTTTTACCTCTCTGAGCAGGTTTCTATCCTTCGCCCTACTCTACCTCTCTTGCGATATTCCCTCGGGCTGCCCGGCGACTCTCATTGCTTCACACCGGCACCAGCTTTACTACAGGCGCAAAGGAGTATCTCCCAAGGTACAACAACCTTAGGCAAGTACACCGCATATAAATGGCAGTGGGTGCAGCGTCACGCTGCCCTCCGGTTCTCGTCCATCTGGAGTAGTACACAAAAATAAAGACAGCCTCATTGGCTGTCTTTATTTTTGGAATTTCCTACTAAAAATGATCTGGCATAATGGTCAACGTTCCCACCAAAAGTTGGTAACGCCACACAGGCATTATGAAAGCGTTTGCAAAGGAACAGCCGAAGTAAGCGTGATTTTTTGCGAAAAAGGATGAGCAGACTCCGACGTAGATGCACCTAATAAGCTTTTATTTGCAATTAACCCTAATTGCAAAATTTGCATCGTTTCTCAAGATACTCTGTAATTCATTAAGAATTTCAGAATCTTGTATCTTACCATTGTTACAGAGATTCATGATATAACTTCTTACATAATGTGAAGGATCAATAGCTGCTTCACATAATTTTCGTCCAACTAAATTCTGATACTTTGTTTCAAGTAGCAAAACTAAACAACTACACGCTCGTTGCCTTACTATAAAATTCTCATCCTCTAAACATTGCATAACTAAGGATATGATAGTAGTATCTATTTGTTCATTGGAAAGATTTTGAATGATAAATTGTTCAATGCATTCCGCAAGGGCAATTCTTTCACTAGTTTCTCTCTTAGCATATCCAAAGCACCAAGTCAAAAGTTCTTCTTTATCAGCCACGCCAGAAATAATTTTAACCATAAGTACCCTACATTCAAAAGCACCTTTCGATTCGCTAAAAATAGTTCTTACCTTCGATGTCTCGATTGCTATAATTGCATTCATAAGTTCTTCCGGCATTTGCGCTCTTAATTCTGGGATAAACGCTAAAATGTCACAAAGACAATCAAGACAATCACTTTTAACTTTTGCAACAACCTGACTCTTTAAGACCTCAATACAAAGTTTGAAGAAATTCTGCAAAATTATCTCGTTCATTGTTAGATCGTGATGCTCTCGGAATATCTTTTTGATCATCGCGTAGGGTTGTTCTAGGAATTCAGTATATGTGTCTGACCCGCAATTAGCTTTAAATTGTGTACGAGCATTTTCAATCTCCGCTGTTAAGACATCGATCCATTTCCCATTTCCCATATTAACATCATATAAAATCTTTTCGATTCCAGAAAGTCCATTTTCTGGTAATTTAGATAGAACAGAATATATTTTGGGGTTTTGTTTTACAAGCGCCGCAATAATCTGTGGAGTTCCACCATTTTTTATAATAAAAGGAATCCTTTTTTTTAACGCATTACAAAGTGTTTTTTGTATTCTTACATTTACATTATCGAGCTTTATTTGTAAAAGAATATGTGCAATCTTATCTCCAAGTTGAAAACGCTGTTCCTCGATTATGCCGACAATCATGCGAATTACTTGTTCACAATTGAGCCGACACATATTTTGGTTGATACACTCAAAAAAGTCTTCCGAATCCCCCCAATATATTGTTGGTGCAAGTGTATCCAAAAATTGTTCTGCATTATGAAACCTTGAATCAGTCAGATATAAACCAAGTTTTGTGATAACTGCTTGCTTTATGTGTGCTTTATTCGATTCTGGAGCATAATCAGTAATATCCCAAATAGCATCGGCATTAGCAACAATTTCTGTGTATGCGTCATCCCATCCATGGTCTATTATCTTTTTAAATTGTTTAGTATTTCCGCACAAAACTAAGAGTTTTATACAATTCAACAAGAATGGACGTTTTCTTGTGAGTTCATTATATTTATAAAAGACTTCTGCTAATATTTCTCGTGTAATTACCATATGGGTATAGGAACCATACAACATCGCTGAAAAAAAATAATTCTCCACATGATTAATAATCGTACAAAGGTTGTTTCCCATTATTATCGCATTCGGTGATGCTGTTTGGTATTTTAATTCTTCTTTTATTAAATCGTTATATACTTCTGTAAGATACCGATCCGAAACAGGCAAATATACGATAGTTTCAGAAGCTTGTAGTTCTTTTTGAATGTCGCTTCCAATGGTCCACTTCCGCTTTTTTCTGGAGACCTCATTTTCTATATTTCGGCAATCTATGAGAATATTATTAATAATCCACTGAGGCAGTTCTGTGCCTTTTGCCAGAGTCAATGCCTCCTTCTCTGCAGCCAATGCGCCTTCTAAGTCTCCTGACAATTCACACCGAATCGCATTCCAGCGTTTAATAAACCAATCAGTAGTTCTGTATAATCCCTTAACATTATCCGCAAGACTCAAAATTTCCGAATTACATTCCAATGGAATCCCGGTGACTAACCAATTTAGGGCATTTACTCCCAACTTATGCATCGGTGATTCAGAGATATTCTGTTTATCAATATTCGCATCAATTCCCAACAAAGAAAAAATATGATCGTAACTGCTACTAAATAAAGAGAGAGCTGTTTTGGTTGGTGTTCCGTGTTTCAAGATTGCTGATGCCGATTCGACTCCTAATACATCCAACTCTGTAGTATCTTTACCTTTTGTAAAATGATCAACTTGGTAATATCGAATTACATTTTCTATAATATCATCCCGAATAATTTCTTCGATATTTTCAATAGAATCAATATTTCGATATGTACAGTAGTCTGTTTCCTGAAGTTCTTTTCGTAATCGTGCAACATCCAAAGAAGGCATTTCATCTTTTAAAAAATATACTAGCAAAGGTTTCTTGTATTTTTTTGCTACTGTAAACTCAATAGATGTACCAGATCGTAATTCTCCCTTAATTAGTATGACAATAATATCGGATTGTAATACTTGATATTCAAAAAGCTGTGTAGAGGGAGTTTCCGATGCCACATCTTCAATTATGAATGGAACAATATATGGGCACTCATCAAGGTATCCCTTAATTTTCTGACGGACATCACTCCATTTTATATTGCCTTCATCTCGTTGAGCAGAACTAATAAATACATTTAATCTTATTGTTGGACTAAAAAGGCACTGCATTATTATACCTCCTATGGGTTAATTAATATCGATATCCAAGCTTAAGATTATTCCATTAGGCTTCTCTACAAGAAAATTTTATGTCCAACAAGATTACAACAAAGAAATTTCGTCTGTTGCTCAGCGTTACTTAGCTATCGAGCTACTGTTGACATAACTTCATGTATTTTTCTCGTTACTATTTTAATGCCTTCTATTGCTGGATGCTTGCGACTTAATTTTTCCACCATATATATACAAATACAAAATCAAATATAATATATCATAAATTGGTCGATTCAGCAATTTTGGAAAATATTCTGTACTCCAATTACTCAGTAATAAACCTTTTATTCCAAACCAATCTTGCATTTTTATCAAGTTATCGCATATTATCTTTCTAACAGCGTAATCTCCGTTTCGTAACCACCCTTGACCCTCACATACAATCTATCCTTTGATTTTACGATAATCTGTTCAATCACTTCTTTTACTAATTTGTCGTTGTACTGTATACTGCCGAAATCCGCATTCTGTATATATTTCCTGACTCCCTGCAGATATGCATTCTCCTGCTCCATCGTTGCTCGCTGTATACCCAGTTGATCCAGTTCCCTTTTTACTCTGTCGTATTCGTCGCTTAATTGTTCTATCAATTTTTCGGATATAATGTCGGCGCTTAAAAGCTTCTGTATTTTCTGATTCGTCTCTTCCAGTTTTATCTGCAATTCCTTTTTTCTTGCACTCCCCGTTTCCTCTTCTATGACCTCTACTGCATATCCTTCAAGTTTTTTGGCTAACTCTGCTTTTTCACTTGCTAGGCTAGCGATAAATTGCGTCAGCGTTTTTTGCAGTGCCGGTTCTGAAATCGTATGCGAGTGCCGACAAAACCGATTCCCGTTATCTAGCCTATTGGTACATCGCCAAACGACCTTTTTTCCACTTCTCCGATACCACGTTACTCTGCGATAGTGATACCCGCATTCTCCGCACAACAAGAGCCCCGTAAGCCCATACTTAGGAGCAAACCTTCCTGTATTGGTTTTTGTTTTTCCAGTCACGGGCGCCAGGCTCTTTCGCCTTGCTCTCTCAAACTGTACTCTTTTGAACATTTCCTTTGACTCAAATCAGAGGTCAAGGATATTGGGCTATGGCTGTTTGCCATGCTTTTAGAGACATAAAAAAAGTCCTTTCTCGGCTGACGGAAGCCAGAAAAGACGAGAAAAAGAGCCGCATGACTGTGGGACTATTTCCTGTGCCAAGGACCCCCAGATAACTCATCTGGTATCATTACGGCACAGAAGTCTCACAGTCAGCGGCTCCGAGCATCATTCATTTGTTGTTCAATTGTATCGTTTCGAATCCTTTAAGGATTCAAATTATCATAATTTTTAGATCACAAGCATCTCATCATGCCATCCCTTTTATTTTGTCGAACGGATAAATAACGGCAAAAACATGGCCTACTACACGACTCATTGGACTCGGGTCAACCATATCGTCTCGGCTATCCGTCGAATTATTTCTGTTATCTCCCATCACAAATACTGTATTCTTCGGTACTGTCACTATTTTCATATCTCGAAATGTCTCTTCATATAAATAAGGTTCCTGTATCGCTTGTCCATTACGAAATACTTGATTATCCTGTATCTCTAGAATGTCTCCTTCCATTCCCAAAACACGCTTTGCACACTGCATTCCATCCGGATAAGAAACGATCACTACATCTCCATAGGATATTCCGCCCGTAGATTTTGATATTTTCTCCGCTAATACCAGTTCTCCGTCTTCCAACGTGGGGAGCATGGACTCTCCACTTATCCAGATCCAATCCAAAACAAATAACCGTATTCCTTTTTATCACTGCTCTTTTTTGATTGCTCTTTCATCCTATCGCCCTCAAAGTTTCCGGTTTCCAATTCCGAAAGAACAGACATGGCACTATATATATTCCTAAAACAATGATATACGTCAAAAGATATATTTTACTGGCAAAAATACTGCTCTCTCGTAGTTCTTCTAATAAAAACGAAGGGACTGATAATGAAATAATGATTCCCAGCGCTGACCCAACCGCTGTACAAAAGATATGGCGTCGTAAGCATATACCTGATATCTGCCTTTTCTCCAGACCCATATATCCGAGTTGCTCGTATTCCGCTTTATGAATGCTCCTGTCCAGAGCTATATTTTTCCCGGCGAGGGCACTTGAACACAGAAGTGAAAGTAGTCCCATCACCAGCAGATAAGTCAATTCCATCTCTTTGCGTTTCCATTCCTCCTGTTGTTCAGGGTTCGTCGGCGTTCCCATCAGGCCCAGGCTGGCTAGTTGATCCAGCACCTGTTCCTCGCTTCCCATATCTCGTGTTTGCACCAAAGCAGAAGAGTAGGCCGGAATACTTCCCATATGCAAGAGCGTATTTTTTGCCTGGGAGAGACTCATATACGCCTTGGGTTCCTCGCTGTCATCCTGGATAATCCCACATACTTTTGCCGGCAGTGGCTTTTCGCCATCCAAAGATGCGGTTTCTTCCCAATTGAATGTATCGTCTTCGTTCATTTTCTTTCCATTTTCATCTGTAAAAGAGCGCATCGCCGCCTCATTTAAAACAATGTATGGCATGCTGGTTTGCTCGGAAAATCCTGTCCCTTCCACATACGTTTCCTTCAGCCACTCCGGCTTCACGCCCTGTACCATCAGTTCCGATTTCCATTCCCCTATTTAGAGTAACGGCTACATCGATCACACCCGTCACCCCCAAAACACCGTCTATCTTCTCCATCTCCATCAGAGTTTCGTCCGTGATATTCTCTGCTGTTACTGCCAATTGGCTGGGCTGGTTTTTTTCTTCCTGCAAGGTAAACAGCGCATTCAATGCCGCCGTCATGCTGAAGGCGCCAATGATTACGACTGCAAGATATAATATCCCCATGCGCCGCCAGGTGCGGACAGCTAATTTCCATAGTCCGTTAGCTTTCATGATTTTTCCTTCTCTTCCGAAGTATCACAATCGCAGCTGCAATCACAATCGCCCCGCCAAGCGCCGCTACAGCAATCCACCACTGGCCAACCTTTTTTTGTTCCTCCTCTGCTGCATTTTCATCCACAGCAACAGCAATCACAGGTTCATTGATATTCGCAGTGATTTCAAAATCCTGCGAATACTCCTTCCCACTTTCATCTTCATAGATCAGCGTGATAGTTCCGCTGGTATATCCGTATTTCTCCGTCTCCTCGCTGTCTTCACTCATGTCCTTTGTTCCAATAAAGACATTCACTTCTGCATTTACACTCGTTCCCGCTTCCATGTTTCCCGCGAAAGCAGCTCCCGCCGGCATAAAACCAGGGACATTTATCTCGCAGCGCACATTATATACGTTTCCTCTGCCTAAATTCATAAATTGAAAGGAGAATGGCAGCGTATCTCCCGCATTGACCGATTCCGGTATTTGTGGCAGCGTGAGTTCCACCCGCATGGGCTGTGCCACTTCTATCTGCACTGTTCCGGTAGAGGTGAGTGTTGTAGCGTCTGTATTGTCGTAACTCATGGTCAATGTAATATTGTATTTTCCCGGCGGCGTAGATGCCTCGGCTTTCAAATGTAAGGGCAAAGTTTCCGTATGGCCTTTGCCAAACTTCTCAAAGTAAAACGTATTGCTGGGTTCCTCCAGGGAAATCAGAGGATTATCCGTCGCTACCGTTACTGTCATATTCTGGACGGCTTTTTTCTCATTGGTGTTAGTAATCTTAACATCTACAGTAAACTCCTCTCCTGCCTCTGGAATTTCTGGTGAAACTGTGCTGTCTGACACAATGAGGATGGGCTGGGATTCCGGCTTTGGCTCTGCCGCGACAGGAACTTCCTCTCCTGTACTCGGGTCCTTCCCGTCTGTGATAGTCACATAACTGGTAAAGCTTTGAGCAATGCCCTGCCCTTGGACGTCAATGGTAATTGGATATGTGCCGTTAAATCGTGATTTGGCTAACGCGAAATCAAAGCGAATGTAATAGACCTGTTGCGTTTTCTCTGTCCCGTCAATCTTCTGCGCGCTTACTCCCACCGTTTTTTGGTAATTTTGAAACACAAAAGGAGCTGATGCCGGGTCTCCTAAATTGGGCGTTACCGTCAAGTTCCCTAAATTTCCCTCGCCTATTAAGGGCAACACCACCGTTACCTTTCCGTCTTTTACCGTCGGTGTATATCCGCTTTTATAGGGCTTTTCCATCCCCTCATAGGTGTGCTGGTCATCTATCACCAGTACCATAGGCCCCTCTTCCTGGGGTAAATCCGTTTGAGACGAATCCTCATCAGTCTGCTCGTTTTGCCTATTCGCTTGCACAGTGGGTACAGCCACTCCTTCTTCCGCCCCATACACGCCAATAGGAATCAGCATAATCATACACGCCAATAAAATTGAAATAATTTGTTTTTTCACTTTGTTTCCCCCGATATTTTTCCGTATTCCATGTAATATTTTTTAGAGAATGCTTGTTCATACTCTTGTGTAGAAAACATTATGATTCCCATCGAATTTTCCTGTATCAGCTGCTCCAGGGCGTTCCATAGATGTATCGTCTCTTGATGGGAAACCCCCGCTGTATACTCATCCAATAAAAGCAGGGATGGCTTTGTCATTACCGCTCTGGCCAGCGCTGCCAGACGGCGTTCCACCCGAGAGACTTTTTGCGGTTTTGCGCCGGCGATATACGATATCCCCAAGAATTCCATCATCGCCCGAGCCTTTTTTTCAGACTGCTGTTCTCCTCTCAAGGATAGTGGGAAAGCGATATTTTCCCACAGCGTATACTCTGGGATAAGCCCATCTTCCTCTTGTACCACTCCTATGGGCGCTGGCCTGACAATCTTCCCCGCGTCTGGACGCTCTATCCCAGCGATCAGCCGCAGCAACGTACTCTTTCCGCTTCTCAGCGGGCCGTGAATGAGGACCTTTTCTCCTGGGTACAGCGCTAGAGTGATGTTATTCACCGCTCGTTCGCCGCCGTAGACTTTGACGACGTTCTCCAGTTTTAATAGTTCTTTCATACTCTCACCATGGTCATCACGCCTGCATCCATTTCGCACACCGTATCGCACAGCTCGTCAATATCCGATTGATTGTGGCTGGCTAAAAGAATAGTTTTTCCATCTGTTCGAAGGGATTTAATCAGTTCCCGCATATCCGCGACAGCGTGTTTATCAAGCCCATTAAAAGGCTCGTCCAGAATGAGAATGGATGGGTTTTCCATAATCGCCTGGGCAATCCCTAACCGTTGACGCATGCCAAGAGAATATTTCCCCACGTGTTTTTTCATTTCTGGGTCTAATCCTACTCTGCGAATGACTTGGCAGATCGCCTTTCTATCCACTTTGTGATTCAAAGACGCTAATAACTCCAGATTTTTTACTCCCGTTACATTGGGTAAAAATCCAGGCGTCTCAATAATGATTCCCAAGTCTGGCGGAAAGTCCATATCCTTTCCCACTTCTTTGTATCGAACAAAAATCTTTCCATGGGTCGGTTGGAGAAATCCACAAATGCACTTCATAAGCACTGTTTTTCCACTGCCGTTGTTGCCCACAATACCGTGAATTTTCCCCTCTTCAAACTCCCTGCAAATATCCTTCAGCACCTCATCTTCTCCAAATTTTTTCGATACATGCTGTACACTGATGGCAATATCCATTGGCGTTTTACCCCTCCGTCCCTGTAAAATGAAAGCTATATTTTCGCACCGCCCGCAGCGAGAGAATATAACACAGTATAATCAAAACGCCAAAAATGACGTATGTCTGCCAAAGCCTGGGCAGTAAGTCATATCCAAAGTTATGCATATGATAGGTGGCGTGGTTCAAGGGGGAAAGCCACCCCACCGCCACATTCGCTCGATATACCAATTCATCTGGCAATTGAAAAATATTTTTTAACGTCTGAGGATTGAGCAAAAAACCGTAAACGCTGAACACAAATGCACTAATCACTCCAGCTGCTTGGCCCTTATATAGATTGAACACCAGCATGATAAACACCAAAAGCAGGGCATACAGAAGCATAAGAAGAAAGATGGTTCCCATACAAGCATAGGGCGTGCTCATCTCCAGCGTTTTGACTAAAGCTGGCAATGCAACCTCCTGTCCCGCGCCGGAATAGCCCAGGATGGCCGCCGTTTCGCTCCACATGTTTCCCGCAAAGGATTGAGTCATGCACACCAGCGACGTGGCTGCCAGAATAAACACCAGATAGAGAAAGGTCGCCCCCACCACATACAACGCTTGTCCTGTTATCCAAATTTTGCGGTTGATCCGCACCAAATAAAAAGGCGTTCCGCTGGAGATAAATGGCATATCCGCAAACAGCAGCACCAGCAGCAACGAGGATAACAAAATGGAGTTGCTGTCCCCAAACGTCCAGACAAACGCCTCTACCAGCTGCATCGTCGTCCCGTATTCTTGGGCAAACTTAACCGCTTTATCCGATAGTAAAAAGCAGAGAATAAAGGCAAGAGCAAAAGTGACGACAATTCGCAGATTTTTATGCCATTGCCGGAAATTGTATGAAGCGACGGACAAAGACTGTTTGAAAAACTTCATAATTTTCCTATCCTCCGTTTCGCAGCAATTGTAAATACAAGAGCTATCATAATGCTCAACTCCAACAGCCAGAGCGCTACACCCCAGCTGCCCATCACCCAAAATTCCGAAGGGGCCAGCCATTCTTTGGGATACAGGATGTAAAAATCAGGGAAATACCGTTCATTCAAGATGATGAGCACATAATAAAAGATAAAGGGCGATGCATAGGCCATGTACTTGCTGTTCGTGACCGTCGAGAACGTCATGCCCACCAGTGCCCAAAATGCTCCGGATACGAAAAACAGCGCCGCACGGCTCACGATTTCCGCCAAATAATATCGAACTGCTGCGTCTTCTTCCAATGGGCCTTCCATGGGGGAAAACACCAAAGCTGAGACGCCATATGCCAAAAGAATTCCCGCCGCCAATACAAAGCCGCCGGAAAGCGTACATGCGGCAATCTTGCCTCCAATATATTTTTTCACTGTCGTGCGCGGTAGGTATTCTTTGATAAATCCGCTTTTGACTTCGTCCACAAAGCCAGCAGTACATGGTAATGCCGCCAGGATGGGCAAGGCCAGAATCATCCAATCAGAAGACAGGGCAGTGAGAATCAAATCTGCTGAATATCCATTTTGGAGCAGATCTTCTGCGCGAAAAGCTCCCACGATCCCCTCAATCTGGGAAAGGAAAATCACAAGAACCACACCGGCAATGCTTAATATCAAACTTT
>ERZ780195.2740-NODE-2740-length-11513-cov-18.582301_pt1 | contig 11513 bp, 10 predicted proteins | sample MGYA00511017_ERZ780195 | MGnify/ENA primary metagenome ERZ780195 (study PRJEB29588, sample SAMEA2159974) | human gut metagenome | biome: human gut; feature: human-associated habitat; material: faeces | place: Denmark | collected 2008/2010 ...
TAATTTTTTATATAATTTATATTGTTTTTCTATTTTTGTTGGTAAAAATTCGTCATCATCATCAAGGAACGCAATAAAATCACCTTTAGCTATTTTTATTCCTTGATTTCTTGTTAATCCTCCACCTAAATTTTTTTCGTTTTCAATTAATTTAACTTCTTTGTACTTTTTTAATAGTTTTCTGTTTTCTTCTCTATACTTTGGAAAGTTAGCATTGTCATCAACTACAATTATCTCTATATTAGGATAGGTCTGGTTGATAACACTTATAATAGCTCGTTCTAACGTTTCATTTCTTTTATATGTTGGAATAATAACACTTACTAATTCCTGTTTCATTTCTCATCTCCTACCAAAAAATCACTATAAAATTCTTCTCTTTTTTCATTTAGCTTTTTATCACTAAATTCCTTTGCTTTATTAAAATTATTTATTGCTTGTTTTTTCATTTCTTGTTTATTTAATTTATTTAATTTGTCAATAAAGTCTAATATGTTTTTCTTCTTAAAAATGTATTTATTATCAATAAGTTCTACATTTCCACCTGCATCACTAAGTATACATGGGCAACCCCTACTTAATGCCTCGATTACTGCTCTACATAAACCTTCTAATTTGCTTGGTTGAACATATATATCTATATTATCTAACCAAGTAAAAATTTGATTATGTTCTAATGAACCAATAAATTTTACCTCTTCCAAAACATTATACTTTTTTGCTATTTTTTTTAGATATTCGCTGTTTCCACTACCGACTAACTCATATCTTACTTTATATCCATTTTCTTTTAAACTTTTTATAGCTTTTATGATATACTCTTGACCTTTATATTTTACATTTACAGCTCCAATTGTTCCTAGAATAATATTTTTGTTATTAAACTTATCTATTTTACTTAATCTATTTTTTAAAATATTATCTTCTACTTCATTTATTATTACATCAGAGCATGCTATGGTTTTTCCTTTAGTAGGATATCTGTTTTGTAGAAAATTATTTGATACATAAAGTACATTTGAAGCACTTTTGACATTTTTTCTCATACTAAAATATGAAATTGGCGCAAGTATTTTTCCTAATATTCCGTGGTTCCAATATGCATCCCATCCACATCCTACAACTTCAATTAGATATTTTTTATTATATTTTTTAGCAAATTTTATTGCTATATTTCCTATTAAACAAGGTAGTCTAATTATTACAACTTCAGATTCTCTAATTTCTTTTTTTAATCCCTTCAATTTTATATCATATATATTTTTTATCTTTATTCTAGAGTCTTTTATTTCAGAATAATTAGATTTACTTCTTTCTTCATTTACAATTCTTGATATAACAGTTATTTCATCATCTTTATTTATGTATCTATTTAATACTTCCTCTGATAGTCCTCCCAAAGAAAAAATCCTAGAATTTATCTTTCTAAATTTGTGTGAATGAATAAATAATATTTTCATTTTTCGCCTCTTCTTTTTAAAACTTTATTAGGAATTCCTCCTACCACTGTATTCTTTTCTACATTTTTTGTTACTAATGTATTAGCTCCAATAATGGCTCCCTCTTCTATTCTTCTCCCCATTAAAATACTAGCTTTTGCACCTATCCAAACATTATCTTCAATTATTGTTTCTCCAATCTCTATTCCTTGATCTTTTATATTTAATTCATTGTCCGAATAGTTATGATTTACAGCCAATATTGTTGCAGCATGTGCTATAGATACATCATTTCCTATTTTTATTTTTCCTTCGCCACATTCTATATAACACATCGGATGTATTGATACATTATTTCCTATACTTAGATTTTCTGGATGAAAAATGTACACATCGGGGTGAATAGAGACATTGTCTCCACAACTTTCTGCTAATGCCTTTAATAAAATATATCTTATTACTAATCCTTTATTTCCTTGTGTTTTTCTAAAATGATAGAATAATTTTAGTCTAAGTCCTTTGGGAAGTGTATATGCTACTTTTGTTAAACAATTAATAATCTTTTTATATTTTTTAAATTTTGTTCTTCCTCTCATATTTTCTCTCCAACATAATTAATCTTGTCTATTATATATTCATCTTTAATTCTAATTACATTTTCACTATCATAGCTATTGTTAATAATAACTTTTGTACCTATAACATTATTATCTTTTAATCTACCTTTACTTAAAAAAATAACATCTGATGCAATCCAATTATTATTACCGTATATATATTTCTTTATCCTTAAAAGTTCTCTGCATGTCTATATTCTTATCATTAAAAACATGATTATGGTCATATATTTTTACATTTTCTCCAAACATATTATTATTTCCAATTTTAATCATATTTCTACAATTTATTGAGCAATAATTATTAAATGCACAATTTTCACCTATTTCTAAATATCCATTTTTCGCAATATTAATTATCATTCCTTTTCTAAATCTAAAATTTTTTCCTATTTTTATTCTTTTTCCATATTTTAATTTCCAATAAATTAATTTAATTCCTATTCTTAAGGCTTTAAATACATTTTCTACAAACTTAATAATAGTATACATTTGTCTATCTTATCTCCTCTATATAAGCATTAATCACTATATTTCTATCAAATTCTTTTGCAACTTTTCTTCGTCCATTTAATCCCATTTGTTTTTTCTCTTCATTTGATAAATTTATAAATTTTTCTACTTTCTCTATTAAATCATTTGAATTTTTTTCTTCTACTATAAATCCATTTATTCCATCATCTACAACTTCTCTACAACCTGATCTATTAGTAGTTATTATTGCTCTACCGCACGCACAAGCTTCTAATAATACATTTGACATACCTTCTGGATAATATGTTGGGTGTATTATACATGAAGCATTTTGCATATATGGTAATATATTATCCTGTCTTCCGTGATATTTAATAATCTTTTTTTCTTGTAATTCCTGTAATTCTTGTTCGTACTCTTGCTCACAAAATCCCAAAATGTGAAATTCAGTATTTGGATATTTATTTTTTATATATTCTGCCATTTCTAAATATTGGTCAATTCCTTTTTCTTTCATTATTCTGCTAATAAATAGAAATTTTATTGGTTCGTTTTCTTTTGGATAATCTAATAAATGGAATTTTTCTAAATTTACTCCTGAACCTGGTATTAACTTTAATTTATCTTGTGCTATTTTATGTTTTTTTAGAAATTCTAAGTTTTCAGTATTTTGAACAAAACAGCATTTTACTTTTTTTAGACCAATTTTATGTAATAAAATTGCAATTTTTTGTAATATTCCTTTGTTTTCCATTGCTGTTCCTAAACCAGTTATATTAGCAATTTGTGGTACTTTTGCTATTCTTGAAGCAATTCCGCCATATATATTAGGTTTAATAGTATATGTTAATACATAATCCGGTTTAATTTCTTTTATAATTTTTAAATATCTTAAAATTATCTTTATATCTTTAAAAGGGTTCATTCCATGTCTATCCATTTTTATATCTATAAAATTACATCCTTTTTGTTCAAAAATCTTTGCATTTTCACTTTCAGGAAAAGACACATATACATTACATTTCTCTTCTAATATTCTATCTATCAGTTCTTGCCTAAAATATAATAAAGTAATATCCATATTAGCTAAAAATAATATTTTTTTACTTTTCAATTTTAACTATCTCCTCATTTTGTTTTTCTCTTATTGCTCCTTCTACGACTCCATCATGTTTAAAAACTTTAATTATTGTTTTAAGGAATATTTTTATATCAAACCATAGTGACATCTTTTCTACATATTCTCCATCAAATTTAGCTTTAATTGGTATTTCTAGTTCATCTCTTCCATTTACTTGTGCCCATCCTGTTAATCCTGGTCTTATAGAATTTGCATTATATTTATCTCTTTCTTCTATTAAATCTTCTTGATTCCACAATGCAGGTCTTGGACCGATTATACTCATTTGTCCTTTTAATATATTTATTATTTGTGGTAATTCGTCTATACTAGTTTTTCTAAAAATTTTACCACTTTTAGTTATATATGAATCTGCATTTTTTAGCATATGAGTTGGCATATCTTTAGGTGTATCTGTTCTCATTGTCCTGAACTTGTATATATAAAATTCTTTTTTGTCTTTTCCAATTCTTTTTTGTTTAAAAAATACTGGTCCTTTCGATTCTAGTTTTATTATTATTGCAAATATGCAGAAAAATGGAAACAAAACTATTAAAGCTAATAATGATAAAATAAAGTCTAAAACATTTTTTATTATAATGTATTTTTTATTCACACATTTTCCTTCTTTCTCTAGTATCTAAAACTTTTTTAAACTGTTGTTTTAAGTTGTTTACTTTCATTAGTTTTTGCTAATTTTTGTAACACGTCTTTTGCCTTGCTTTGTGTCTTTTCTCCTAGTTCTTTTCTTGAATTTTTGATAATGCTATTTACTTCTTCTGGTTCGTGATATGTTGGTACTATTTTTTTCATTATTTGTCTTATTTTTTCTTTTTCTATATTTTCATCTTGTATTATTTCTTTTAATATAGCTATTTTCTCTTCTAATTGCTTTTCTGTTACATCTTCTATATCGCCAATAAATATTTTATTATGTGCTGTTGTTTTTAAACCTTCTCCTTGCATTAAAAGTTCTTCATATAATTTTTCTCCTGGTCTTAATCCTGTTATTTTTATTGGTATATCTACATCTGGTTCTAGTCCGGATAGTTTTATAAGTGATACTGCTAGGTCATATATTCTTACAGGTTCGCCCATATCTAAAACAAATATTTCTCCACCTTTTGCATAGCTCATTGCTTGTAATACTAGTCCCACAGCTTCTGGTATTGTCATAAAAAATCTTGTTATATCTTTATGCGTTACTGTTACAGGTCCTCCCATTTCTATTTGTTTTTTAAATAGTGGAAGTACTGAACCATTACTACCTAAAACGTTTCCAAATCTAACTGCTGCGAATTCTGTTTTGCTTGTTTTATTTTTAGCTTGTATTATCATTTCGCACATTCTCTTGCTTGCTCCCATGATGTTTGTTGGATTTACAGCTTTATCTGTAGAGATTAATATAAATCTTTTAACATTATATTTGTCTGCACAGTTGGCTGTATTATATGTTCCAAATACATTATTTTTTATTGCTTCTAGCGGACTTATTTCCATTAATGGAACATGTTTGTGTGCTGCTGCATGAAATACTAAATATGGTTTATATGTTTCAAATACTTTTTCTAGTCTTTTTTTATCTCTAACGCTTCCTACTACTGGTACTATATCTATGTTTTCGTCAAAGTGGTTTTGTCTTAATTCCATTTCGATATTATATAAATTGTTTTCATAAATATCGAATATTACTAAAGTTTTTGGGTTGTATTTAACAATTTGTCTGCATAATTCTGAACCGATTGATCCCCCTCCACCGGTTACTAAAATTGTATTACCTTTTATTAGCTCTCCTATTGATTCATTGTTTAATACTATTTGTTCTCTTCCTAATACGTCTTCTATTTCTACATTTCTTAAATTTTGTATTAGTGTTTTATTTTTTATGATGTCTGTAATTCCCGGTAGTATTCTTATTTTTGCCCCTGTCTCTTGGCAGATATTTAATATTTCTTTTTTATTTTTGTTATCTATATTTGTTATAGAAAAGAATATTGTATCTACATTGTGTTCTTTACATACTTCTAATATTTTGTATCTATTTCCTAATATTTTCTTACCTGAAATTATGTAATTTTTCTTGTTAGGGTTGTCATCTATAAGTCCTACTATATTGTACATTCCTTTCATAGATGTTTTTAATGCTTTTAAAATTTCTCTTGCTGCTTCTCCACCACCAATTATTAATAGGTTTTTCTTTTCTGTTTTTACATTTGTTTTTTCTGGTGAAATTGATGTTAGTATAAATCTTATAATTACTCTATAAGCTACTACTGCAACAGCTATTATTATTGTTGCTAGTCCTACTTTTTTGTAGCTTAATATTGGAATTCTTGTTATTAGGCCTATTAAAAATACTAGCATTCCAGAAAGCATAGAAAGTAATATGTATACTATATAATCTTTTCCGTTTTCATATCTTGTTATATTTTTGTATATATTAAATATTCCAAATATTATTTCATATACTACTAGTGAAATTAAAATTGTATTTGATATTATGTCTTTATATTTATTTGTAAAAAGTGCCACATTATCTGTTGTTAGGTATGCTGTAACTAAATATGCTGATGCAATTATTAGTATATCAATTATAAATAGTAGTACTGCCCTATATTTACGTATTGACTTCATTTAAAATCCCCCAGTTTTAAATTTTATCTATATCCTGTTTTTTGTATTATTTTATTGCTTATTTCTTTTACTTTGTCCGTTGGTACATAATCGTCTTGTGCAAATAGTTCTTTATGTAATTGGATTACATTTTTTTCTAGGTTTATTGGTGGTCCATACCATACCCCATTCAGTGTTATTCCTTTTGTTTCGTATGGCCATCCTTTGCTATCTACAATTGAGTATGATGCTATTTGTGGTATTAATGTTAATATGTCTGATTTTGTTATATTTGTATATACTTCTGGTAATACTTTATCTAAAACATTATTTAAGTCTGCAACGCTCATCTTTTTAGCCTTATTAAATACTTCTGTTAGTACTGTTCTCATTCTTTCTGTTCTTGCATAGTCACTATCTATTTTTCTTATTCTTCCATAAGCTAGAGCTTGTTCTCCTGTAAGGTTATATGTTCCTGCAGATTTTATTCCTGGTATTTGTGATGCTTCTGCTGATGTTACTGTTATTTCAACTCCGCCCATTTTATCTATTATGTCTTTTGTAGATTCAAAGTTTACTGTTACAAATTCTGTTATGTCTAAGTCTAAATTTGTATTTAGTGTGCTCATTGAAAGAGCAGCTCCGCCATAAGCATAAGCGTGATTAACTTTATCTAATCCATATTTAGATATTTCTAGATATGTATCTCTATATACAGAAACTAATTTTACTTCTTTTGTGTTTTGGTTTATACTTGCTATTATTATACAATCTGTTCTGCTTCCACTATAAGTGTTTTCTCTTGTGTCTATTCCAAAGATTGCTATGTTTCTATATTCTTTTAGGTTTTCTTCTACTCCTGCTGATATTTCTATATCTTCTTTTGGTACATTTTCGTAATTAATTTTATTTAATTTAACCCAAATAAAAATGCCTATTGCGGCAACTATTACTAAGATTATGGCTATTATTATAACCAATATCTTTATTAATTTTTTCATTTAAATACCTCTTTTTCATTTTTCAATTTTTTACTGTTTAATTATATATATTTAGACATTTTTTGTCAATGAATTAATAAATAAAAACTGCCAAATTTTAAATTATTTGGCAGTCTTTCATAAATTATTTTTTTATTGTGTTATCCATTTTATTAGATTCATATTTGCAGAGTCTAATAACATTTCATGTTTTGGCATTACTCTAAATGTGTAACCATAGTTTCCACCTGTTTTTAGTTCTATTTTTGCTTCAAATGTATATTCTCTTTTTTCGTCATCGCTTGAAACTAAATCCATTGGTATTATTCCTATTTTTTCTATTGTTCCATTATCTAGTATCTTTCCGTAGTATGCTTGTGCTTCTATGTTTTCTACATTTATATTTGGTAATGTTACTACACAAGAAACTTTTATGTTATTTCCTGCATCTATTGATATATTGTCTAGATTATTTATTTGTGTAATTTTTATATCGTCCCAATTTGCATAAAGTTGGTCTTTTACTCTATTAAAGTCTGTAACTAATTCCAAATTACTAAAGTAATTATTTGTTATATTACATAGTGGTATGTATAGTTGTTTTGTATAATCTACAAGCATTCTTGCTGTGCTATAGTTTCCTCCTGTTGAGATTATAGAGTTTTTCATTAAAGTTAACCATTCTTTAGAAATTCCGTCTTGTTGTTTATTGTAGTATGCTGGTATTACTTTATTTTCCAAAGTATTGTAAATGCTTTCACTATCTGCTTTATCTTGTTCTTCATAAGACATATATTCTGCATTTGTTCCAATTGCCCAACCGTTTTTTTGGTTGTATCCTTCTGCCCACCATCCATCTAGAATACTAAAGTTAACTACTCCGTTTACAGATGCTTTTTCTCCACTTGTTCCTGATGCTTCCATTGGTCTTCTTGGATTGTTTAACCATACATCTACACCAGAGATTAAGTGTCTTGCTACATTCATGTCATATCCTTCTAATAAGAATATTTTGCCTTTAAATTGTGGCATCATAGATATTTCGTGAATTCTTTTTATTAAGTTTTGTCCTTCTATATCTTTTGGATGTGCTTTTCCTGCAAATATTAATTGAACTGGTCTTGATTCATCATTTAATATTTGTGTTATTCTTTCTAGGTCTTTAAATATTAGTGTTGCTCTTTTATATGTTGCAAATCTTCTTGCAAATCCTATTGTTAAGGCATTTGGATTTAGTTTTGATGTTATTTCTCTAATTTGGTCATAATGCATTCCTGCATTTTTTAGTCTTGCTGTTACATTATCATTAACTAGTTTTAAAAGTTTTTCTTTTCTTATTTGGTGCTCTTTCCATAGTTTTGCATCTGGTATATTGTTTATTCTTTCCCATGTTTCGTTTAAGTATATTTTATCTTGCCAATATGGTACTAGGTATTCGTTATATAACTCTTTTAAATTTGGTGCAAGCCATGTGCATGTATGAATACCATTTGTTACGTATGTAATTGGTGATTCGTTTGGTGCTATTTCTGGCCATACATCTCCAAATAGTTCTCTTGAAACAGCTCCATGTAGTTTGCTTACTCCATTTTTCTTTCCAGCTATTTTTAATGCTAGTATTCCCATGTTAAATGTTGTTTTGTTTTCTTCGTTTGGTTTCATTCCTAATTCTAAGAATTCTTCTTTAGAGATTGCTAATGAATCCCAAAATCCATCAAAGTATTTTTCTACTAATTCTATTGGGAATATATCGTTTCCTGCTGGAACTGGTGTATGTGTTGTAAATACTGTTTTTGCACTTACTATATCTTTTGCTATTTTAAATGATACCTTTTTTTCTGCTATTATATTGCTTATTAATTGTAATACTAAGAAAGAAGAATGCCCTTCGTTCATATGATACACAGTTGGATTTATTCCTAATGCTTTTAGTAGCATTACACCACCCATACCTAGAACTATTTCTTGTTGAATTCTCATTTCTTGGTCTCCACCATATAGTGCTGATGTTATGTTTCTGTATTCTTCTAAGTTTTCTGGAATTTCTGAATCTAGTAAGTATAGTGTTACTCTACCTACTTGTATTTTCCAAACTTTTAAGTACAATTTTTTCTTTGGCATTTTTACACTTATCATTAGGTCTTGTCCATCATGGTCTTTTACTGGTATTATTGGTAAGTTTTGTATGTCTATATTATAGTATTCTGTTTCTTGTACACCAGCACTATTTATTTTTTGATGAAAATATCCATTTTTATATAGTAATCCTATTGCTACTAATGGAATACCTAAATCACTTGCAGATTTTAAATGGTCTCCAGATAAAATTCCAAGTCCACCTGAATAAATAGGAAGTATTTCATCTAGTCCATATTCTGCTGAAAAATATGCAATTTCGTTATTTTTATTGTCTGGGAAATTTTTTCTAAACCAAGTATTTTTGCTGTTCATGTAGTTTTCAAAATTTTCTACATTTTTACTATATTCCTTTAAAAAGTCAGGATCTTCTGCTATTTTTTCTAGCTTTTCTTGGTCTACTGATTTTAAGAATTTAACAGGATTTCTTCCACATTGTTCCCATAAATCTATATCTATTCTTTTAAATAATTTTAGGAACTCTGTATTCCATGACCACCATAGATTATTTGCTATTTCTGATAGTTTTTCTATTTTTTTTGGCAATTGTGGATTTACCGTTATTTTATTAAATACGTACATTATAAATGTACCTCCTTTGTATTTTAAAATTTTTTCTTATGTCTTGTCGCAATATAATAATTATCTATGATAATCTTTTATTTGTCAATAGAATTTACCCCTACTTTTTATAGTTTTCTATTGCTCCTAGTGCACATATAAACTCTGGATTTTCTGGAATAATATAGTTTACATCATGTAATTTTTCTAGTTTTTTTATAACTTCTTTTAGATATGGGTGTTTTGCCATACCTCCAATTATTACAATGTCTTTTACATTATCATTTTTGCATAAGAATGCAGCCATCACTCCAACTGTTTCAAAAACTAAATTTGATATTCCTAGTAAAATATCGCAAGAGCTTGCCTCTTTATTCATTTTTCCAAAGTTTGATGATGTAATATCTTTTGGTAAATTTGGTATTTCTTGTGTTGTAATATCTCCTATTTGCAAATCTACGTTTTTTATATTTCCTTGGTTACACTTTTCTAAATATTCTTCAAATGTAGCTTTTCCAAATAGTTTTTCTGCTAGTTTATAAAATGTGCCTCCACCAACTCCGACTTCCGCCTAAGTGTTTTATTTCGTTATTGTTTGCTTTTATAAATGCTGTTCCAGTCCCAATTGAAGCAATTATAGCATTTTGTTTATTTGAAGCTGTTAGACCTCCTAAGCCAATTGCTTTAAATTCATCTATATATAGAACAGGAATTTTTAAAAATTCCTGTTCTTTTATTGTGCCTACTCCTGTTATAATTATTGTTTCAATGCTTCGTGGCTCTATGTTATTATTTTCTATAAATTTTTTTAGTAATTTTTTTGGTTCTTCTTTTTGGTAAATGTTTTTGTTTATTATTTTATTGTTTTCATCTACTTCTATAATTTTTGTAACAGTGCTACCTAAATCTGCACAAATTGTATGCATTGTAATGCTCCTCCAAAGTTATATTTTTCTAGGTCCGTCTCCTATTTCTACAGCATAAAAATCTGCTTCATATCCTATTTTATCTTTATAACTTTTTCCTACATTTTTTATAAAGTCATCTACTTTATCTGATTTTACTATACTTACTGCACATCCTCCAAATCCTGCTCCTGTCATTCTTGCGCCTATTACTCCATCTTGTTTTAAGCTTTCTTCTACAAGTGTGTCTAATTCTTTTCCTGTAACTTCATAATCATCTCTTAAAGAATTATGTGATGCTATCATTAGTTCGCCAAAAAGGTCTATTTTATTTTCTTTCAATGCTTTTACAGCTTTAATTGTTCTTTGGTTTTCATATACTGCATGTTTTGCTCTTTTTTGTCTTGTTTGGCTTTTTATTAAATCTTTATTCTCCTCAAATTCTTCTTCTGTAAGTTCTCCTAATGATTTTATGTTTAATTTTTGTTGCAACTCTCTTAGAGCTTCTTCACATTCAGCTCTTCTTTCATTGTATTTAGAATCTCCTAATCCTCTTTTTTTGTTTGTGTTCATTATTACTATTTTTGCATTTTCTAGTTTTACTGGTGCATATTCATATTCTAAATTAGCTGTGTCTAAAAATATTGCACAGTCTTTTTTTCCGTTTG
>ERZ780195.2743-NODE-2743-length-11505-cov-3.904367_pt1 | contig 11505 bp, 10 predicted proteins | sample MGYA00511017_ERZ780195 | MGnify/ENA primary metagenome ERZ780195 (study PRJEB29588, sample SAMEA2159974) | human gut metagenome | biome: human gut; feature: human-associated habitat; material: faeces | place: Denmark | collected 2008/2010 ...
CGGCGGTCTTCCTCATGGACGAGCCGCTCTCCAACCTCGACGCAAAGCTGCGTAACCAGATGCGCGCCGAGATCATCAAGCTGCGCGAACGTATCGACACCACCTTCATTTACGTCACCCATGACCAGACCGAGGCCATGACGCTGGGCGACCGTATCGTCATCATGCGTGACGGCTACATCCAGCAGATCGGCACCCCGCAGGAGGTCTTCAACAACCCGCGCAACCTCTTCGTCGCAGGCTTCATCGGCACCCCTCAGATGAACTTCTTCGATGCAAAGCTTGTCCGCGAAGGCGAGAAGTTCTTCGTCGAGCTTGGCGGATACAGAGTTGAGCTTGACGCTGAGAAGGAAGCGCGCCTGCTCGCAAAGGACGTTCAGTCTCAGGAGGTCACTCTCGGTGTTCGTCCCGAGCATACGACCATTGGCGAGACCGGCATAGCCGCGAAGGTAGACGTGTCCGAGATGATGGGCTCCTCCGTGCATCTGCACGTTTCCGCCGAGGGCAAGGACGTTATCATCATCGTTCCGACCATCGACATGAAGGGTCACTACGCCATGGGCGACACCGTGCACTTCAGCTTCGACGGCAACGTCGCGCACGTTTTCAGCAAGGAAAACGAGAAGAACCTTGAGTGGTAATCGGCTTTAAGCGTTAACGGCAGAATAATTTCAGCGCTGTCAAAAAGTCCGGACAGGACTTTTTGACAGCGCTTTTGTCGTTATCTGATAAATTACAGGAAGAATTTCCTGTGCAGCGAGCGGCGCAGCGGCTTGCATACCGCGACGACCAGCAGCATCACGCCGAGCAGAACGCAGACCGTCAGCGGGTAGATCGACCAGACGAACATGCCCTCGATGCCGAAAGTGATGTGCAGCAGGAACTCTATAAGTACGTTCAGCCCGCCGGTGAGGATGAGCGCGCCGCCGAAGATGTACAGCGCACCGCCGGGGACGTAGCGCATGAGCGTGACGACCGCGGTGACGAGCAGCGCAATCGCCCCGGTGACGGGGAAGGCGAAGGACAAGAACCAGTGCCCGCCGACAGCGAAGTTGATGTACAGCAGGAACAGCGCTATCGCGGCGAAATCGACCGGAACGAAGATCGCGGGGTTCGGGTGCCGGAACCACAGCGGCAGCACAACGGTGATATACAGCAGGGCGACGCCGCCCGCGGCATAGCCCGACCACACGATGGAGCCGTTGATGCGCCAGTCGCACACGATGCACAGCACGGCGGGGAGCAGTGTCAGCGCCGTGAGAATGAACAGCACACCGGAGCGGTTCACGTCCTCCGGCAGCACGCGGTTGTCGGCCGGAAAGGGAGCTTCGCTCTCGCTGCGCGGCAGGTCGGGGTGAAACACCCGCGTGCCGCATAGAGGACAGACCTTTTCGCTGTCCGCAAGCTCAACGCCACATTTTATACAATACATAAGAATCCTCCAAATTACCGCAGACGGTTATTAACGCATGTTGCTCTCCACCTTGATGTGGATACCCAGCGACTTCAGCACCTGATAAAACCGCATCTCAAGCTCCGCTTCGCGGATGTTGCGGATGCAGTTGATATACATCGTCCCGTTCCACGAGACCACGCCGCAGTTGTGCGGCGCCTTGGCCTGTACGCCGATTATGAAATCCAGCCGCGAGACATACTGCGCCATGACCTCCGGAAGCTGGACGTTGCCGAGGTTCGAGAGGCAGAGGCAGGATTTGCACTCGCCCACCCTGTCGAACACGGCTTTCATCACGATGTTCTTGACGAACAGCGGCACGACCTTCAGGAAAGGGGATTTCTCGCTGGCGACGTTCGCGGCGAATTTCGCGCGCATCGACTGGGGGTTATTTTCAAGCCCCATGCGGTGGTGCACGATGGAGCATATCTCGTCGAAGCTGTAATCACCCATGCAGGGGTCGATCTCCGGCGTGATGTACGAGACGAAGTTGCGCAGGGTCTTGCTGGGGAACATGCGGCGCAGGTTAACGGGGAGCAGGACTTTGACGGGCTTGCGCAGGCGGCGCTGTGGTACGCGCTCGGCCTGAAGCTCGTTTATGGCCTGCATCATCGCCGCGCAGAGCAGCTCCGTCACGGTCACGCCGTGCCGCTTCGCGGCGGCGCGCACATCGTCCGAGGGTGCAATCATGGTGATGAGGTTCTTGAAGCCGTCTGGTTCGGGCGTTCCGGTGAGGTGGTAGGCCGTGGCTTCCTTGCGGCTGGCCTTCACGTCTCCGGCGTAGCGGAGGAAGCTGTCCTCCAGCTCCTCCTCGTCCGGCTCCTCCAGCCTGCCGAGCACGCCATGCTCCGTGGGCACGGCGACACCATATTTCTGGCTGATATATTCGGCGAGCAGGGTCTTGAAGAATGTCATGCCGCCGTTGCCGTCTGTCACTGCGTGGAAGAATTCGACCGCGACGCGGTTGCGCTCGTTGTATACCAGCACACGCAGCGCGCATTCGCGCACCTTGCCGAAGGGCGCATGCGCCAGCGGGCAGCTGCGCTCGGCCTGAATCTCCGGCGCTTTGGGCAGCTGCTCAAGGTAGTACCAGAATACGCCGGGCTGCAGGCGCACGGCTATCGACGGGAAGCGGCGCACCGTCACGTCCAGCGCGGCGCGCAGCACCGGAATATCGACCGGCTCCGAAAGCTCTGCCGAGAGACGGAAGAAGTTGACCCAGTTGCGGCGCTTCGCTGCGGGGTATATTTTTGCTGCGTTGTCAAGACGCATCCAGCGAAGGCTGCGCGCCGGAGACAGAACGCGATCCATGAACTTGTTTATCGCCTCGAAGTCCGAAGGCATGTTCTCGCTCAGACAGTAGAGCACGTAGGCGTGCCAGCGCTCCGGCGCAACGATCATGCGGCTCTTGCAGCCGGCGGCGGTCAGCTTTTCGTAAAGCAGCCGCGTGTCGTCCAGCATTATCTCGTCACCGCCGACGAACAGCAGCGACGGAGGCAGACCGGTGAGGTCGCCGAAGAGCGGGGAACAGAGCGGATCCGCGGCGTCGTCGGTGTAGCACTGGGCGTAGAATTGCAGCAGCTCCTGCGTCATCGAGGGGTCGACGTCCTTGTTCGTCTCGTAGGAGTCGCCGGAGCCGGTGAGATCCGTCCACGGCGAGATGCCGATAAGCCCGCAGGGCAGCGCCTGCCCCAACTGCTTGAGCTTCAGGCACAGCGCGAAGATGAGTCCACCGCCCGCGCTCTCGCCGCAGAGCATGATCTGCTTTGTGGAATAGCCTTTCCGCAGGAGGTAGTTGTAGCTTTCAAGCGCATCGTCCAGCGCCGCGGGGTAGCGGTTTTCGGGCGCAAGCCGGTAAGCCGCGCAGAATACGCGCACTCCGGCCTCAGATGCGAGCGTCGCACCGAAGCCCTTGGCGTATTCGAGACTGCCGCAGGTGTAGCCGCCGCCGTGCAGGTACAGAACAACGCCGTTGCGCCGCTCATCCTTGGGCATGATCCATGCGCCCTGAAAGCGGCCGAAATCGTGCTCTTTGACCATGACCTCGCGCTTGTGGAGCGCGGTCATGAGCTCGCCGAGCTTGTCCTGCCCCTTGCGGGTGACTTCAAGAGAGCAGTTTGCGACGAAGGGTTTGAAAAAGTTAAGTTGTGAGCGTACCGTTTTTGCGTGCAGCTCCATAGATGTATCGATCCTTTGCAGATTGGAAACCGCCAGAAACGCGGCCTCCGGATATCTCTATATAATAGCACATTATGCGTGTTATCGCAATAGTTCAAACGGCGGTATGCAAAAAGCGATTCCGGTTTCCGGAATCGCTTCTATTATATAATATACAATTCAGCCGCCGAGGTAGGCTTTCTGAACCTGCTCGCTGTGCATCAGCTCGTCGCCGGTGCCGGAGAGGACGATTCTGCCGGTTTCGAGGACATAGGCGCGGTTTGCTACGCTCAGCGCGGCGTTCGCGTTCTGCTCGACGAGAAGAATGGTCGTGCCCGCGGCGTGCAGCTCGCGGATTATGTCGAATATCTGCTCGACGAGAATGGGCGCAAGACCCATCGACGGCTCATCCAGCATCAGCAGCTTCGGCTTCGACATGAGCGCGCGTCCCATGGCCAGCATCTGCTGCTCACCGCCGGAGAGAGTACCGGCGGTCTGCTTGCGGCGCTCCTCCAGACGGGGGAAGCGGCGGTAGACATCGGCTATGCCGTCGGCGATACCGGATTTCGGCTGCGTGTATGCGCCCATCTCCAGGTTCTCCTCAACGGTCATCTGCAAAAATACGTGCCGCCCTTCCGGAACCTGCGCAAGACCTCTGGAGAGGATCTTGTGCGGGGGTACGCCCTTGAGATCTGTGCCCTCAAATTCGATGCTGCCAGCGCGGGGATGCAGCAGACCGGAGACGGTGTTCAGAACGGTGGACTTACCGGCGCCGTTTGCGCCGATGAGCGTGACGACCTCGCCCTCGTTTACCTCGAAGGACACACCCTTGACGGCGTGGATGCTGCCGTAATAGACGTGCAGATCGTTTACTTTAAGCATTACTCCCATGTTCACGCCTCCTTCTTCCGGCCGAGGTAGGCTTCGATGACCTCGGGATTGTTCTGGATGTCCTCCGCGCTGCCCTTGGCGATGAGCTTGCCGAAGTTGAGCACCGCGATGCCTTCGCAGATGTTCATGACAAGGTTCATGTCGTGCTCGATGAGCAGAACCGCGATCTTGAAGGTGTCGCGGATGGCGAGAATGTTGTCGGTCAGCTCCGCGGTCTCGGAGGGGTTCATGCCAGCGGCAGGCTCGTCGAGCAGCAGCAGACTGGGGTTTGTCGCCAGCGCGCGGAGAATCTCAAGGCGGCGCTGCGCGCCGTAGGGCAGGCTGCCAGCCTGCGCGTTTGCCATGTCCTCCATGTGGAAGATGCTTAGCAGCTCCATCGCGCGCTCGTGCGCGACGCGCTCCTCCCAACGGTATGGGGGCAGGTGCAGGATGCTGCTCGCAAGGCCGTATTTGATCTGCGGCCCCATCGCGACCGTGATGTTCTCCTCAACGGTGAGGTTGGAGAACAGACGGATGTTCTGGAAGGTGCGCGCGATACCGGCGTGGTTTATCTGCGCGGTGCTCATGCCGTGGATGTCCTTGCCGTCGAGCAGGATGGTGCCGTGGGTGGGCTGGTACACGCTGGTGAGCAGGTTGAAAACGGTGGTTTTACCGGCACCGTTCGGCCCGATAAGGCCGGCAATCTCGGTGCGGCCGATGGTTATATTGAAGTTGTCGACCGCCTTCAGGCCACCGAAGCTGATGCCGAGGTCGATGCATTCGAGCACGGGAGTCTTGCCGACGTCGCGCTCGGTGAGCATGGCGACGCGCGGCGTGACGGTGACGAGTTTGGTCTTGTTAGTCATCTGTCTGCGCCTCCTTTTTGTTCTTTGCGGCAAGCTTTCTCACGAGGTTTGACGGGCGCAGCCGCTCAAAGAATTCGCGCATACGCGGGTCGTTGGTGGCCAGCATGACGAGGATGAGGACTATCGCGTAGAGCAGCATGCGGTAATCGGCAAACTCGCGCATAAGCTCCGGTAGAAGCTGGAGCACTATCGCCGCGATGATGGAGCCGGGGACGCTGCCCATGCCGCCGAGGACGACGATGACAAGAATTTCGATGGACATGTTATAGTCGAAGGACGCGGCTTTGACGTTTGCGAAGAAGTGACCGTAGAGCGTTCCGGCAGCTCCGGCGAAGAAGGCCGAGAGCATGAACACTGCGAGTTTGAAGTAGGTGACGTTGATGCCGATGGACTCCGCCGCGATACGGTTGTCGCGGATGGCCATGATGGCGCGGCCGTGCTTCGAGCGCTTGAGGTTCATCATGACCAGCACCGTCAGCAGCACCAGCACTGCCGCGTAGGGGAGCAGCGTTTTGGCGTTGGAGTAGATCGCGCCGGTGTTGAGGCCGAGCGCGCCGCCAGTGATGTCAAGGTTCGTGATGATATTCTTGATGATCTCGCCGCAGGCCAGAGTAACGATCGCAAGATAATCGCCCTTGAGGCGCAGCGCGGGCAGGCCGACGATGAAGCCGAACACCATTGCGACGAGACCGCCGACAATCATCGACAGCGGCAGGCGAACGAAGAGCGGCAGGCGAACGAAGAGCGGCAGCGACGTGGCAGACAGCGCGCTAGCGACCAGACAGCCGGAGAACAGGCCGACCGACAGGAAGCCGCCGTGGCCGAGGGACAGCTCGCCCAGCAGGCCGACGACAAGGTTCAGCGACACCGCGAGGACAATGTACACCGAGATCGGGATGAGCATATTGGCTATCTGGCGAGTGAGACTGCCGCTGTAAAGCAGAAACGCGATAACGGCATAGAGAAGGACAACAAACGCGAAGGTGACGACGTCATGATTGAGCTTAACTTTTTTCTTCATCGTTACACCTTCTCGTTAATATTTTTGCCCAGCAGGCCGGTGGGCTTGACGACCAGCACCAGAACCAGAACGCCGAACACAATGGCGTCGGCCCAGAGCGTGGAGATATAGGTCTTTGAGAACTGCTCGATCATGCCAAGCAGGATGCCGCCGAGCATTGCGCCGGGGATTGAGCCGATGCCGCCGAATACAGCGGCGGTGAACGCCTTGATACCGGGCATAGCGCCGGTAGTGGGCTTGATGTAGACATAGGACATGCCGTAGAAAATGCTTGCGAAGGCCGCGAGCGCGGAGCCGATGGCGAAGGTGAGGGTGATGGTGCGGTTGACGCTGATGCCCATGAGGGACGCGGCGTTCTTGTCCTCCGACACGGCGCGCATCGCCTTGCCGAGCTTGGTCTTGTTGATGAAGAAGCTAAGCACTACCATGATCAGCGCCGTCATCAGCAGGGTCAGGACGGAGATGCCGTCCACCGTGACCCCTCCGATAGTGAAGCTGGAGAGCTCGATGAGGCTGGGGTAGGCCTTCTGCTGGGAGCCGAAGATTATCAGGGCGAGGTTCTGCAGCAGGTAGCTGACGCCGATGGCGGTGATGAGCACGCTCAGCGGCGGCGCCTGACGCAGAGGCTTATAGGCCAGAAATTCGATCAGCATACCAAGCCCCGCGCAGATCACGACGCTGACGATGACCGCGACTATCGGAGGCAGGCCAAGCTGATTGACAGTAACTATGCCCGCGTACGCGCCGATCATGATGATGTCACCGTGCGCGAAGTTAAGCATTTTGGCGATGCCGTACACCATTGTATAGCCCAGAGCGATGAGCGCGTATATGCTGCCCAGGCTCAGGCCGCTTATCAGAGTTTGAATAAAATGAGTCATATCGGTCTTCCTTTACAGCGCCCATCCTCCGGGCGGATACCCGGAGGACATAGGGGCTTGTTTTCCGGCCTCGCCGGAGTTGGGGAATATATTATATGGAGGATGAGATGTAGCGGATTTTATCAGTTACCGAAGACGCTGCCCACGCCGTCAAAGTAGAGGATGGCGCTGGCGTTCTTGTTGGTGTTGCCGTCGGCGTCCCAGGTCATGGTGCCGGTTACGCCGGTGACTTCAAGCTCAGGCATAACTGCCGCGAGAGCTGCGCCGGAGGTGCTGCCGGCCTTCTCGACTGCGGCCTTGATGACGTACACTGCGTCGTATGCGTCAGCTGCGAACTGGTCGGGAGTTGCGCCGTAGGCAACCTCGTAAGCCTTGACGAAGGACTGGACGTTCTCTTCGGTGGAGTCAGCTGCGAAGGGGGTGAGCATCAGAACATTGTTTGCGATGGTGACATCCTGCTCGACCTTGCCGAGAATGCCGTCAAGACCGTCGGCGCCGAAGAAGTAAACGTCATCGGCGAACTTGCCCTTGGCCTGAGTCAGGAAGGTGGAAGCTTCTTCAGCGTAGAAGGGGATGAACACGACCTTGACGCCGGAATCGACAAGTGCGTTGACCTGAGTGGAGAAGTCGGTGCTGGTGGAGGCGGTGAAGGTCTGGGTCTCGACGATGTTGATGCCGAGATCAGCGCACTCGGCGACGAAGGAGCTGTACAGGCCGGTGGAGTAGTCGCTGTCACTCTGGTACAGGACACCAACTTCGGTGGCCAGGTTCTTCTCGCTCAGGTAGTTGGCGGCTGCGGTGCCCTGGTAGGAATCATAGAAGCAGATGCGGAAGGCCTTGTCGTTGCCGCTGAGGCAGGAGTCGGAGGAGCCGGAGGGAGTGAGAAGCAGGACGTCGTCTTCCTTGGCGGCTGCGACGACGGACGCGGTTTCACCGGACATAACGCAGCCCAGAGAAACGTCCATGCCCCAGTCCATCAGCTTGCCGTAAGCGCTGACGGCGCTCTCGGGATCGCCCTGGGAATCCTGGAAGTTCAGCTCAAGCTGCTTGCCGTTCACGCCGCCGGCGGCATTGATCTCGTCAACGGCGAGCTGTGCGCCGTGCTGGACGGACAGGCCGTAGTTTGCATAGCCGCCGGTCAGGGCGCCGATGCCGCCGAGCTTTATGGTGTCGGAGCTGCCGTCGGAGGCGGAGCTGTTATCGGATGCTGCAGGGGTGCTGCTATTGCCGCAGGCGGCCAGCGCGAACAGCATTGCGAGCGCGAGGAACATACATACAAATCTCTTTTTCATTTTGCATTCTCCTTAAAACGTGGAATATATATACAAAAAAGCGGCTCCGCCACTTGGCGAAGCCGCTTCGTTGTATCAGAAATGAATCAACAGCGGTGACGCTTCAGACCAAGTGGGACTGGCGAGGAAATAATAATGGAAATAATAATTACGCTAAGAATGACCAGCGCGCTAAGGCGCAGGCCCATAATTATGGATATTATGACGACAAAAATGGACGCCATAATAATGGCGTCCATGGTAAGAGCGAGAACGGTGTTTTCCTGAGAACGAGAGCAGCAGGAATCAGCCTCTGTGCAGGGCACGGAGGAATTGCAGCAAGTATTCACTTTTGCATTGGAAAAATGAAACATGGTGCATATCCTTTCGCTGTACTCTCAAAATTGATGGTGCTATTGTAGTCTTGTGAATACCGAAAGTCAATATTGCAATTTAAACAAATAAAGAGAAAACATGGCAGAATAAATCTGAAATTCGTACAATTTGTCAGAGCGCGGCGTCGCCTGCGGCGCGGGGGAATATGTTAAAAATTCTCCTATACTTGTAAAAGGCCAAGGATTTAGGTATAATCAAATTTGAGACATTAAGAAATATACACTGTCACAGCATCGGAGGAAAGATGGAGATAACAAAAATTGTGATAACCGGCGGCCCATGCGCGGGAAAAACCACGGCGCAGAGCTGGATACAGAACGCGTTTTCCATGAAGGGCTACACGGTGCTTTTTATTCCGGAGACCTGCACGGAGCTTATATGCGGCGGCGTGACCTATGACGCCTGCGGCTGCAACCTCGATTATCAGCTCGCGCAGTACCGGCTCCAGCTTGCCAAGGAGCAGGTGTATGAGGACGTGGCGCGCGGGATGCACACGGACAAGGTGCTCATCGTCTGCGACCGCGGCACGCTCGACAACAAGCCCTACATGTCCCCCGAGGAGTATGAGCAGGTGCTGAACATCCTCGGCATGAACGAGATAGACATGCGCGACAGCTACGACGCGGTGTTCCACATGGTGACGGCGGCAATCGGCGCGGAGAAATACTTGACAACACCCGCGCGCGCACGGAATCCGCCGAGGAGGCGGCGCGGCTGGACGACGGGCTGATCTCCGCGTGGGCGGGGCACCCGTACCTGCGCATCATAGATAATTCGACCGACTATGAAAATAAGCTGCTGAGGCTGATAGACGAGATCGCTGCGTTTCTGGGCGAGCAGGGGCCGAAGCGCAGCCGCCTGAAGTTCCTTGTCGAGCATCCGGACATTGCGCAGCTTGAGTCGATGCCCGCCTGCAAACGGGTTGATATCGTGCAGACCTATCTCTGCGGGACGGGCGACGGCACCACCGATATCCGCCGCCGCGGACTGGACGGGCATTATATCTATTATAAGACCGAGCAGCGCCGCGCCGGAGGCGAGATCGTCGAGACAGAGAAGCGCCTGACCGAGGACGAATACACGGAGCTGCTGAAGCTGGCCGATCCCTCGCTCCGCCCACTGGAGAAGCAGCGCTACTATCTTATAAATGAGAATCAGTATTTCGATATCGACGTCTACCCCTTCTGGGATGACCGTGCGGTGCTTGAGATCGAGTTGAGCCATGACGGGGAGGAGATACATTTCCCTGATTGCATCAAGCTCATCAAGGACGTCACGAACGATCCGGAGTACACGAATTATGCTCTCGCGGAGATGAAGCGGGACAAGTGATTTGCTTGCTGCGTATTATCTCTCCCTCAAAATAAAAAAGCTGTTTCCAATTTGGAAACAGCTTTCAGCCTGTAGACAAAGCTGTCGGCGATGTATAGAATTGCATGGGGAGAGTGCAGAGAGGGGACGGGAGTCCCCTTTCTGTGTTCAATACATCCTTATTCAGGAGTGTTTTTGAATACTCCTGAATAAGTTTTCAAGGCGTCGAACTTTGTCGACGCCTTGAAAGCTGTTTCCAATTTGGAAACAGCTTTTTTCATGCCTTTTTATACTGCGGCTGCGGCTTTCTTCCTGCTGAAATACTGCCATGCAAACACGCCGCCTAGCAGCACCAGACCGATGATATCGGTGATGAGCGTGGGATCCATCATCAGAAGTCCGCCTGCGGCCGCCGCTATGCGCGTGATGGGGTGCATCCTGCGCAGGAGATGGCCGTTTATCGCGGCCGCGACGCCGAAGATGCCGAGGAACGAGGTAATGACGATCTGGATTATCGACAGCGCGGACACATCGATGAGCAGCATCGCGGGGTTCATGCAGAAGATGTACGGGACGATGAACGCGCCGATCGCAAGCTTGGTTGCGTTGACGCCGGTCTTCATCGGATTGCCCTTGGCGATGGCTGCGCCTGCGTAGGCTGCCAGCGCGACGGGGGGAGTGATGTCGGCGACGATGCCGAAGTAGAACACGAAGAAGTGCGCCGCGATCTTGGGGACACCGATTGTAATGAGTATAGGCGCGCAGGTGGAGGCCATGATGCAGTAGTTTGCGGTGGTAGGGACGCCCATGCCGAGGATGATGCAGCAGATCATGGTCAGAAACAGGGCGACCATCGTCGGGTCGATGACGGTGACGCTGCTGCTGATGGAAACGACCGCAGAGATCATCTTGGAGGCGAGGCCGGTCGCGGTGATGCAGCCGGAGATGACGCCCGCCATGGAGCAGGCAACGGCGACGGTAATGGTGCCCTTGCCGCCGGCTTCGAGCGCTTCAAGGATGCGGCCGAAGGTTATCGGGTCGTCGCGGTCAATGATGCTGACGACGATGGCGACGAGGATAGCGATGGTGGCGGAGTAGGCCATGGTGCGGGTGCCAGTGGTGACGAGCCAGACGAGGACGACCAGCGGCAGCAGGAGGTATATCTTGCTGAGCAGCTTCGAAAACTTCGGCAGCTCATTGCGCGGGATGCCCTTGAGGCCGAGCTTCTTGGCCTCGAGATGCACGGAGATGAAGATGCCGCCGAAATACAGCACGGCGG
>ERZ780195.2748-NODE-2748-length-11480-cov-3.678775_pt1 | contig 11480 bp, 9 predicted proteins | sample MGYA00511017_ERZ780195 | MGnify/ENA primary metagenome ERZ780195 (study PRJEB29588, sample SAMEA2159974) | human gut metagenome | biome: human gut; feature: human-associated habitat; material: faeces | place: Denmark | collected 2008/2010 ...
TTAAGAGAGGAATGCCGACAAAATAGAAAATGTGTATTATATTTTTGTCAAATACATTGCCGAGAAAGTGAAGGTACAGAGCATGAAAAATGATGCCTTTGAACTGCCTGAATCGCTCTATGAGTTTGCCCAAATTACAGATTTCCCCAAAGTAATAGAAAATCTCAGCGACTTAGCTGAAAAAGAAGATTGGACTTATCAGTACTCGCCAGATACTGACAAGACAGGATATCCGATTTTAGCCAATTATATACGGAATACATATCGTCGCTTAGCAACAGAAAAGAAAATCGCTTTTTCTAAAGATGGAAAATTTTCATGTTTTGACACTGGATTAATTTCCAGGTCACAAAATGAACCCATTTACATGATGTTTGAAGAAAATATCAACCCTAACATACCCTGCTATTGGTATTTCAAGAGATTTTTTAGATCTGGTGAGTATGATGTATCTAAGTTTCCTAAATTACCGGAGATGGCATTTTACTGTGACGATCCATCAAAACTTATCTATGATATCCGCAAAGAACTTGTTGTTAATATAGAACATATGATTTTGGATAATAAGCCCCGTTTCCCTGAGCCGTTTAACACTATGCCCGATTATCAGCTTAAACTTTATATTGATGGCTGTGTAAAAGCTGCCATTGAGAGGGTTAAGCGTAACTACAAGGTGGCAATTCCACAATACTTCTTGACAACTGGAACCATCCAATTACTCATACCTTTATGTTTGTCAAATCCCAATGTGGCTGATTTAGCCATCGTTGTTGAGGATTACGGTTCCATGTATAGAGCATCTACATGTCTTACATTAGACATGGCAATGAATAATGCACGATTATTAGCTCGCCCGGATCGTGATTGGTTGAATCCGTAAGGATTAATATAATTGATGCATTGCGGAACATAACCTTTATCGCTGCATCTTTTCCGCCAACGCAAGGCAAAAAGAAAGACAAGCGTAAGCGTGTCTTTCTTTTTGGTACGCAATCTGCATAGCAGACTGCGTTGCCTGCGGGCGGAAATTGACCGCGAAAGAAAGCCATGATGGGTTTCTTTCACGCTATCTTCTTTCCCGAAAACGTGGATTTCTGCGTTCATCTATAGTGTAGTGATCACACATCAAGCTGAACCCAAAAAGATATCAGCGCGAAAAGCCCAGAAGTTTCAACTGTTTCACCCCATAGGTACACAATGTGTCATAGGGGTACAGCTGGTACGGGCAAAAGCAAGACGCAAGCTCATGCATTTGAGTTTGCGTCTTGCTTTTTACATAAGGATAGAGCTTGACAGGAGCAATGTCGACGTTCGGAGTCTTCAGGTGCATCCGGATAAAGTGCTGTGTTTTCAAGGGTTATACGGTTTTTGGCGAGAATGTTCGTCTTTTCTGAATGATTGCAAAACCATTGAAAACACTGGGCAAATCGGCTTTTTGGGGATTTCGGATGATAGTAGTCAAATAGTAGTCACGGTCATATCATTGCAAAAACAACATTTCAGGAAAAATATAAAGACGCGCTGCTTGCAGAATTACAAACAGCGCATTTTCATATGTCGGTCAATTATCAAGATCGTTTCAAATCATATCCTTAGCCTTCTGGCTGCAGCTCGTAAGTACACAGATAAAATAGAAACGACGTCATCTGATAGCGGCTGATACGGGTATCGGAGGCATCCAGCAGATCGGGAAGATCGCTGTCCCGTGTTGTGATGCCGGTCTGATTGCACCAGAGCATGGCGCGGACGGCTTCGGCACTGAGCTGCGGCTCACTCTGTATGCTCTGCTGGAGCTGTGTCCGGTCTAGGGCAGATACGGCGGCAGCGGGTAGCATCGCGTTTCGTTACGATATTCACTGGACGCAGGGCATTTCTCTCCAATGCGGCAAGCACGGCAGTCTTGTCAAAATCGTCACCCAGCTTCCGTGCCGTGATGGGCTTCGGCCTGTCCGGAGTCAGGTAGGAATACCGTCCACGGCTCTCCTTGACGATCACGCCCTGTTGCAGCAACAGGGAAGAAAACTCGTCAAAGCTGCCTGCCTTGTCAAGGGCTTTTCGGATGATCTTGCGCAACTTCTCCTTGTCGGTTTCAAACTTAGTAGGCTTGGCAGGTAATCCCTCGGCGGCAAGGGCATCGGCTTTCTCGTCCAGCTTGGCTTGCCCCTTTTTCTTCTCCCAATACTCGCGCTCGGTGACGCGGCTGGCGCTGCCGTGGAGCAAGTCGATCTGATAGAGGTTTTCCCGGTGACACAGCTCCATGACCTCGGCTCTGAAATGCTCCATGGCAGCGTCGGTGCAGCGGTGCTTGCATCCGGCGCGGGTGTCGGCGGGCCTGTCCATGTAGGGCGGCAGCGGTACTTCTTCAATGTGCAAGCTGTTAATGATGATAACACCATTGGGAACATTTGCTGCTGGGATTTTCTTTCTCTCTACCCTTACTACAATTTCAAAAACGCTTTTTGGCCAGTTTTCAGAAAATTGTTTTGCAGGACAAAAAAAGAACGGTCTGCATTGCAAACCGTTCATAAAACACACACAAGTTTCTTATTCCAAATGATACCTACGAAAGAGTGCAGACCGTGCCCCACCTTTGGAGATGTAAGAAGCAGTCAGCTGGTGCAGTGAACGAACAAATGCCTCGTGAGATTGCTCTCACGAGGCATTTGCAACATTTTGCATACAAAGCTGTGAGAGACGCATGAAAGCAGGGAGTTTCTGCCTGATTATGCGGAAGCAGGAATCAACCGACCGCCTATGGTTTCGCCCGGTTGTCCTCCGATGTACTGCTCTGCACCGTTTGGATTCTTCGACGGTCAAAGAGCATACAGCCGCAGTGCCCCGGAAAGGTTGGGAAACAGACGATTTTGAGTTCTGTGTCGATTTCCGGACTGTAGTCGGTGATCTCCAGTGTTTCGCCATAGAGCGCCGTGCGCTCATAGACCCGCAGCCACTTGGTGTCCATATTGGGAAAGATGCTGCCAAAGGAGTGGTCGATCAGCTGCTCCAGCGGCAGCTTTTCCAGCTCCGCCAGCGCCCGATTGCCGTAGCGGAAGATCCAGTCCACCGCCGAATGTTCCTCACTGAACACCATTTCAATATCGGTGAAGGCAAAGGACATATGGTCAAAGCTGGCGTAGTGACGGTGGTACGCCTCCCGCGAGGTGGGAGCGTCATTGCGCTCCAATGTCTGACCGATCTTTTGCCGTTCGATGCGTACCTGCTCCACGATCTCCCGCTTGCGGCGGCGTGCGTAATCCAGTGATTCTCCGTTGATCAGATCGATCGTTTTCGTCACATCGTGGATTGCCTTGGCAGACACGAGATAGCATCGATCCACGCGGATAAAGGTACTGCCAAGATTTTTTGCCAGTTCATCAATAGGGGTATAGGTCTCATAAATTCGGTCGCCGGTAATATGGATCGCCGTCTTTCTGCCGCTCAGCGAGAGATAAAGAATATCCTCTGCCATCAGCGTGATATGTGTGCGGTTAGAGATCACAGAAATGCCGATAGTATTCATAGTGCCTCCTCACAGACTGTTTTTTATCAGTATAACACATTTCAACCGGAGATGCTATCTATTCGCGCAGAAACGACCGCATTTCGCGCAAGGTTTATTGAAAATTCGGAAAGAGCGTGTTAAGCTACGGAATGAAAACAGAAGGGCATCGGAAACGGGGGTACCCCCGTTTCCCGTAGGGATATCCCTACGGGAACGAGCCTTGATCACAAACGGAGGAATGTCTATGAAAAAGCGAATCGTAAGTGCTGCGATAGCCTTGATTCTGTGCCTGACGCTGCTGCCCACGGCGGCGCTGGCGGAGGGTGCTGAGACATTTTCTAAGTTGAATTTTGTTGTTTCTCAACCATCTGGTGAAGCAAATTATACGATTAAAGGCGGAGGTAAAGCCAAATGGGAACCGGGCACCGATAGTGCACCGAACAAACTCACCTTAGATAACGTTGTTATGAACGATGACTTTAATATTGTCAAAGTTCCTGCGAACACGGAGATTATCCTGATTGGTACAAATAAGATCACTGCAACCAACGGCAACGCAATTTGGGCTATGAATGCTCCCCTGGAGATCACGGGAAGCGGATCTTTGGAGGTCACTGCTCCACTTACAGCGGGCAACTATGCCTTATACAGTAATACAGGCAGCATCGACGTCAACATCGGCGGCGCACTCACAATAAATGGCAATATTCGCGCAAATGACAGAACACTTTCTCTTCAAAGCAGAGATGCCATTTCCGTGACCGGTTCGGTGTATGGCAAGGAAAGTATTACCGCGACTGCCGGAAAGTCCCTTAACATTACCAATACCAGCGGTACTGCGGTGTTTGCATCTTCCTGCAACGAAGTTTCGCTTGCTGCGCAGGATGGTGATTTAACGGTCAGCGGCACGGGGAGCAATGGATTCGGCATATACGGCATTTGGAACAGCACGGCTTTGAAGCTCCACGCCTCTGGCAATGTGTCTGTAACGGGAACTGAGTTCAGTATGCAGGGCAAAACACTGGAGCTTTCCGGTACGATTCCGGAAAACAGTACATTGACCGCTGACGGAACGAAATCCCTGACAGTTCCGGCAGGAAAGACGCTGATTAACAACGGTACCATTAAGTTGATCAGCTTTCCAGGTGCTGTAACGGTACTCGGTACGCTGACCAATAATGGCTTCATCTTCAACGAAACGAATGCACCGATTCCGCCGGAAGTCAGTGGGAACGGCGTTATTACAGTCAAAGTGGCTATGGATTTCACCGAAAAGAATGAAAATGCCAGCGGACAAGGTTATGAGTGGGATTATTCCTCGAAAACGCTGACACTGACTGATTACAAAATGACAGAACCTTGCAATGATACGGCTATTATTTTGCCTGATGGCGCAAAGCTGGTATTGAGCGGCGAAAATACGCTCAACTCCAAGAATGGCGCACTGATCGACGCAAAAGGTACGCTGGAAATCAGCGGAACCGGAAGTCTGACCGGTTCGGCAGGCGGTGAGGCTGCGCTAAACGCACAGGGAGCGCTAACCATCAAGAATTGCAAACTTGACCTTACAAATCCAAGTCCTTGGAGGACTGTTATTTGCACTAACGGAAATGCACTGACCATCGCAGACCGCGCCGACGTATCATTGCATACTGCGGAAAGCTCCGGCTGGGGTATTAAAACTGGTCGCGGTGGCAACTTTACGTTGGGCAGTGACGCAAAGCTGGTGATAAAGGGCGGGACAGGTATTCTTGCACAAGGTGCGAGCGTCAGAATTGCCGGGACATTGGATGTTTCCGGTTGCGCGAACCTCGGTGCCAACCTGTTGGGCGTAGCGCTCAATATGGAGGGCAGCTCGATTACAGCGGCTACCGTAGATAAGCAGGGCATCTATCTGAACGGTACGTTGACGGGGCAAACAAATATCAAATCTTTTACCGGAGACTTTCGACTAACATCTTCCGACTCCCCTATTGTGAATTGCTACACAGTGAAGAAGGATGATACGCTGGGACTTTACGCAGAAGGCAACACTGTCACCTTTACCGCCGAAAAGATAGAAGGCAAGCCGTTTGCAAGTTGGACAGCAACCGGCGTGACGCTTACCGATTCGACCAAAGCCACGATCTCTTTTACCATGCCCGGCAACAATGTGACCTTGACCACAGCTTATACTACTTCGGTCAATAAGGTTTCTCTGGATAAAACAGAACTGGCTCTGACAGTGGGCGATACGCAGACCTTGACAGCTACAATTACTCCTGACGACGCAAACAATAAAAATGTTTCTTGGAGCAGCGATAAGCCATCTGTCGCTACGGTCGATGAAAACGGTACTGTGACCGCTGTTGCGGTAGGAACGGCGAATATCACTGTGAAAACGGAAGACGGCGAGAAAACGGCTGTTTGCGCTGTGACCGTGACCGCAAAGAGCAGCGGCGGTGGGTCTACCGGCGGCGGCTCTTCCTCCGGCGGTGGCGGCGGTGGTTCCAGCAGTTCCAGCAAGCCCTCCACCAGCACCGGCACCACCACCCGGCCCGACGGCACCAAGGTTCAGACCGAGACCAGGGCCGACGGCACCAAGATCCAGACTGAGACAAAGAAGGACGGCTCTACCGTCAAGACCACCACCAACCCCAACGGCAGTTCCGTCACCGAGACCAAGGCCGCTGACGGCTCCACCGGCACCGTCAAGACCGACAAGAACGGCAACACCGAGGCGGAGACGAAGGTCAGCGCCAAGGCTGTGGAGGACGCGAAGAAGTCCGGCGAGGCCGTCAAGGCTCCTGTGGAAGTCGAGGCTTCCCGTGATTCCAGCACCGCCCCCACCGTCAAGGTGGAACTGCCCAAGGGCGCGGGGGAAACCAAGGTGGAAATTCCCGTTACCAACGTGAAACCCGGCACGGTGGCGGTCCTCGTCCACGCGGACGGCACCGAGGAGATCGTCAAGAACTCCCTGCCCACCGAGGACGGCATCCAGCTGACGGTCAATGGCGGCGCGACGGTGAAGATCGTTGATAATTCTAAGGATTTCATCGACACCCGGAACCACTGGGCGAAGGATGCCATCGACTTCGTCAGTGCCCGTGGGCTGGTGAACGGCATGAGCGCCACGATCTACGCGCCCAACGCCTCCACCACCCGCGCCCAGCTGTGGACGATCCTCGCCCGCCAGAACAATGCGGACCTGACCGGCGGCGCGACCTGGTTCGAGAACGCCCAGAACTGGGCCAAGGAGAAGGGTATCTCTGACGGCACGAACCCCAACGGCACCATCAACCGCGCCCAGATGGTCACCATGCTGTGGCGGGCCATGGGTCAGTCTGCGGCGGGCAGTGCGGCGAACTTTACCGATGTCCCCGCTGACGCTTACTACGCGCAGGCGGTGGCTTGGGCCGTGGAGAACGGCATCACTGCCGGTGTGGGCAATGGTCGTTTCGACCCCAACTCCACCTGCACCCGTGCTCAGATCGCAACCTTCCTGCACCGCAGCTATCTGAGCAAATGACATAGCAATGAGAACAGCGGTCGTATAATGCGACCGCTATTCTCTTACCGCTGTCGAGACTGAAATTTGGGGAAAGAGAGTAAAGGAGCCACCGCATGAAGAACGAATCACAGCAGGCACTGCTGCTTCTCCGGCAATATCTATATCAGCAGACAGACGAGCAGCATCCGGCCTCGGTCACGGACATTCTCGCATTCTGGCAGCAGCACGGCATTCAGGCCGGACGCAAGAGTGTTTACACTGACATCGAATTGCTGCAGAACGCCGGGATGGATATCGTCTGTGTCAAAAGCAGCCAGAACAAATACTTTGTTGGGCAGCGGCTTTTCGAACTTCCGGAGCTGAAGCTGCTGGTGGATGCGGTGGAATCCTCCCGGTTTATCACGGAGAAAAAGAGCACCGCCCTCATCAAGAAGTTGGGCCATCTCACCAGCACAGCGCAGGCGGAACAGCTGAACCGCCGCATTTACATGGGCGGCACTCCAAAGCCGGAGAATGAGAGCATCTACTACAATGTGGATACTATCCACAACGCCGTCCAGAAGAAACAGCAAATCACCTTCCAATATTTTGAGTACACACCCAAAAAAGAGAAAGTGCTCAAACACGATGGATACAAGTATCGGTTCAGCCCCTACGCCATGATCTGGAATCGGGATTGCTACTATGCCGTAGGCTGGTCGGAAAAGCACGGAAAGATCGCACAGTTCCGGGTAGACCGCATGACGGCAGTCGAACCACTGAAACAGGCGGCAGTCCAGACACTGGATTTTGATCCGGCGGAGTATGTCCGTAAGGTGTTTGGGATGTACCCGGACAACCTCTGTACCGTAGAGCTGCTGTGCGATAATGAGGTCATGCGCAGCGTGATCGACCGCTTCGGTGAAAATGTGCAGACGGAAACTGTAGATGAACAGCATTTCCGTGCCACAGTCGAGGTCGCACCAAGCCCTCCGTTCTTCAGTTGGGTCTTTACCTTTAGCGGTAAGATCCGCATCATCAGCCCGTTAACGGTGCTGGAGGAAATGCGGGATATGGCAGCGTGGCTGAAATAATTTCTGGGTGGTGTTCCCTGCGGGGAACACCATCTTTTTCACGTCTTGCCAATCGAACGAATGTTTGCTATACTGAGGCTACAGTGTTTCCAGAGAAGAGAACACGGATAGGAGGTGAGTTACTTGGAACAGACATTCGGCAGCTTCGTTCGGGAGAAACGGCAATCTATCGGATTGTCCCTGCGCACGCTGGCGGCAAAGCTGGACTTGTCGCCGGTCTATCTGAGCAACATTGAGAACGACCGCAGACCGGCGCCGACGCGCGCATATTTGGAACGATTGGAGCAGGAACTGCATCTGAGCAAGGTGGAAACCGAGCAGATGCTGGATCTTGCCGCCAAGTCCCAGAATAACCGGGTATCCGCAGACCTGCCGGACTACATCATGGATCGGGAGATCGTCCGGGCCGCGCTCCGCACGGCAAAGGAGGCAGACGCCACAGACCAGGAGTGGCAGGAATTTATCGACCGAATCACCCAGCGCGCAAAGAAATCCAAAGAGGGCGGTGAAATAGACGCATGAAAAAAGCATATTACCGCGAACAGGCGCTGGAGCGGATCGCCCGCGATGTGATCATCGCCTATGACCCCAGACTTTATTACGGTTCCCCCGCAGCCATTCCCATTGAGGACATCATCGAGGCACAGGGGCTGGTGCTGGAGTATCAATATCTGCGGAATAATGGGCGGGTTTTGGGCGAGACAATCTTTGACGACGGTCTCACAGCGATCTATGACCGGGAAAACCACCGCTATGACCTTCTTCCCGTCAAGGGCGGCACCATCCTCATCGACTGCTCTCTCTGCGAAGAGGAAGCATCTACCGGGCGGCTACGCTTTACCTGCGCCCATGAGCTGGGGCACTGGCTGCTCCACAAGAAACTGTTCAGCGGGACCGGCGAAAACGCGGCGCTCCGTTCCGGCAATGAGAGCGACAACACATTGGAAGTGCAGGCGAACCTGCTGGGCTCTATCCTTCTGCTGCCGCTGCCGCAGGTCAAGCGCTGCTTCTATCAGCTGCGCTCCGGACGAACGAACCAACAGCTGGTGACGGATATGGCAGGTATCTTTCAGGTATCCAAACAGGCCATGCGCATTCGGTTGGAGAACCATAACCTGCTGTAAAAAATTTTCACATACTGTTCTCAAAAAAGAGAACGGGGAAAGCGAGGCGCTATGTCAAAAACCAATTCCCTGCGCTGTCCGCTGTGCGGCAAGGGTCGCATCGCGGATATCCCCAGCGGTGCGGAGCAGTCTCAGTACAAGCTATTTGATCTGCACAGAGCGGAACACCCTGACCTGATCGCCAAATGCCCCAAGTGCGGCGAACAGATCGGCATCACGGTGCTGACACCGGATGCTCACCCCCTGATCCACACGCCCATCCCATTTATGGGATATGTTCAGGCATAAATTAAAAATCCAATTGATATGACTTCGTCAAGCGCACCAGCCACCCATCGTCGAAGCAAGCTGCGTATCACTCGTTTCCGCGCAAGCGCGAAAACTTGTTCACTTCGCTGCTTCTCCTCTCCAAATCGCACCCACTTTGTTGGGCTGCGATTTGGGAAGGGCGAGAGACGCAATCGGGAGTATTGAGTTAGGAGCCTTACAAGTAGCTTTTCAGCTATGTGTAAGGCTCTTTTTTTGCGCCTTTCTTCGGCTGAAAAGCGGAAAGGCAGACAATGCGCAGACGCTGGCAGCCCTATATCGCTAAATATCCGTGACCCCATCTCAGACATTTCAAAAAAATCTGAGATTGGAGTCATGAATCATGAAAAAATGGCAGGAAGAACGCAACTATCGGCGCGTTCGAAGCGAAGGTGGCGAAGTCATCGCCAATATCATCACTGTAGACGGCATGGACGTAGAGGTGCCGGAGGATGTCTACCTCGCCTATGCGCAGGCAGACCGCAGGGAGCGATACATCGCAGAGGAACAGTCCTCCGGAAAACTGCTCTCTCTGGAGCAGATGGAGGAAGATGCGCTTTTGCCGGACTATGTCGGAGCAGAAACGGCCCCCAGCGCCGAAACTGAGGCACTGGAGCGTGAGGAACTTCGGAATCTGGCAGAACAGAAGCAGATCCTTTTGCTGGCGCTGCTGTCACTAAAGGATATCGACCGGGAACTCATCAACGCCCTGTTCTTCGACGGCGCGTCTACACGGGAATACGCCCAAAGAATGGGCGTCAGCCAGCGGGCGGTCATCAAGCGGAGAGACCGCATCCTGCGGGATCTCAAAAAGTTTTTTGAAAATTCCTCGAAATAAGGGTATTCACCGAACGCAATTTTCGGGAGGACAGTGAGGGGCTCCGAATGCCCCTCGCTGTTCCTTGAAAGTTGCATACCAGCAATACGGATAACCACCCGGACAGAAGAGCGATCCGCGCAGTGTGCGCCACGACCCGTGGGAAGCCTTGCAGCTTCCCGCGGCGAGCGATTTTACCTGCGCAGGGGCGGCGTTGGCAGCGCCGCCCGCAGAGACGCTGTCCGGGCAGATAATGAGACACAATGCACTGGCCAGCATGAAGAGGCTGGGCTGCTCCGGGATTGAAAGCAGTAGAGATCCCGGAAATATGCCCGTGAGGCCCCGGCCAGGGGCCTGCCCGCATTGTTCCCGAACCCATCGGGGGGAGAGTGCGAATACGATGGGAACACGAAAAAAGATAAAAGGACGGAAGTATCCATGAAGAAATATACCCATGAAAAGGCCCATGAGGAAATCGACTATATTTTTAAAACCCTATTGCCTCAGAGGGGCATGGCGGAGCGGCCGGAACAGATCCGGCTGTGTCACAGCATCCTGGACGCCATGCTGGACGGCAGCATCGCCCTGTGCGACGCGGGGACCGGCATCGGCAAGACCTTCGCCTACCTGACCGCCGGCATCCTGCATGGCAAGTGCCGGGCGGCAGAGGGTAAACCGCAGCGTCCTATCCTGATCTCCACCTCCAGCATCGCGCTGCAGAGCGCCATCCAGAAGGAGTACCTGCCCCTGCTGTCCAGCGTGCTGCTGTCCGAGGGGCTGATCTCCGCGCCCATCGAGGCGGTCATCCGCAAGGGCAAGGCCCACTACGCCTGCGACGCCCGGCTGGAACGGCGGGTCCGTCAGGTGGAGGGCAGCCATAAGAATCCCGCCGCCCGCCAAGCCCTGCACACCGCCTGGCATGTGCTGGATCTGGACCAGCTGTCCGGGATGAGCAGTTATGACCGGGAGCGGATCTGCGTCCCCAAGCGGTGTAATTGCCGGAGGAAGGACTGCCGGTACCGCTGTTTCCTGGACGCCTGCCAGAGCGGGCAGTACACGGTCCAGATCTGCAACCACAACCTCCTGCTGGCGGACCTCATCCACCGCAGCCAAAAGAAAAAGTCCATCCTGCCGGACAGCGCGGCGATCGTGCGGGTGTATTTCATGC
>ERZ780195.2754-NODE-2754-length-11455-cov-2.408509_pt1 | contig 11455 bp, 10 predicted proteins | sample MGYA00511017_ERZ780195 | MGnify/ENA primary metagenome ERZ780195 (study PRJEB29588, sample SAMEA2159974) | human gut metagenome | biome: human gut; feature: human-associated habitat; material: faeces | place: Denmark | collected 2008/2010 ...
AAATCTGCTGTTCCAGCTCCGCCGCCTGTGCCTGCATTTCAGATAACTCCATAGCGCACCTCCTGTGAGATACTATTCTATGCAGAATTATACCTCATTATACCCTCGAAATCAAGGGTATAATGGGGTATAATTCAATTGCTACATGTCGCAGGCTAAATCATAATAAAACCAGCATTGAGGCCACCATTCGAATGGCTATCTTACCTATAACATCTTTATATTATACCTCACAATTCGTATCCTGCGTAATGAACAGAAATAGTCAGCTATCTATCAAGGTAATGTTGACATGTTTAGAATATTTTTAATACATGTACATTGAAAACAAAAGATGTTCGTTTTTTTATTCAGTAAAACTCATTTCAATTGCCATATTCCGCGAGGGCTCTCTGTAGCCTCGATCATAAAGCCAGTTTTTCTCAGCTCAGTGGCCGCCCAACGGATGTCGTATTGCCATGTATACAGCAGATCACCAGAGCGCCTCAGTTCTTCTTCATAGTGATCCCAGAAGCATTTGCAGACTTTCACAATGGTGGCTTCGCCACCAAGTTCCTGCAGGCAACTCATAAGGAGCTCGGGTAACATGTCTTTGGTCATTTTTAATTCCTCCGCTAATTCATCAGATGGAAATCAATCTCTATGCTTAACTCAAAATTGTCTGAAAATACAAAGCAACCTTTCTCAGAATCAAACTTTGGATTCAGTTTATGCATCAGCCGATGGTGGTTGGGACAAAGAATGATTATATTTGAACTTCTGGATTCTTTTGACTTTATATCCGCCAAATCAATCCCTCCTGTATAAGAGGATCAAGCAATGATTTCTGTCTGTGATACTCCATTACTGCGAATTTGGTTTTCGATTCTGCGCAACATTTCTTTTTTCCTGTTGTTTTCCAGTTCGCACTTCCATACGACCAAAACCTTCCAACCAGCTTCACGTAAAGTCCTGTGCTTATCATTGTCCTCTGCGGTTATGTCAGAAATACGTTTTTCCCAGAAACTCCGATTCATCTCAGGAAGAACGCTATCCCGGCAATTGTGGGCATGTTGAAGGCAATCATACAGAAAAAGCGCAACTTTATATTTCGGAAAAACCGCATCAGGAGTTTCTGGATATTGGCCGCCCGGTTTTCGGCAGCGGATACCCTTCGAAAACAGATAAGATCTGATTTCCTTTACACATCTTTTCTTTTCTGACCACTCTCCCTTTGATTCAAAGGCTCTCTTGCGATAATCGCCAAGAATCGCATCAATCTGAATAATTTGCAGAAAAATACCCTCCAGCAGCTTAACGGGAATACTGTTTCCAGCCATGCGTATCACTTTATCCCGTGCAAAAATCGCATCCCCCTTATGGAATTCCATATTATTGCTTTTAAGCTGCCGGAAATCACTATCAGTAAAACCCATGAATAACATGCATTCACGTGGGGTCAGATATCTGAAGTTACTCTTTCCTTCCACGCCGCTTTCGAAATAGAGATTTCCAGAGTTCGGATTTCTATCCTGTTTTGTTGTAATTGTGCGTATTACAGCAATGTCACTGTTGTAACGATATCCTGGCAAAACAATCTGTGGATTCTCATCCCAGATTTTTTTCCTGGAAACAGTGTCATTTGGTGTGGACTCTATTGCTTCCTCACGCAACTTGCGATTGGCATAATTCGTCCTGAGCAATTCCTGTACAGTCATCTGCGTAAAGTATTTGGATCCTCTGTAATCAGCTACGACTGATTCCGCTGTTTTTGACCTGAAGTAATCTACAACCAGTTGGTTTTCCTCTTCGTTATTGCCAACCCAAACACTGATCATCAAAAGTCTGGGCCTGTTCTGGGGCAAGCCAAAGTCTGACGCATTCAACTGATAATACTGGCTGATATATCCCAGCTTACGGAGATCGCAGATCCATGTGGTAAAATTACTAAGGTGACGTTCCGACAACAATGTGGGGACGTTTTCCATCAGCAGAAAGTTGGGGAGTTTTTTCCCGTTCTCTTGCATTTCCGAAAGAATGCGTCCCACTTGCCAAAGCAAGCTGGATCTACTGCCGGAGTCCTTGTCAATTCCTTTGTTATACCCATGAAAAGCACCTACATTAGAAAGATCCTGACACGGGAAAGAATACGTGAGAATGTCAATACTATCCGGAAGATTCTGTCCTTTGATAGCATTGATGTCCACATAATTATTATTTCTTTTGATTGCCAGATAAAGGTGCTGAAGGACCTCCAAGGAGTATGTTCTCAAAGAGCTGAATTCCAGCGGCGCCTTTCCTGTATTACTGAACGTGTAGTTCTTCAGTATTTCCAGCAACTCCTCCTTATTCATATCCGCAATATCCCGAGGCATTTCTGCGTCGTTGTGAATCAGATCATATGCAATGATTGCATGTATGTCCCATTCACTTGATCCAACTAAGTTGATATTATATCCGAGATTTTTCAGGGCTTTGGCCTGACTGCCTATGCCACTGAAAAGTTCGACAACATTGTACATACGAGTTCATCCTTCTGCTTATATTTGACTTTGGCCGGTTACTCCCGACAGATCCACTGTATATGTAAATCTGACGATGCTCGGAGGTAATCTGTCATTTTTGAAAGAAGACTCGGTTACAGACGGAAATGTTTCGTCGACCGGATACAGTTTCCATTCCAGTATTTTATACTTCTGATTTCTGGCAACTCGTCCTTCTTCTAATCCAGCCCTTGTAAGAGCACGCTCCAAAGCAATCGCATCATAGCCGTGCGTCTTCAAGCTATTTGCCACATCATCAATGCTCCGTCCTAAAACGGATTTTTCAAAGCGTAAAAATGCCAAAGAGAGAGATTTCCCTTCTGGAGGTCGCATTTGATAAAGGCTGCTGATCGTCACTTCATATCCGTATCGAGTAACTGTAGATTTAACTTCAATACTTGAGTCATCCATTTCAACATCATTGGTAGCATGGTCAATACCTGCCCAGACGGGATTCTTGCCAGCCAACAATTGTTGTTCCACAACGATCAATTCGCCCAGAATATCATAAGGTGCGCGATCGGAAGAAACGTTCCCTAACATGTCCTTCCAGTTTTTCCACCACTCGGTCGGTTCTTCAATCAGCTTCTTTCTCAGCTGGCCATTTGGACCCGGATCGACAAACTGTTTGCACATCGCAGCAAATTCATTTCTCGAATCCATTGCAAAACACTGTAACATAAGGATATTGTATTCAGTATCACCAATGCAGACTCTCTTGGATGTGCTTATCCTGACTTGCGAAAACGCCTCAGAAAAGGGTACATAGGTATTGATAGGAACTGCCACTGCAACCCAGTCATTCTGTTTGAACGTCCATGCAGGAAATTCCTCCGGCAGCTCCGGAATCAGCATTCCTTTCTCAAAAAAGCCTTTATTGAAATTGTTTTTGATGCGTTCGACAATATCCATAGTTCACACCTTTATTCTTGAAAATAGCTGTAAAGTACTTCGACATATCCTTGGTTACCACCCGATGTGAGCTCCGGCTCGATGGCCTGTACACGTGCAGTGTTAAGTACCATCATCTTTCTGAATAACTGATTTTTCCGACGCTCCGCCAGATCTAACGTTCCGTTCTTTTTCATCAGTTCCCTGTAGAGACCAACGCGGTATCCACCACGCCCGCATCTGTCAACAAGCTGAAGAATTTCATCTGTGCTGTTATCACGAAGAATCGCCTCTGTGGCTTCTTCTGTTCCTTGCCAGGAGAGATAGATATACCACCATAAAACGCGGAGCCACAGACGCTTCGGCTTTTTCCATATACGATCCGGATGATCCTTTCCATAGCGCTTCTCGACAAGATCAGGGGCCACATGGGAACACAGGTAGCGCCACACACCATCTGTTGCCGCCAAACGAACGTTCATCCCGTATTTCTCATTGAGTGTCGTATATAGCTTGAGTCCAAATTGTAAGTCAAGCTGATACGAATAATTTTTCTGGGATATCTGGTCCTCTGTAATCCCAACTTTGATGAGAGCAGTTGAAAAAAGATCGACAAGGTCCTTGCGAAGTTCGTCATAGTCCTTTGAAAAGCCAAGATTTCCAGTGGCGCAATAGTCTTCGTATTTCTGCCGACTTTCTTCTCTGCCGATTTCGATCCAGTTCATATCTATACCTCTTAACGGCCTTTCTCAAAGAAGTCTTTGATAGATGCCGATGTTTTTGACGGACTGCTTACATCCCACTGCAATCTGGTAATAAAGTAATAGACGGCTTCAGCAATGGAACCGGTTTCGAAACCTGTACCCTCCAGGATGTTTTCCCAGTCTTCACCAGCAGACTCCTTGACTGATTCCACAATCACCATCAGTGCTGAAGAAAGCACCTCAATGAACAGTGGCGATTCAATCATCGAAGACTCAATCTTCAACGCGTCATAATTTGGATGAGCTTTGTTGAGACGGATTTCAACATTCTCGCTCTCAAATTTATCCTGCATGGGGTCTGAGGCGTCGTTGTAATAAACATTCCACAAAGCCTTTCCCGGAGCATCGATTACGGCTATCGGGAATACAGATCCATTACCATCGACAAAGAATTCTTCCTGCTCCAGAACGCCCAGAATTGTGCCTGTCTGCTGAGCAAAGTATTTTTCGGATTCCTTGGGCGTTCCTGCATCTTTTAGATAGAGAATAGTCTGCAGTTTCAGACTACCCCTTAACGTGCCGCGTTCAAATACATAGTCCACATCAAAGGATTTTGCAGAATCAGCTTTTGTAATAGTTCCGAAGGGCACTACACCGCGCTCGTCAGACTTACTGGAAATCCAACGCAGTGCTATGCCAATCGTCGCGGTAGACGATGCAATCCCACCCTCTCCGAAAAGGTGGTAAGCCGCAGCCAATCTGCAAGTTTTTCTCACTGTCAGTCCATGTGTTGATGGATACCAGGAGCAACGTGGATCGCTGATCTTTCCATTATGGTTCGAAAAAGTTCCACCAGTACTTTCAAGCTGAAGCGGAAACTCTTCAAAGTTCTCCATGTAGCTGAACGAAGGGCAGTCTGATGCATATCCAATTGTCATGTAATGTTCATTCCCCAATAGGGGATACGGGCTGAATGACTCACTCATGTTATAACTCCTTCAGTTCACATACGGCCTTCAGACTAGAATCCTTGAACTCGAATGAAAGGGTTCCATGCAGAATACACTCTGTTGCCAAAGGCTTCAGTTCTATATAGCTGTAGCTGGCAAACCTTTTAGATCGGATATAATGCACGTCAAGCTCTTCTGTGTGTCCGCCAGGACTGCCCGGAGAAAGGTTCAACGATATATCTCGGAGGACAGGCTTTCCTTTTACAGAAGTCCCGATCTTATTCACATTGAATTCAACGAATTCCACCGGGAAGGCTTTGCCAAGTTCATCTGAAGACTCCCAGATATCCGCATGATAGCGTTTGAAGTCAGTCAGAACCTGCAGCTGTATTTGGCAATTCTTTCCTTTTAGTACAATCTCAAAATCAAGCTTTACTTTACCGTTGGAATAATACGGACCTCCGGTTACGGCCAACGAGCTCTTGCGGCCTCCCCTATGCCCAGGAGCTTTTTCTCCACCCGGAGGAGCTGGCGGTAGTGTTGCAACAGAACCGAAATCCGACGCGGGTAACAACATATTGGCAAGGGCATGGCTCAGACCAATATTCTGCCGTTCATAGATTTCTTTTACCGGTTCGGAAAACTGTTTCTTGACCTTATTGATAACATTCTTCTGGATGTTGGAAATAATCCGGGGGTTGTTACCCGAAATATTCCGGTCCGACCAGGAGGCATGGTCAGCTTTTTCACCCTGCCGGATGTATTCTTCCAGTGTCATTGGTTTGCCAGTTCTTTGATCTGTGATATTCTTCAATGTATTTGTGGAATTCGCTACAAACAGGCCGATAATGTAGTCATCCGGGCCGGATTTGGGCATGCGATGCGTCCATGTACTATCATAGTCATAACCGACAATCATTCCAGGCCGACGGGTGTACATGATAATGGGGCCATTTCCTCCTTCCATCTGAACCGGCATATTGGTTATCTGTTGATAAGGCGACTTATTGTTCAGGGGCGGCTCCATCTGAAGCTGTTTACGGGATAGTCTGGCATAGACAAACTTTCCTGAAGAGGTTGCATTCAGAACCCCCCTCAGATCAATGCTCTCTTCATAGAGTTGTTCACCCTCTGCAACTCCTTCTTCCTTGATCAGCGAGTCATCATCCAGCGTCTTACCCAATGCCTTGATGTAGAACTCCCGGACATACCGAAACAAAGGGAGCATTTCAGATACCTTGATTTTTTGCCCATTTATGCATGCAGATAGATATGCGCCATAAGGATAAGCAACATTATTAAGCCTTGGTGCATACCATTTTTGAATTGCAACCCTGAGATAATCCTCAACTCGATTTGTCCAGTAGGGTTTCTCAGCTGCAGGCTCATTTTTCGCATATACTTCGCTGAGCAAAGCCTCCTCATCAATATATGGAATGATGATGGTTGTGCCAGTCACTTTTGCCCCATAAGGAGGAATGCCAAACACCTCCAAAATACGCTGAATTTCCTGCTCATTGTCCTCTGGGACTGTTGTTTTCTGGAACGGATTTTCTTTTTTGCCCCACCACGCGATTCCTCGTTTGACTCCACCGGAATGCGGAATCAATGCGTCTTTCTGCGTTTCATTTTCAACCAGACATGCTGCAAGGCGAGACTGATATTTACCCTTCTCGCAAATACGGCTGTAATATATCACCAAACCGATGCCAAGACGGAAATAGATGGTCTTGCCAAGGCCCCATGAACCGCCAGCTCCTTCATTTGACTGCGGTTTACAGATTTCATAAACCAGTTTAAGAAGGTTGCCAAAAAAGTTGTTTTTGACGTCCTCATATCTGACAGGGCCTGTCAATCCGGATGTGCCCGAATCCCTGACAGCAATAAACTTGGGCTCGGTCTTGATATACCGCCTGTTCAGTCCATCCTCAATTTTTTCGAAATGCTTGTTCAGATCCTTTGCTTTGAATTCTCCCACCTGTATATCAACACTGACTTTGGTACTGGTATTGGACGCGGCATCCAGTGAATTCTGAATAGATTCACGCACAAGAAGGTCCAATAGAGGAATATCTTGATTTTGAATCAGACGTAGCAGTGAACTTCCGCTCTCTGTCATGCGCCCATGTTCTGCAATTTCAATTCTCATTCGTTTTCCTCAACTTCGTCTTCCTTGTCCTTTTCTGGCAACTGGATAGTCAGCTTTTTACAGAAGTCTTTATTGACCTGATCACCAGGCACACAAATCTGAAGGCCCATGATGTCACAGCCGAAATTCAGATCCTGCCGATCCTCGCTGCTTGCCCGCTTCTTGGAATCTTTATCAATGCGGTAAATAATCAGCAGCGGAATTTTATCTTTGCCTGCAGCTTTTCGTATCGCATCGACATGGTCCTGCAAGGTTATTGGCTCCTTCACATAGTGCGGATCAATATCCGCAATGTGATCCCGCAGTGCACGAAGCGCTCCGATATCAATTACCGTATCCATATCGTCTTTAGGCTTGCGGCGGCTGCGGTTTACTTTTCCGAGCTGGTATCCAGCGGCAATCCAATGATGGGAATCCTCTGCTTGATTGGTCATCTTTACTGTATCATTACCCGCCAGAATAACTGTCCAGTTTGCCAGGGAGTTTTCGGATGCAATCTGCTTGATCCAATCACAGAATACACTTATTTCATTGAACACTCTGGAACGATTTGAAAAGCTGAATTTATTGATAAGCAACTCAGACATAATCTTATCGAGCTTGACGTCTGTCCAGGAAAGGCCGGTCTTGTTCTCAGAAACCTTGGGACTTCCCAGCCCTTGGATAAATGCCTCCGTAATCCCGATATTCTTCTGCTGTATAGCGATATCATTGTCAAAGATGAACGTCTGGGGTTTTGCCCCGGAAAAGTCCATTTCTGCAGCTTTGGCATTTCGCATATGGTTTTTGGACGTAAGCCTGAGCCAAGAAACTTTGGGAGAGCTCAGAATTCTCGGCCCATACTCCAAAGGCGTCACATCAGAAATCATATATTTTTTCAGATCTGCACGCAGATCCACTTCAAGTTCGGATAGGAATCTAAACTTGTCACAAGTATCCGAAGTCATCCAGATTCTCGGCATAAGTTCATAATTGCGCCGGTATCCAAACCATCGTCCCATCTGCATCAGTGTGTCGGCCTGGCAGGATGCACGCAAGAAGAATGTACTGACCAGTCCTTCGATTGTAAGTCCCCGGGACAATGTGCTGCCACCAACAATGATAAATGCAGGTGCTGGACTTGGATACGGCTGCATATCAGGATCCGGGTATGCAAGGCGGACATATTCGTTTTCACTCGTCGTTCCGTTCTTTGAACAGTTATCAATTACCAGATGAAAGCTTCTGCAATACTCAAGATCTCCGCTTTCAGACATCTTGATATGCTTCATATTCTCAGCAATCAGTTCCTGGATTTCAGAGACTATTTCCTCGAAGGGTAAATAGTCACGAACTTGGTCGTCAGGTACACCATATTCATTGAATTGTTCGTGCCACATCACCTTGGTGATCCGGGTCGTCTCATATTTGTAAACGGTTTCGCAGCGGGCGAGAAAATCTCCGCTTTTTATAGCAGCCTTTGTCCAACGGGCAATAGCCCGCGCAATCGCATCATGATTTGCCTGCTTCTGACTTGTATGTACCAACATGCTGATTGGTTTTTTATAGTCCCAATTCCGCATGGTAGCCACAGCACAGGCAAACCAACAGATAGCATCTTTCAGGCCTTCAGGGAGGTCAGCCATTTCGCCATCATACAGTTTGGCGATACGATCCAGATCCTCATCAGTAATAGTCCGCTTGATGTCAAGGCCATCGGGCTTTGCAGGATCATTAAAGCCAAAGATTTGATTTGGGCCAATGTATTCATTGGAGGTTTTTAACGTCCAGATAAAATTGCGCGGATACAGTGACTCCTCTGTGCTTTCGTTCAAGAAGTTGGCATATGGAGTCGCTGTGTACATGACATAGTTCATTGCCCGGACATGTCCGTTTGTCTGCGCGTCTTTATAGTGGGTATCTTCAACAAGATGTACAATGAGCTTATTGATACCCTTGCGCTCTTTCTGTGCTTGCTTATACTCAACTGCAGTATTACTGATACTTGCCTGATCTGCCTCATCATCGATAATCAAGATCTTCATGAGATCGTGCGAAGCCTTATCGGCATGGATCCAATCAATCAGCTTTTTCAGCCGACTGGCATTTTTCAGGCAGACTGTAAAATACCTGCTTTGAGCATTCGGCTCAAAATGGAAGTCCTGTGCCCGCTCACCATACTGAGATTTTTTTGACGGATGCTCTATACCTCGCCAGATAAGATTACCCTCTTGGTTAAGGTCTTTCTGCATACGTTTCAGCGTCTGCAGTCGTAAACTTTCAATGGTACCGGACAGGACAATAAACATATTCCAGCCATGGTCTGCAGCCATTGCCATCAGCGCTTCCATATTTGCGGTTTTGCCAGACTGAACATGACCTATGACGAGACCTTTGATAGGTCCAATTTCACGCGTGTCACTGCTCAAACGACGCAAAATTCCGATTGTCGCATCTTCAAGATCCTGAACAGAATCCGGATTCCAGCCCAGACTTTTTTTGTAAAGCTGCCAGCATGATCTTTCATTTTCAGGAACCCTTAATCCGTTATCCTGATTGACGTCAAATAACGCACCATCATTTCCTCTGAAAATCAGATTCTTCTGTTTATCTTCATATTCTTCGAGTTCGGAAACCAGTTCCACCCATTCTCGTTCAGACAAAACAGGCCAGTCGTCCTCCACAACTCGCGAAGAAAGAAATGCACAAAGCTCTTCTTCACTATGTTTGCAGGCAAGACGCAGTTCCTGCCATGATGCACCGCGCTCCCGTTTTTTCTGTATCCACTTTCTGCAATCGTCGAAACGAGGATTGTCGTATTTGGACATACTATGATCACCTCTTAAACTCCTGAAATAAATATTGGATAATGAGGGAGCAAACGGTTTTGGAAGGCTGCCTTAAACATGCTCCATGATATTTAAGGCAGAATGTGTGCTCCTATTTAATGCTGGCGTTTTATTTGCCATCATCGACAATGAATTCTTTCTGTGGGCAGAACAGATTCGTAGGGACTCTGTAAATTTCATCCACTCCGCATTGGAGAGACTTTTCAATATTTCCCTTAAAAGCAGCAGCTTCGTTAGCATCGATATTGAACTTGAATCGATACTGCTGAGTTTTCGTATCGTTATATGTAATGGTAAGCACGATTACATATTCATCGGCCCGCCAGTAAAAGCTTTGCAGCAATTCATCCCGAAGATTCTGATAGTTATTTGAGCCAGCAAGTGTGTTTTTTGCTTCCTCAATTGTAAAATTCGGTTGCATGATATTACGTATTTCAGCAGCTATCTCACTATAGATTTCGGCCAGGCGACTATTCTCCTGCGTGTTTGTCGACGCAAACTCTACAAATACAGGATAAAGGCTCCCGGATTCCACCTTAAAAGGCCTGGCTATTTCGCTGGTAGTTACCGGGTTACCTCCGACAGACTGAAATACCGGGACCACAAAAGATGACCAATCCAACGGCAACTCAGCTTTATCTTTTTTCCGAATAACCTTGACCGCTATATCTTTAACTATTGCAGCTTTATTTTTAGATTCAATAACACCACCCAAATAAACATAAGCACCGCTTCGATTGTAATAAAGCTTTATTTTCGCGGTGGGAATAAAATTGACATGAATTTTTCTGAAAAATCGATTCCAAAGCTTAATAATCCATGGTTGTAGTAATGCCAATATTGCAATAGCTGTTGCGATCATTTCGTAAGTGGTCATAATGTGTATTGTCTCTTGTGGCATATGCCAACCTCCCTCAACTCAATCCGCTGACTTGTTTTTGATATACTTTCCGTTCTTTATTCTCGCGTCTGTTGGTTTAGCAGCATCATCAGGAATGGCCCAGAATGCACCTATCCGCATTGCGCCCGGTATACGTTCCTCTCCACACAAAATCTGTATACGTCGGGTTGAGATACCCCATTTTTCAGCAGTTTGTGAAACGGACAGATAATTCATAGGCAGCACCTCTGTTACAGTTTTACCCTCATGTTTTTATAAAAATCCAGTATCAATTATAATCGAAAATGCGAATAAAGGCAAGAACTTTCCCACAAAGTTCGACATATATTTCCAGCTTGGAATAAGGGCTTGGGATACTCCCAAAATCGCCGTGTGTCCGGACAGCGGCTGTGCTTGCTATTCTCTCAGATCTCAGTTTTCTCCGTCCAAATGCCGCTCTTTCTCTCCGCCGAAATCTGTGCTATACTGTAAGAAAATCAGCGGAAGGAGGGCTTTCTTATGGCACTCAAA
>ERZ780195.2759-NODE-2759-length-11440-cov-40.633465_pt1 | contig 11440 bp, 6 predicted proteins | sample MGYA00511017_ERZ780195 | MGnify/ENA primary metagenome ERZ780195 (study PRJEB29588, sample SAMEA2159974) | human gut metagenome | biome: human gut; feature: human-associated habitat; material: faeces | place: Denmark | collected 2008/2010 ...
GGGTATAGCTGGAGCCTGCGGGGATGTTGTACTTCATGCTGTCCAGCGTGATAAGTCCCCACAGCCAACCGTTCAAGCCCTGCGCCCCGATGTCCACGGTCTTGCCGCGGTCATACACGCCGTCCGCAATGAGGTTGATATCATTGCCATCCGCATCCTTGCCGAAATGGGTGGGGTCGCCGCCGCAGGCCAGCACAGCAAGAGAGATACGGTGCCACTCGGTGGCCTTCACCCTGTCCAGCTTGTCCGGCTCACGGTACTTCTGCTCGACGTATGTCTGCAAGGCCGCCAGGTAGGCGTCGTAGTCGTCCTCCACACCGCAGCGGCTCAGGCCGATGGGCAGCCAGTCTGTGGCGGAGCTGCCCGCGTAGGTCAGCTCATCCCCAGAGAGCAAATTGTCGGTTTCAGACAGTCCCAGCGCAGAGCGCTTCTGCGCCATGATGCCCTGAATGGCCTCTGAGATCTGCGCCACCGTGTATTTACCCTGCGGCACGACCTGCCGCTGGTTCTGCTTTTGTGCCGCTTCCGCCTGCTGCGTCGTCATGGGGCTGACGGTGATGCTCACATCACCGGTGAACGTACCGTTCTTGAACTGCACGCGGCCAATGATGTTGGAACTCTCCACCGGCGTGATGCTGCCCCATGTTTCCTCGCTCCATTGGGCGTCCTTACCCACCTGTATCTCCACCGTGCCGGTGAAGAAATCCGGGTGATCCAGTGTCACGGACTGCACATAGTACATCCCATTGATGGAAATGCCGCAGGAGGCTTCATCTGCTTTGTTTTTACCCACGGCCAGCGATACACGGGCGACCTTACCTGCGGGCAGGGTGTGCCCTTCGTTGGCCGTCAGGTTCAGCACATCCGCGCTGTCAACGCCTGCTTTCTCGAACACCCAATAGGGCAGATCATTCCCCGTCGGGGCGTTGACGGTGATGCCGTATCCCGCCGCATAAGTCAACGGCATACTGCCAAGCATCAGCACCAATGCCAGCAGCAGTGCCGCCCAATTCCGTACTTTTCTTCTCACAGAGGCATCCCTCCTGTTTCCGTTTATATAGCCGTATTCGCGTGGACGGAAATTCCGCCCACGCGAATCGGCAGACTGACCCCTAAGAGCCGTCTATTTCACTTATTTCTTGCTGCTTACATCGTCACGTTCGTCCCGCTTGACCTTGTGGTAGCGGCGCACCGCGCCCACGATGATCAGCGCCGCGATGACGGCCACGATGCTCCAGACGATGATGGGGTTCTCGCGCACCACCGTGCCGATGACCTCCCACACGGAGTTACCTCCGCTACTGGCGCCGCCCTCGGCCTCCTGACCGTCCGGTACATCCTCCGGAGCCTCGGTGGTCTGTGTGTCGTCAGGCTCGGCGTCAGGCTCCTCCGCGTTCTCGGACAGGCTCTCCATCGTCACCTGCTGGGCATCCAGCCACTGGGGGAAGGTCAGGGACGTGCCGCTGCTCTCCCAGTTGGTATACAGCCGGTCTGCCAGTGCCAGCAGGCTGTTGGTGTACTGTGCGTAGATGCTCTCATAGGTACCGCTGGCCATACCGCCGCCGGTGGTCAGCCACGCGCTGAACGCGGCCTCCGTGCCGGATTCGATGTATCTACGCAGCATCTTAGTGATGGTGTCGCTGCTCTGGCCGTCCAGACCGCTGTGCTCGTTGAGACTGGCCAGCAGCAGAGCCGCCAGATCCTTGGCCTCGTCGGTCTTCTTGCCCATGGCCGCAACAGCCATGTTGTCCAGGCTGTTGGTGATGAGCGCACGCAGCACCTCGGGAGAGTCCTTCAGCCACTGGGTAAAGGTCTTGCCGCTGCCCTCAGCGCCCCATGCGCCGTAGGCCGACAGGATCAGGTTCTTGACGTCGTACTCCACTTCCAGATTCAGGCCGTCCTGCAGGCCCTCATCGTTTTCATCACCCGCGCCGTCGCCGGTGTCCGTACCGGTGCCGTCGCCGTCACCGCCGTTACCACCAGTGCCATCGCCGCTGCCGCCGTTGCCGGTGCTGGCGAAGGCTGCCACCACCAGCGCATTGGCCTCGCCCAACGTGAAGCTGTCGCCGCTTTCCAGCGCCGTGGTGCTGCCCGTGCCCATCAGATCCAACGTCAGGCTCTTGAGGCCGAAGGTGTCGTCCTTGGGCGTGGCCGTGACGGTCACGCTGGTGCCCTTGAATCCGTACACAGCGTTCTCCTGATTCTCACTGCCGTAGCCGTTGGCAGCGAGAGTGGCCGTGCCGCCAGTGCCGTACTGCACCAGTGCGCGGTAGACGCTGAACTCGGTGTTCGGATCCTCGATAGGCTTGGGATACGCCCTGCCGGGGCCCACGGGCATCTGGTTCTGACTGCGTCCGATAATCTGCGTCCAGTAGTTGGCGTGTGCGCCTTCACCGCCGTCCACGCCCCAAGCCACCTTGCCGCTGGCAAAGTCAGCCAGCGTAGCGTACTCGCCGCCCATAGTGCTGGGGAACTCGTCCTTGCTGTTAGCAAGGTAGTAGCTGTTCGTGATGATACAATTTCTACCCGTCGCACCTGCAACAGGAACGTGCGTCTCATTGTTATAGGTAAAGCAGTTTTTGATCGTGCCCTGCGACGCAATACCATACGCACGTTTTGCCGCACCGCTTCCGGCAGTGGCCGTCACCTTGCCGAAGTTGGCGCAAAACTCTACCGTGTAAGCCCCCGTATTGGCAGCTGACGCAATACCAGCCGCACGGGATTCTCCGTTGATCTCGCCGGTGTTCGTGCTGTATTTGACTGCACCGCTTTCCAAAATGCCCCCGGCGATATTACCGTTGATCGTACCGCTATTGGTGCAGTTGGCGGCAAGCCCGCAGCGAATAGCAATACCGGCTGCGCAGGCGTTAGCGCTGATCGTGCCGCTGTTCGCACAGTTTTCGAATGTGCAGGTCAGATTGTACACATTATGGATCGACACAAAGCCCGCTGCATAGCCGTCACCATAGGCTCCTTTGCCGGTGATGGCTCCAGTGTTCTGGCATCCACTGAAGCTCATATTCGCCTCACCGTTCATCGTGGCAACAAATCCCGCAGCCTGATAAGCGGTCACGGTTCCGCTGTTGGTGCAGTTCTTCACGGTAAGCGGGTACATCCCACCTCCGTTATAAGTGCCGAACAAGCCGCCAGCAGCAGATGTCCTGTCATATTGATCGCCCCCGGCCTGTACCGTAACATTGCTGGTGACATTCTCCAGCGTCACCTTGTTGCTTGCACTGCCCGCCAGACCACCGGCATACTGGAAAGCGGTCACGCTGCCCGCAATAGTCAGATTCTCGATAAGTAAACCATCTGTTCCACCGGCGAGTGAGTCAAACAAGCCCCGGCTATGCTTGCCGTTTTCGGTAGTTTTCGGTATATTCACCGTAATGGCATGATGGTTGCCCTTCAGGTTGCCTGCGAAAATAAACGGCTCATAGCTGCTGTCGAGAGTGATGTCATTCATGAGCGCGAACCATGCACCGCGGTAATACTTATATTTTCCAGCGTACTTCTGCATCTTGAGCCAGTCCGCCTCGTTCTCTATCTGATACGGATCGCTCTCTGTGCCACTGCCCTTCCACAGCGGCTGCCACTGTGCGTAGAGGGTCAGGTCCTCGCTGACGGATATGACATCGTTGGGAACGTAAGGAGTTCCACTGCCATCTGCGGCAGTGTTCCAATCCTTAAACTCGTTATTGTCCTTTTCGACCCCAGCAGCTTCCGCCGTCAGAATGGTATGGCTGCCCGGCGTCTTCACCGTGCCGTCTTCATTCAGCGTTACCGCTACCGAGACGCTCGTGCCGCTGCCGCCACCGCCGTTGGGATCATAGGTCACATAGACTTCTTTCTGTGAGCCATCCGGCACATAGTCCGGGTGCTCTGTGCCGTCCCACTGCTTAACAAAAACAGGTTTAGTGATGCCCTTAGGAATATTGACAAACCATTTAAGGCCATCACTGCCTCTATTCTCATTCAGCGTCTTAACCAGTGTATCTTCACCGACCTTGTAAGTATGGGCAGCTTCCTCATAGGTAATATCCTGCTCGGCTTTGTTGATGTACTTCATATCAACAGTATCATCACTATTTATCTTGTAGATATAGTAGCTGTTGGTAACCGCAGCACTGCTGATACCGTAAGCAGTGCCGGCCTTTGTGCACATCACATCACCGAGGTTGTAACTGTTGTGTACTCCTTTGTTCCCTGCCTTACCAGCAATGCCGCCCACCAAACACTCCATATTACTGTCAGCATTGCTCATCACTTTGATGGCACCGCCGTTATAGCAGTTTACCAAAACATTGTTTCCGTTCTGCCCAATCATACCTCCCACATTAATCTTACCAGTTGCCCTAGGCACTTCCACAGTAATCTCGCCAGTGTTCCAGCAGGCATTTACCGCACATCCGCCGGAAGCGATACCTCCAATGATAGTGTTTCCCACCGCTTGGCGGGATTCCACCAAAATGCGTCCCTCATTAAGGCAGTTTTTGACCGTACCGTTGCCAACACCGGCAAGGCCGCCCACAGATGCCGCTTTTGAGAAGTTCTGCACCGTAATATTTACCCTGCTGTTGCACTTGGTAATGGTGCTTTTCATCGCTTGCCCTGCAATGCTACCCACAAAAAGCGGAGTCTCGCATCCCTCCAATTTTATTTCGCCCGTGACAATCAGATTTTGAACTGTGCCGGAAAGCCCGCCAAAAAGCCCCGCCTGCCCACTGTTATTTGCGACGGTGACGGACATATTTCCGATGGTGTAACCGTTACCATCAAACGTACCGGCAAACTTATTTCGGCTGGTTCCGATCGGCGTCCAACTGGCCTCAGCGATGCCACTTTCTTCATCCGCAGGATGACACACAGCGGACAGGTCAATGTCCCGCGCCAACGTAATGACCTTGCCGGAGAAAGTTTGTGCGGCAACGATGTTGCCCGTACTATCCGTGGCCGTCCCATTTACCAGCTGGGCGAAATACGCCAGTTCCTCGGCGGTGCGGATGGTGTACTCTGTAGCACTACCATCACCATATGATTAGCTCCTATTAGGAAAACACACTGTCAAAGGGGTATGTAGCGGGGGTTAGCCCGCTACTGCGGGTTTTGTGGTGTTGATTTCAATGTATTCTGCTATGCGTCTAAATTCATCCGCAAACTTAAATCTCACACTAATGTTTCCATTCTCATAAACCTTGATATGGTCGATCAGCTCAACGAGAAGTTCCCGGGAAAGTTGGTCGATATTTTGATGTTTTGTAAATGCCACCAATGCGGGATGTTCACTCTTTACACCGTTTGCCAGTTCCGCCCGTTCAGCGTTCAGCCGGGCCAGCACATCCGTAAGAGCGATAATCTGTCGTTCATAATCGGCTTTCATATCCCGGTAGTCCTGCTGGGTAATTTCCCCGTCTTTCCAGTCTTGATAAAGGGACTGCTTGTAGCGGCTGATTTTTGCCAGTTCCCGCTCTTTCGCAGCAATCAGTTCTTCCAAACGGATGGACTGGCTCTTTTTGACTGGGGCGGTGTTAATGCGGGCAATCATTTCCGAGTATGAAACAGCCAGATGGACTTGCTGTTGTACCGCAAAGAGGACAGCGGCCTCCAGACGGTTATGCTTGATCGAGTGCATTGTGCAGGCTGTCCGAGAGCGGTTCTTGTAGGTGGAACAGGCATAGTACACATTATTGTTGTTGCCTACGCTCCGGGTAATTGCCCGCCCGCAGTCAGCACATTTCAGAAAACCGCTGAACAGGTGGACTTCCCGGCCTTTTGGAGAAGTACGGGTATCACGCTGTAAAAGAGCCTGTACCTTATCAAAGGTTTCATAATCAATGATTGACTCATGCGTACCAGCTACTTCCACCCATTCTTCACGGGGGACGCTTTCAACCTCGTGTACCTTATAGCTTTTTACCCGACTGCGGCCCTGCGCCAAATCCCCGGTATAGGTGGGGTTCGTAAGAATGGAGTGGATCATGCGGGCTCCCCACATAGGATCGTCATATCCTCTTGTTGAAACAGGTATGCCCTTTTGCAGTTTATAAGCCGAGGGGCTGGGTACGCCGTGTTCATTCAGATACAAAGCGATGGCCCGTTTCGATGTCCCTTTTAGGAACAAAGAGAAAATCAGTTTGACGATTTCAGCGGCATCGGGATCGATGATTAACCGGTGCTTGTCCTTTGGGTGCTTCACATATCCATAAGGAGCAAATGCGCCGATGTACTGACCGTTGCGCCGCTTGTAGTCAAATACCTGGCGAATTTTCTTTGAGGTCTGGTAGCAGTATTGATCGTTCATCACATTTGTAATCGGGACGATAATACTGGAAACGCTGTCCGGGTTGAGATAGCTGTCCACATTTTCAGCAAGACTGATAAAACGGACACCCATCTGCACAAACAGGTTATCAATCAGACTTCCCGCATCGCTGTAATTTCTTGCAAAACGGGAAAGGTCTTTTACTACCACGCAGTTGATTTTCCCGCTCATTACATCGGAAAGGAGCCGCTGGAAATTCTCCCGGTTGGCGTCCGTTCCTGTGTGTCCATCGTCTACATATTCGGAAACACTTTCAAATTCTCCGATATGCTTCTGGTAAAAGTCATTGAGCAGATCACGCTGGTTGATGACGCTGTTGCTGTCGTCCTTTCCCTTTTTCAAGTCCTCTTTGGAAAGCCGGATATATTCGCCCAGCCGCCAGCGGCGGACGGTATAAGAGGGAGAGAAACTCTGTTGCAATCCTCTGTTTTTTGCTCGTGCCATTGTTCCTCCTTCCCTATCACATTACATCTATATTATACCTCTGCCCGGGCGGGACAACAAGGATGCCTCCGCCTCGGGACACTTTGTCTCGAAGTAGTAACGGGCCATAACCGAAGTTACAGCCCGCTTTTTTGCCGGAGCAGGAAGTCCGTCAGCGTGTCCTGCAAGGACGGCCCGCTTTCCGCAAATTCAATTTTTACACCGATCCCGCCGATGCAAAAGCAGTATGGATTTTCTACCGCCTGCAAAAACAGAGCGATCCGCTCCTCTCGGGGGAGAGAAGTGTCAAAGGTCATACCGCTCACATCCGGCAGGGACTCGGGAGCCACTGCGCCGATGTCAACGCTTTTCATTTGTTCCAGTTCCTTTGCCGTTAATCTCACGGTAAAACCTCCTTATCAAATAATAGGATACGCCTCCCGCATATCGTGGGGAAACGCAAGAGGGCAGCACCTAAACGATGCTGCCCTCTTGCCTCACTCCATGTAAGTATAAAATAGAGAACGCCGCTCCCATTTTCTTGCCCTGTCCAAAGACAACCATGCTCAGAGCGGCGTTCCCTCGCAGATAAGAGGGCGGCCCGGAGTGACAGGCGGCCAGCCTGTCCTATGCCGGATCGTGGCCGTGGGGTGGCCCGGCCCAGTTGCGGTGTTGGTGTTGTTCGCTCGTTCTTCCAAAGAAAAAGTCACAGCGCACCCGCCGCCCGGCTCCCCGGACTATGCCCGGGGCCGCCGCTGTTTATCTGCGGAAAGAAGAATATCTCCTTTCATAAACCGAGACATTTTTTCATCATTTCCAAGTGGGGAAAATGAAAAAATCAAAAAGTTTTTTTCATGCGCTCAAGGCCACGCTTGATCGACTGGCGGACAGACTCCTCATGTACGCCCTCGGCCTCGGCAATTTCCTTGATGCTCTTTCCAAGAATGATGTGGGCATCAATCCTGCGGCCCTGGATCTCCGGCAAAGAATTGAGTGCGTTCCACAGACGGATGAACAGCTCCATGCGCTCCAGAAGTTCCTGGGGCGTTGGCTCATGCAGGCAGGCGGAATATTCGATCCCGTCATCGCAGTCCAGAGAATACTGCGCCTTATGCCGGGAGAGCCGCCGCTGGTAGGCCATTTCGTGCCGGGCATCGGACACAAACACTTCGGCTACCTCGTCAGAAACCTCGATAAACTGATCCTGTGTGTACCAATAATAAAAATCCTTCAGATTGATTGTAGTCATAAATAAACCTCCGTTTCGGTGTTGGGTGGATGAGTGACCGAAACGGGGCTTGGCGGGGAGCGGCACCTCGGGGAGCCGCCCCGCACCTCGGGACAATTTGTCTCGAAGTACAAAAAAGCGCCCGCACAGCAAGACACTATGCAGACGCATGAAATTACATTATCATAATTGTACTGATATATTGTACCTTCATAGCCAGACTGTCCCGGAGGGGGAGCTACGCTTTTTTTAGCTGGTGAAGGTCATGGGAATTGTGAGAAAGTAAGATGGACACGGCGACACCCTCCTATGGGCCGCCGTGGGGTTACTGAATATCCAAAGAGAAACGGCGGCTCTGAAAATCAAAGCCGCCGTTTCAAATGGGCGTGTCAAATTGTCTGCTCTACGACGGCTTTTTTTCTTTTGCCGTCGTCCGGCAGATAGATGGTTTGTTTAGTTATGGCTTGCATTACCTATGGGCTGATTTCCAGACATTCCGGCCTGTGTATGCTCGTCAAATTCCTCTTGACTGTATTTCTCGATGCCAGTTAATGTTCCGTGATGTTCGCTGTTCAAGTGGCCGTAATCACGAACGGTATAAATGTCTATTGTGCCAACACCACTTCCAAGCGTTCTCATTTCGCCTCGGAATTTTCCGCTGGTGAGACTTTCACCATTAGAAGTGAGAACATCCCGGAAATAGCGGACTTCCTCACCATTGAAATACCACTGATCTTTTTCGGCATCATAGGTTACTCCAAATGTCTCATACTCTGCAACGAGCTTTGCAGTTTCGCTATCTTCAAGCGGCGTTCCTGCCATAGCAACGGATGTGCTGTTTTTCAACGCCTCAATATCCCGTGCGTCAAATTCCTGCTGGGTAAACTCTTTTAAGCCAATCAGTTTACCCGCCGGATCAACGGAGCCGTCAGCCGCTTTTGAAAAGCTCTCTAAATCCCGTACAGCATACACATCTACTGTGCCGTTCTCATTTAGAAAATCAATACCGGCGGTTTCGTTGTTACTGATGGGATAATAGTCCTCAAACCAGCGAACCAAATTCCCGTTATAGGTAAGTTCATCTTTGACCGCGTCATAGGTCATCCCGTATTGTTCATAAGGTGCAAACATTTTTTCTTTGTCTGCGGCGGAGAGTGCCGAGCTGTCCTCGCTGTTTCCCAGCGCCTCAGAACCGCCAAGAGGTTGACTGATTTCTTCCTTGATAACGGGATTACCTTGTTCCTGGCTGTTCTGTGGTGTCGTACTGCATCCAGCCAAACAGCCTAACAAGAGCATGGATGCAGCGCATAATGCCATTCTTCTCATAGTGTTTACCAATCCTTTCTTTGAATGTACCCCAAGTATAGCAAAGCATTTTGGGATACCTTTGGGATTAGTTTGTGATTTATGTGTAGTTAAAAAAAGCGGCAGGTTGTTCACCTGCCGCTGATTGTCCGCTAAATCGTGAAGAAGAATTTAACACCGTTTTCTGTGTTGCAAGCCTCACAATAGCTGTTATGTTGTTGTAAAATTCTTTGAACCATATAAAGCCCTAAGCCGCTACCGCCTGTTCTTCTACTGCGGGATTGCTCCATACGATAAAAAGCGTCAAACAATTTGGGAATATCATCTTCTGGTATATGTGTACCTGTGTTCTCTACGGAGAACAAAAAGCGTCCGTTGGTATTTTGTAAAATAATATCAACGCTTGCTCCATGCGGCGAATACTTTACAGCATTTGAAATCAAATTGGAGAACACCTTTTCAATCAGTAATTTGTTCCCATTGATAAAAGCGGGAGACTGTATAGCAAGATGTATTTGTAGCTCTTTTGTTGCCACTAAATCATCAATCTCCCTCAAATAGCCATGTATCATGGGAGCGCAATCAAAATGCTCCATTTTGAAATCGACATTGGTTTCCAGCCTTGAAATCGTTAATATTTCCTGCACCATCGTTTCAAGCGTAGCTGCAACTTCCAAGGATCGGGCAAGATACTTTTCGTGGTCTTTATATGCCCCTATACCCAATAGCATCCCCTCTAATTGACCCTTGATAATGGTGATAGGGGTTTTCAGTTCATGTGAAGCGGAAGAAAAGAAATCCTGTTGTGCCCGTTCCAGCGCCTTTTGATGTTCAATATCCTTTTGGAGCTGGAGATTTGCACTTTGCAACTCCTCCAAGGTAGCAGATAGTTTCCGGGACAGCGTATTCAAGCTATTCTCCAGTACACCCAGCTCGTCAGAACGGCGTTCCTCAAGTTGCCATTCCAGCCGCATATCAGACATTTCTTTAGAAATCCGACTGATTTTTAATACCGGGTTTGTAATAATACGAGAATACACCCAAGCAGTTGCCAACGATACAAGGAGAATAACGCAAAACAAAATCGGTAATACGCTTACAAATGATTGCCGCAGTTCTGCGATTTGAGAGGCTTCTCCATAAACTGTTAAAATATATTGGCTATTATCATCTGCAAATGAGAAGTAATAGCTGTTGGATATAATCGGCGCACTTTCATAAGATGCTCCGCCAAGAGCCTCCCCGGTGATCCCATCGTTAAAGCTATTTTGGTTAGACGGTGTTTCCACCAGAACACCATCAGCAGTATAAAGCTCCACCATGCTAATTGTCGTGTTTTGAAGAAACTGATCAAAAAGTCCGCCGCTATCCTGCATACGGATATGTTCTAATTCATAAATAAAGTCGCTTGTCTGTTCATCTAATGCCGCATTGAGATTGTTAGAATAGGTTTGAGGCATATACCAAGCCAAAACGCCATAGACAAGAAAGCTCACGCAGAGCAAAACTGCCACAGTCAGAATAAAGACTTTAGCAAACAGACTGCCTTTAATTCTCTTTATCAACTTTATATCCCACCCCTCTGATTGTTTGAATGAAATCTATTCCCAATTTTTTTCGTAGATTTTTGATATGGGTATCAACAACACGCTCGTCCCCATAAAAATCATATCGCCACAGCTTATCCAACAAGTTCTGCCGGGTCAATATCCGGCCCTGATGGGTCAGCAGTTCCCGCAGTATTTCAAATTCCTTTTGTGTCAGTTCAAAATTAGCTCCGTCCACGGTGGCGGTGTAGCTGTCACAGTTCAAAAGCAAATTGCCATAAGTAATGATTTGATACTTTTCATCTGTTTCCCGGTTACTGCGCCGAAGTACAGCCGCAATTTTGCGGAGCAGGACAGGCATAGAAAACGGTTTTGTGATGTAGTCATCCACCTGCAAATCCAATCCTTTAATCTGATCTTCTTCTCCGCTTAATGCGGTTAGCATAATGATAGGAACATCAGATTGCTTGCGTATCAATTCACAGACACCGTAACCGTCAATTTTGGGGAGCATAATGTCCAATACAATCAAGTCATATCGTTGGCCTGCAAATAAAGAGAGTGCCTCGACACCATCATTTGCAACAGCTACTTCATATCCTGCTTCTTGTAAAA
>ERZ780195.2764-NODE-2764-length-11408-cov-10.823923_pt1 | contig 11408 bp, 10 predicted proteins | sample MGYA00511017_ERZ780195 | MGnify/ENA primary metagenome ERZ780195 (study PRJEB29588, sample SAMEA2159974) | human gut metagenome | biome: human gut; feature: human-associated habitat; material: faeces | place: Denmark | collected 2008/2010 ...
GTAAAAAGAAAGATAATTCATTTAAATTAATATTTTATTATTTAAAAGGTGAAAAAGTAAGCTTGGTTTTACTTGTTATTTTGATGGTATTTAATTATGTGCCAAATTTGTGCTGTCCAATCTTTATAGGCAAAGCTTTAGAATTTCTTCTTTTGAAAAAATACACTTTATTTGTAAAATATTTAGTTTTTTATTTTTTAGGTTATATCATAGTTTATGGAGTTCTTTTAATTCCTAGAACAATTTTGTATAATAAGCTTCAAATGAGTTTTATTAATAAAGTTTGTAAGGATATGTATGATAAATATCAAAATTTACCTGCGATTGCTTTTGAAAAAGCGGGTGTAGGCGAATTAATAAATAGACTTTCTTCTGATCCTGATAGAGTACTAGACTTACTTAATCAACTTGTAAAAATGATTCTAAAGATAATTATGGCATTAATAATTGTTGTAGTATCATTTAAAATATCCATTTTTATAGGTATAGAAATAACTGTATTTGCAATTATAATGGGTATAATATCGGCTAAATATTTTCCAGTTATTAAAAGTACTCAAAAAGAAATAAAAAAAGAAAGTGATAAACTTATAAAAAGAGCTACTGAAAATTTAACAGGAATTAGAGAAATTAAATCATTAGGTATTAAAAATAATATGTCTTCTCTAATTAATAATGATATTAATAATTACTGTGATAAATCTCTTAAAATAAATAAATATGAGTCTTGGTATGATGGACTTAGTAATAGTATTTATTATGTTTTACAATTTATTATTTTCCTTACGTGTGGACACCTTTTTATAAAAGGACATATAGCGTATAGTATATTTATGATGATTCAATCATACATTTGGAGTATTGATGAGGTTGCCGAAACACTTTCCTCTTTTGGAGTAAATTATAATAAAGTAAAAGTATCTTTATCAAGAATTGATGAAGTAGTTAATAACAAAATATTCAAAGATGAAGAGTTCGGAGATATTACTTTAACAAACGTTAAAGGTAATGTTGCTTTTAAAAATGTATCATTTAAATATACTAAAAAAGAAAACTTAACATTAAATAACTTGTCTTTAGATATTAAACCAAATCAAAAAACCGCTATTGTAGGAAGAAGTGGTAATGGTAAAACAACTATATTTAATTTATTACTTAGATATTTTGATGTAACAAATGGAGAAGTTTTAATTGATGGCGTAGATATTAAAAACCTTACCGAAGAATCTTTAAGAAAAACTATTTCTTGTGTTAGACAAAATCCATTTTTATTTAATATGTCTATCTTTGAAAATTTTAAAATAGTTAAACCAGATATTACTTTAAAAGAGGTAAAAGAAGTATGTAAAAGAGCCTATATTGATGAATATATAGAAAGTTTACCTAAAAAATATAATACAATTATTGGTGAGGGAGGAATAAATCTTTCCGGAGGTCAAAAACAAAGACTTGCTATAGCAAGAACACTTTTATTAGATACAAAAATAATATTATTTGATGAAGCTACTTCAGCACTTGATAATGAAAGTCAAAAATATATAAAAATGACAATTGATGATTTAACTAAAGATCATACTATTATAATAATTGCTCATAGACTATCCACTATAATTGATGCTGATGAAATATTAGTTATTGAAAATGGTAAATTAGAATCAAAAGGAACTCATAAAGAGTTATTAAAAAAATCAAAAGTTTATAAAGGATTGTATGAAAATGAAGAAAGAATGTAATAATAAAGAATTTGTATTTGATACAGATGATTTAAAAATAGAAAGAAAAAATAAAATGTATTTATCTAATAATGAAATAAAAACATTAGAAAAATATAATGTTAATTATAATAATTATGATAGTTTATCAAGTTTAATATTTGATTTAAATGAGATAGAGGGTGATGATGATCTTGAACAGCTTGCTATAGAACTATCAGAATTTAATTACTACAATAATCAAAATAAATAACTGGAATAATACCAGTTTTTTTAATTAAATAAAAAATTATATAAAAACACCTTAAACCCAGTATTTACCTTATTCGTATTTTCTTAAATCTTATACATTTGAGAAAAAACTTCCTCGTATTTTCGTATCTTACTACTAAATTATACTATCAATTTATTTAAAAATCTAGTACCATATTTCGTAAAATAAGCATTAAATTTTCTCAAATGTATAAGATAAGAGAAAAATGACCCCAGTATTTATAAGGGATAGGTGGATATTATGGATAAAAGTAAAATTACAAAATCACTAGCAGTGTTTGCATCAGTATTATTAATAATTATTATAGGAGTTGCATCATTTGCATATTTTGGAACATTTAATGTAAATTTAAATAATAATGTAGCAGTAAATATTAATTCATCAAGTCCAGGTAATGCAACATTTACTTCAACTGCAACACAGTTAAATTTACAAGTACCAGCGGCAAATATGAGTTTTACAGTAGCAAATAATACAGTTGCTGCCAAAGAGGATACAGCATTTTTAGATGTAACTCTTACAGGTTCATCAAACTTACTAACAACATGTACATATGATATAGTTTATGCATATGATGCAGGAAGTAATGTATATGGACAAGGTACAACAACTAAAACAAGTGGCGCTACTAAAGAAATAACAATTGAAGTAAATGGTATGAATGGAAATAATAATTTTGCAGTAGAAACAAATTTTGATCATGCAAATATACAAAGTTATTATGATAGTACAAATAAATATTATAAACTAGTTGAGGGAGCTAAAATACAAAGTTTAGGTACAGAGCAATCAGTAAGATGGAAAATAACAGGAAGATATTATAATTTAGATGTAAGTCAAGCACAACTAGGTGGAAAAAACTTTACTGGTAAAATATATGCAATAAGTAAAGGATGTTCTTCAGAAGATGGCTCGTCTATTAAAAAAGGTTATGAAACAATACTTGCAAATAATGGAGGAGCAGCAAGTATGACAACTCTTACATCAACTGATTTTGCAACTGCTACTACAGCCTCAGATAAGGGAATGTATAAAGCACAAGATGACTTAGGAACATCTTATTATTTCAGAGGTGCTGTAGATAATAACTGGGTTAAATATGGTAAGTATATTAAAGATATGTATAATTGTAATAACGGTACTATATCTAACATTGATACACGTAATTCATGCACAAAAATAGCCTCAAGTGGTGATGATATATATTGGCGAATAATAAGAATAAATGGTGATGGTTCTATAAGAATGATATATAGTGGTGTAACCCCACCAACAGAAAGTACAAAGGTAATAAAAACAACAGATACTTCATTAGGAAATAGTCCTTTTAATCAAAATAAAGGTAGTGCAGAATATGTAGGGTATATGTATGAAATAGGAAAACAACATGGAACAAGTCAAAGTAGTGATATAAAAACATATTTAGATAATTGGTATGCAAACTATACAGATTTAAATAAAACAGGAACAAAAATAACGGATCAAATATATTGTAATGATAGAACAGCATCAACTACAGATGTAGCATATTCAACTACAAATTATACAACCTTAACAAGTTGGAATTCAACGGGAACGAAGTATTATTATGGAGCAAATGGTAGAGTATGGAATAATCCGGTGTCACCTGATTACAAATGTCCAGTAGCCAGTGATAAGTTTACAACAACAACTGCCAAGGGCAATGGAAAATTAACATATCCAGTAGGATTAATAACTGCTGATGAAATAACTTTTGCTGGATTACCGGCAGGAGAATCGAATAATAGTTTTTATTTATATACTGGGGCATACTATTGGGCGGGCTCCCCTGGTGTATTTGATGTTGATTTTTCGTATGTGTTTGAGCTTCGTCCGGTTGGTGGTCTGTTTTATAGCCGTGTTTATAATCGTAGTGATGCGGCTCGCGGCGTAGTTTCTCTATCCTCTGAAAGTAAGTTACTTGGAAGTGGAACATACAATGATGTGTATGTTGTAAGTTAATAATTAATAGCACTTTAACTTGACAAGTGCTATTTTTATGTGGTATAACATTCTTGGAGATGAAAAAAATGAAAAAGAAAGAATTTAAATCATCAAGTAAAAGAGTACTTGATTTAATGATTAACTCAATTTATACAAATAAGGAAATATTTTTAAGGGAGCTTATATCTAATGCAAGTGATGCTATTGATAAGCTTGCTTTTGAAAAATCTAAAGATGCAAAACTTAATATTAATCCATCAGATTTTAAAATATTTATTTCTGTAAATAAAAGTGATAGGACAATTACTATTTCAGATAATGGTATTGGTATGGATGAAGAAGAACTTGATAAATCACTTGGTACAATAGCAGAAAGTGGATCACTTAGATTTAAAGAGGAAAATCCTGATAGTAAAGATAGTGAAATAATTGGACAATTTGGTGTAGGTTTTTATTCAGCATTTATGGTATCTAAAAAAGTTGAAGTTATTTCTAAAAAGATTGGTAGTGATGATTCATATATTTGGACTAGTGAGGGCGTAGAGGGTTACACTATTGGTAAGGCTACAAAAAAAGAAAATGGTACAGATATTATTCTTTATTTAAAAGATGATACTGAAGATGAAAAATATTCTGATTTTATGGAAGAATACACTATTAGAAATCTAATTAAAAAATATAGTGATTATATAAAATATCCTATTATGATGGAAGTAGAGAATTCTCGTTTAAAAGAGGGAACTAAGGATGAATATGAAACATATACTGAAGTTCAAACTTTAAACTCTATGAAACCTTTATGGAAAAAAGATAAAAAAGATATTAGTGAGGAAGAATATAATAACTTTTATACATCAAAATTTTCTGACTATGAAAAACCTTTAAAAGTAATTCATTATAATGCTGAAGGTTTAGAAAATTATAAAGCACTATTATTTATTCCATCACATGCTCCATTTGATTATTATTATAAAGAATATAAAAAAGGATTAGAACTTTATACAAATGGTGTACTAATTATGGATAAATGTGAAAAATTACTTCCGGATTATTATTCTTTTGTAAAGGGAGTAGTCGATACTGATGATATACCTTTAAATATATCTCGTGAAACACTTCAAAATGATAGACATGTTCTTGGAATTGCAAAGGGAATAGAAACTAAAATTCATTCTGCATTAATAGAACTTCTTACTAAAGACTTTGAGAACTATAAAAAATTCTTTAAGGATTTTGGTAATCAAATTAAATTTGGTATTTATGGAAGCTATGGTATAAATAAAGATAAAGTACTTGATTTATTAATCTTTTATAGTTCTAAGAAAAAAGATTTTATTACTCTAAAAGAGTATGTAGATTCTATGAAAAATGATCAAAAAGAGATTTATTATGCTTGTGGTGAAACTGTAGAAAAAATTGATTTATTACCTCAAGTGGAAATGGTTAAAGAAAAAGATTTTGATATTTTATATTTAACTGATTATGCTGATGAATTTACAATTGGAGCTATAAATACTTTTATGGAAAAAACATTTAAAAATGTATGTGATTCATCCCTTGATTTAGATACTAAGGATGAAAAAGAAGAGCTTTCTAAGTTAAATGAAGAAAGTAAAGATATGCTATCTAAAATGAAAGATATTTTAAAGGATAAAGTAAGTGATGTAAAAATTACTGATAAACTTAAAAATCATCCAGTTTGTTTAACAAGTAACGGTGCTATTTCAACTCAAATGGAAAAAGTAATTAATGCTATGCCAAACAGTGAAAAAGTATCTTCATCATTAACACTTGAAATAAATGATAGTCATCCAATACTTGCTAAATTAAAAGAATTATATAAAGATAATGAAAAGCAGTTTGAAAAATATACTAAAGTTTTATATGCTCAAAGTAAATTAATCGAAGGACTTCCTATTGATAATCCAACAGAACTTTCTAATTTAGTATGTGAACTTCTTTCAAAATAGATGCTAAGGCATCTTTTTTTGATAATAAAATTATGATAAAATATATATGGAGGGATTAATGTGCAATTATTTCATGGAAGTTTATCACCTGTAGTAGTTCCAGATTTTGAATTACTTAATAATAAAACTGATTTTGGTAAAGGTTTTTATACTACAACTGATTATGATCAAGCAGTAAAATGGACTTTTGTAAAAAAATCTAGAATAAATTCAGATAAATTAATTTTTAGATATGTAAATGAATTTGAATATAATGAAGATAATGACTTAAGTGTTTTAAATTTTTTAACTGCGTCAGAAAAATGGCTTGATTTTGTTTATGCTAATAGAAAAGATGATAACTTTACTCATGAATATGATGTTGTTATGGGACCAGTAGCTGACGATACATTATACAAAGTTTTAGATTTATATGATAGTGGAGTACTAACTTATAAAGAAACTATTGAAAGATTAAAAACATATAAACTTTCTAATCAAATTTCCTTTCATACTGAAAAATCCTTAAAGTATTTAAAATATATTTGCACATATGCATTGGAGGAAGATTATGAGTAATAAAGAGTTTTCTTTATATTTAGTTCCAAAAGTAAGTTCAATTTGCGATGAAATAGTTAATTATTATAAAGTATCTTATAAAAAAGCAAGAGAAATACTTTATAATTCAAAGTTATATACAATGCTTGAAAAAGAAAATACAAAAATGTGGTATTTTAGTTATTTTATGCTATTTGATATGCTAAAAGGGGAAATAGAAACAGGAGTTTTAAATGTGCCAAGAGATTGATAAGAAATTAAATGATTTTGTAATTTTTTTACTCGAAGAATATAAACTAAAAAATAATTTATCTGGAAAAGAAGCATACGATTTATTTACTAAGTATGATGTCTTTTCTTATTTGGAAAAAAATTATGAATTACTTCATACACTAGGTAAAGAATATTTACTTAATGATATAAAGATATATATTCAAAATAGATGCTAAGGCATCTTTTTTATTGATTTTTACTAATAAAAATGTTAGTATACTTTTTATTCGGAGGTAATTATGAATAAAGAATATATTAATTTAAATGAGAATACATATGCTGTAACAAATGAAAATGGCAATTTAAAGGTTATTAAAACTAATGATGAACCAGATATGGTTTTAAAACTTCAAAATTTAATCGAGGAAAAACAAAATGAGAAAAAAGATATTGAAAGTCAAAAAAGTAAAAAGGCTAGAAAACTTTTAATAAAAATATTAATTGAAGTATTAATTAATGTTATGACTATAACTGGTTTTGTATGTACTTTTCCAAATGTTAAAAACATATTATGTTTCATAGGCTTAAATGTTTGTTTTAAAGTTATATCTGATCAAATAATGGGTTCTAAAAAAGAAATTAATGAAAAAATCAATGATTTAAATGGGAGTGCACTTATTTTAAAAGAGTTAATTGAAAATCTTCAGGAGGAAGAAAGAAATTTAGAAAGAGATTATGAATATAAAGAAATAAAATCTTATGAAAACTATTTACATGCTACTGAAGAAAATACTTTATCAAAACCAATGGTTAGAAAACTTATACTAAAATAATTAAAATATTAAGATAACTAATTTTAAAATATAATAATCCTTTTTAGGATTTTTTTGATATAATAGTCGTAGGAGTGAAAGTATGAATATAATAATAATAGGTGCGGGTCCATCAGGGATGATGTGTGCTATAAAAGCAAAAAATGGAAATAATAATGTAACAATAATTGAAAAAAATGATAAAGTAGGAAAAAAACTTCTTCTTACAGGAAGTGGAAGATGCAATTATGCAAATGAAATTATTAATAGTGATTGTTATTTTACTGAAAACTCTGATTTAATAGAAAATATTATAAATCCTGGGGAAATAGATTTAATGCATAGAAAACTTGAAAGTATAGGGATATATCCTGATATTATAAATGGTTATTATTATCCATATTCACATAATAGTGCTAGTGTAAATAATTTACTTTTTGAAAAATGTAAAAGTTTAGGTATTAATTTTATTTTTAATGAGGAAGTAAATGATATTAAGAAAAGTAGTATAGGATTTAAAATTAATAATAAATATGAATGTGATAAACTAGTTATTGCCTGTGGAGGTAAAAGTTATCCAAAAACAGGTAGTGATGGAGAACTTTATTTAATTCTTAAAAAGTTAGGTATTAATTTTACTAAAATGTATCCTTGTTTAACTCAAATTAAGGCAGATTCAATTAAAGAACTTTCTGGAGTAAGACTTAATGCAAAAGTAAGTTTATTTAAAAATAATAAATTATTATCATGTGAAACTGGTGAACTTCAGTTTACCAACTATGGTATTTCTGGTATATGTGTTTTTAATTTAAGTGGATATGTAAAGGATAATTCTAATCTAACTATTAAAATAAATTTTTTACCTTTTGCTGAGGAATCATTTATTGAAAATAGAATGAAATTACTTGAAAACTTAAGCTTAATTAACGCATTTGAAAGTATAATTAACTATAAAGTATTAAAATATATTTTTAAAAAAACTAATATATCAGAAACAGCTAGATATAAAAGTCTTACTGAAAATGAAAAAAAATTATTTAAGGAATATCTTACATCATTTACTTTAAAAGTTTATGGAACAAATGATTATGATAAAGCTCAAGTAACTATGGGAGGGATACCTCTTACAGATATTAATATTTCTACGATGGAGTCAAATACTATAAAAAATTTATATTTTATTGGTGAAATACTTGATTTAACAGGTAAATGTGGTGGTTATAATTTAATGCAATGTTTTATAACAGGTTTAATTGCAGGAAGGAATATAAATGATCAGAATTAGAAATATTAAAGTAGATGTTAAAACAAATAATTTAAAGGAAATGATTTCTAAGAAAATTAAAACAGATAATTTTACTATTCAAAAGATATTACATAAATCTATTGATGCAAGAAATAAAAGTAATGTTCTTTATGTTTATGATGTTTTAATAAATACAAATGAAAAAATTAGATTTAATGAAGATATTTTAGAACCAAATTTTATTAATAATGAAATAAATGTAACTGGTAATAAAATATTATCAAAACCTATTATAATTATTGGCTTTGGTCCGGCAGGTATGTTTGCTTCATACATTTTATCTTCACTTGGTTATAAAGTAATAGTTTTTGAAAGAGGAAAACAAGTTGAGGAAAGAGAAAAAGATATTAAAGAGTTTTGGCTTAATAATAAGTTAAATTCAAATTCTAATGTACTTTTTGGTGAGGGTGGAGCAGGTACATTTTCTGATGGAAAACTTATGACAAGTATTAAAGATAAAGAAGGTTTAATTTCAAAAGTACTTGAAATATTTTATGATAATGGTGCTGATGAAAAGATCCTTTATGAAAATCATCCTCATATTGGTACTGATAAATTGACTGGTATTGTTAAAAATATGAGTGAAAAAATTATTTTAAATGATGGTGAAATACATTTTGAAAGCACTTTAACAAATATCTTAATAAAGGATAATAAAATTACCGGAGTAGTTATTAATAATAAAGATATTTATGAAACAGATAATCTAATTATTGCAATTGGTCATGGTGCAAAAGATACATTTAATATGCTTTATAAAAAAGGAGTTTTAATGGAAAATAAACCTTTTGCTGTGGGAATTAGAATAATGCATGATCAAAATATGATTAATGAAAATCAATATGGAAAGTATAAAGATTTCTTACCACCAGCAGAATATAAATTAACTTATCAAGCAAGCACTAATAGGGGTGTATATTCATTTTGTATGTGCCCTGGAGGATTTGTTGTAAATTCTTCGAGTGAGTATGGTTATTTATCAATTAATGGTATGAGTTATTCAAAAAGAGATAGTAATATATCAAATAGTGCAATTATTGTTACAGTTAATAATAAAGATTTTGGCGAGGGTCCTTTAGATGGTATAAAATATCAAGAAAACTTAGAAAAGAAAGCATATAGTTTAGGAAATGGTAAAATATTAGTTCAAACGTTTAAAGACTATAAAAATAATGTTTATAATCCAAAAAATTTATTAAACTTAAAAATAAAGGGAAATTATACCTATGCAAATATTAATGAAGTATTTCCTGATTATATAAACACCTCTTTAAAAGAGGCAATTACTTATTTTGGTAAAAAAATAAAAGGTTTTGATGATGATAATGTCATAATTGCTGCAGTAGAAAGTAAAACAAGTAGTCCTGTTAAATTTATTAGAAATGAAAATATGGAAAGTAATATCAAGGGTTTATATCCAATTGGAGAGGGTTCTGGTTATGCTGGAGGTATTACAACAAGTGCTATTGAGGGAATAAAGATTGCAAAAATTATTACTTCGATTTATAAAAGAAACTCAAAAATTTTTATACTATAATTTTATGTTAAGGAGAATTAACTAAAAACATTTAACATTTCATAAATAATTGAATTTTGTTAAAAATATAAAGTATCCACTTTGTTTATTATTTAAATTATTGTATAATAATTACATATGGAGGTTATTATGGCAAAACAAATAATATATCATGGTAGCTATTGTAAAATTGAAAATCCAAAAATTATAACCGGAAAATACACGAAAGATTTTGGTGAAGGTTTTTATTGTACAATATTAAAGGAACAAGCAATTAAGTGGGCAAAAAAATTTGATACTCCTGTATTAAATATATATGAATACAATGAAAATTTAAATTTAAAAATTAAAGAGTTTAATATATTGAGTGAAGAATGGCTTGACTTTATAATTAATTCTAGAAATGGTAAAAAACATAATTATGATATTGTAATCGGAGCAATGGCAGATGACCAAATTTATAATTATATTACTGACTTGATTGATGGTGTTATAACAAGAGAGGCATTTTGGGAATTAGCAAAATTTAGACATCCAACACATCAAATTGCATTTTGTAGTGAAAAAGCATTAAAATGTTTAAAATTTTTAGAGTGTAAGGAGTGCACAAATGAGTAGTTACGATAACGATTTATTTTATTTATGTAGTTTAATTGAATATATTGCTAGAAAAACTTATAACACAAAAAAATACATTGTAAATAAAATTGGCAAAGATTTTTTAGTAAAAATTTATAATTTAGCTGAAGTATATCATTCTGAAAATATAGATAAAGTTAGTGATGAAATAATTAATAAATGCAATATAGAAAATGGTAATTATAAAATAGATAATTGCAAAAATAGAGTACCATCTTATTTTGAAATTGGTGCTGTATATGAAAGACTTATTAAACAAATAAGTGGTAGTAAAGAGGATTATATTGATAACTTAATTAAAGTATTAACTTCATGGATTATAACAAAGATAGATAATTATGATAGTAGCATGTATTATGAAAATCCATCATATATTTATGAGTGTTATAAAGAAGGGAAAGTATTATAATTATGACTGATAAACAAAAAGTAGAAAAAATTATAAAAAATTTAAAAATTTTAAA
>ERZ780195.2766-NODE-2766-length-11405-cov-3.440617_pt1 | contig 11405 bp, 10 predicted proteins | sample MGYA00511017_ERZ780195 | MGnify/ENA primary metagenome ERZ780195 (study PRJEB29588, sample SAMEA2159974) | human gut metagenome | biome: human gut; feature: human-associated habitat; material: faeces | place: Denmark | collected 2008/2010 ...
GGTCACGGCAGCCAACACCCCGGAGCCTCCCGACCCGCCGGAGCAGGGTCAGTGCAAGGTGATACCGTTCGAGAAGGTGGGATAAAAGCAACAAGGCCCAAGGGACAAGATTGCGTCCCTTGGGCCAATCCTTTTCAATTGAAAGGAAAACTCCCTCATTTTTTGCGCGAAGGCAAATAGTACACTTTTCCGTCCTTCGAAATCAATTGCACATCTTCAACATAGAGGTCTGAGTTATCATGGTGCAGTTCACTGTGTCCGCCAACCTGCGAATCGATCATACCAGCAGTTCGTTCAGATATGGAGCGGAAATTCCACTCATCATTTATCAGTCCGGGGATGAAATGAATAGCTTTATCCCAACCACCCCTCTTCCGGCGTATTTCTGCAGTATCGACACTAAGACGCTTCGTGGTTCCTTGATGCCAATGCGTTAGGCGAGTTTGTGTTTCCTCGACTTGCTGAGTATAGGTCGGTAGCAATGCGGTACACTGCTCTCTGGACACTGCACCGAGATGCAGGGTGAATCTCAGGTCGGAAATCTTATAGAGCATTTCCAGTAAGGTGTTCTGATAAATGTACCAGTTCTGAGCTTCTTGCAATTCCTTTTCATAGGATTCAAAATCGAGGTCAGTTTTCTTTGCGAAGCCTGCCAAGGTGAGATTGGCTTGTCCTAAAAGTTTAGTGCATTCTTCTTCCAGACTATCCAACTGTGCGATTTTAGAAAGCCTCAATTCATCGTTTTCAAGAATCTCCACCTGAAACTCAGCGATTGTCTTAACATGGCTGACCAGGGAGAAAACCCGGCTCCGATACTCATTGTCTTGGAAATCCGAAATTTTTGAGATGCCGTCACTGATCTGTCCTAACTCTGCGTTGATTTGTGTCATGTAATATTGACCAACAACCATGGATGCGACACCCATTGCGGCTGCAGCTGTGTTGGCAACAACAGCGCTACCTTTCTGCGCTTCAACTGCAACTAAATTTGCGTGCCCTTGGATACCATCTGCACCACGATAGAAACCTCGAACAGCACCTTCCATTCCCCGGGAGTTCGTTAGTTTTGCTCCGGCAGGAATAATAGCACGATACAAAACCTCTCCTTGGGCTTCCACAGCTTGGACAGCGTTATTCACGGCGTTGCCGGCTTGTACCAAATTGGGAATGAGGTTATTAACTCGAGCCAAGACTTTGCTGTCTGTGATCTTAACCAAACTGCCTTCTTCGCTGATAGCTTCGGCAGGTAGCATTTCTACTTGAATGACCAAATCATGTGCAGACTCACCTTGCGGCGCGGACAGGGATAGTTCTTCGTCTTCTTTGGGAGACACAGAGACTGTTGGTGTCACTGTGTCTTTCGATTTGGGTTTGAAAAATATACGCGCACCAATAGCAACAATCGCTATGAGGCAAATGCCAATTACTATGTACTCCATATATGGTTGTACCTCCTTTTCTACTCTATAAAAGAGGTTGTAAATTTCGCGAGATTACATCGGCAAGGATTATGCCTACGCATGAAATTCCTATCATAATTTATTATAGTGAAGATTACGCTCAATTTCAATCGCGCATTGCCTGATATGCGATTTTTGTGGGCTGCTTGCTGTTAGGGATGTGTTAGGGATTTTTTGGTCTTCGGCGTTCTTCTGAGCCGAGGCTGCAACTGCTACTTTACCGCTCTGACCACAATTGGGATGTGGTCAAGCACACTTCAAAAATTGAACTTATAACGCAGAAAAACCGCCTAAAAAGGCGGTTTTTCTGGGAAAGGTGGTCCGAGTGACAGGATTCGAACCTGCGGCATCCTGCTCCCAAAGCAGGCGCGCTACCAACTGCGCTACACCCGGTTATTGAGTTATTCTATCCGGCTGGTCGTATTCTCCCAAACCAGGCGCGATACCAGCTTCGCTATACCCGGATATGCGCGTGAGTGCAGATAAGCACTCTGCTATTATAGCGAAAGCGGCGGGGGAGTGCAAGCATTTTCTGATATTAAAGAAAAATTAAGGCTTTCCCCCTTTTCCTTTTAAGGCTGCGGTGGTAGAGTAAGCTCAGGAAAGCCCGAGAGGCGGCGCCGCGTCGGGCAGGGAGGGAAGGAAAGCAATGCACAACATTTTAGTCTGCGACGACGACCGCGATATTGTCGCCGCGCTGAAGATTTATTTATCCGGCGGAGAGTACCGCGTCTTTGAAGCCTACAACGGCGCGGAGGCGGTCGAGGCCGTGCGGAAGAATGACATCCACCTTGTCCTCATGGACATCATGATGCCGGAGCTGGACGGCATCGCCGCGACGGCGGCGATCCGGCGCGAGAGCAACGCGCCCATCATCCTGCTCACGGCGAAGAGCGAGAGCAGCGACAAGGTGCTCGGGCTGAACGTCGGCGCGGACGATTACATCACCAAGCCCTTTGACCCCGTGGAGGTGCTGGCCCGCGTGAAATCACAGCTTCGGCGCTATACGCTGCTCGGCGCAAAGCCGGAGACCGCGCCGGAGCGCGGCATCTACACCGTCGGCGGCGTGACGCTCAACGAGGACGCCAAGAGCGTGACGGTGGACGGCGAGAGCGTTTCGCTGACGCCGCTGGAATTCAACATCCTGCAGCTCCTTATCCGGTCGCCCGGACGCATCTATTCGAGCAGCCAGATCTACGAGCTGGTGTGGAACGAAAATTCCCTCGGCGCCGAAACGAGCGTGGCGGTACACATCCGTCACCTGCGTCAGAAGATCGAGATCAACCCCTCCGAGCCGCGCTACCTGAAGGTCGTGTGGGGCCTGGGGTATAAAATGGAGGACCTTCGACATGAAAAGGAATGATTGGGCGGGCGGCTTCTGGGCCAAGGCGGCAGCCTTTCTGCTCGCCGTAGTGCTCGTGCCGGTGCTTTTGAGCTACGGCGCGGCGCTCGCGTTCAGCTACAGCGGCGAGCTGCGCGGAGACTTTTATGAAAGCAGCATCTGCTCGAGCGCGGTCTACCGCGAAATGAGCCACGTTTACGACAGCTATCATTATTATGTAGAAAACGGGCAGTCAGGGGTGCTGGAAAAGTATGATGACTGGTACCCCGCCGATGACCGCTCCACGAATGTCCGTTTTTCGATCGAGGACGAGGCGGGCACCATCCTCTTCGATAACCACCGCACAGGCGACGTTCCCGTGACGGGCTGGTGGGGTGAGATGGCGCAGGACGGCGTTGTGTTCCGCAGCTACATCGCCGTGGACTATCCCGCGCAGGACAGCGTCTACCGGGCGCGGGACTTCTACTACACAATGACACGCCTTGCGCCGCACGCAGCGGCGGTCGTAATTGCCTGCGCAGCTGCGGAGCTGTTCCTCTTCATCTTCCTCGCCCGTGCCGCGGGCCGCAGGCCGGGGCGCGAGGAGGCGGTTGCGGGCTGGCAGGAGAAGCTCCCCTTTGATCTCTATGCGCTGCTCCTTTTCGGCGGAGGCGGGTTGCTCGTTGCCGCCGCGGTGGAGAGCGCGGAGAGCCGCGTTGACCGCTATGATCCGATCGTGCTCGCCCTTTTGCTTGCCTTTGCCGCGCTCGCCTATGCGCTTTTCCTTGCGTTCTGGACGACGCTCTGCGCCCGCGTGAAGCTGGGGAGATGGTGGGAGAACACCGTCTGCTGTTGGCTCCTCCGGCTTTGCCGACGGATTTTGAGGTGGTGCTGGCGCGTGCTCTGCCGCGCGTGGGGAGCGCTGGCCGGCTTCGTGCGGGGCATTCCGCTCGTGTGGCGCACGGCGGTCGGCTGCTGCGTGATCGGCGTGCTGCTCTTTGCGCTTGAGAGCAATCACGCGGACGGGCTGCTGCTGATGCTGATCGCGGTGCTGTCTGTCGCGGCGTGCCTGCTTTCGATGCAGCTGCGGCGGCTGCAGAAGGGCGTCGAAGCCCTCGCCGCGGGCGACCTCACCTCGCAGGTCGATACCTCGCATATGTACTTCGATCTCAAGCATCACGGCGAAAACCTCAATGCCATCAGCCGCGGCATGAGCATCGCGGTGGAGCAGAAGCTCAAGAGCGAACGGCTCAAGACGGAGCTGATCACCAACGTATCGCACGACATCAAAACACCGCTCACGAGCATTGTGAACTACGTCGATCTGCTTCAGCGCGAGCACACGCCGGAGCAGGAGCGGGAATACCTCGCCGTGCTCGACCGGCAGGCGCACAAGCTCAAGAAGCTGACGGTGGACCTGGTGGAAATGTCCAAGGCGTCGACGGGCAACATTCCCTGTCACATCGCACGGCGGAGCGTGCGCGAGCTGATCGACCAGACGGTGGGCGAGTACGCCGAAAAGCTGTCCGCCGCGCGGCTCGAGCCGGTGGTGACGCTGCCGGACGAGGACCTATACTGCCTGTGCGACGGTGCGCTGATGTGGCGCGTGCTGGACAATCTCCTCTCGAACGCCTGCAAGTATGCCTGCGCGGGCACGCGGCTCTACATCGCGGCGAGGCGCGAGGGTGAGACGGTGGCGTTCTCGTTCAAGAACATCTCGCGCGATGCGCTCAACATCGACCCCGACGAGCTGATGGAGCGCTTCGTGCGCGGGGACAGCTCACGCACGACCGAGGGCAGCGGACTTGGGCTGAACATTGCCAAGAGCCTTGTGGAGCTGCAGAAGGGCACGTTCTCCATCGCCATCGACGGCGACCTGTTCAAGGTCGGCTTCATCCTGCCGCGCACGGAGTAACAATTCGGCAATAAAGTCTTAAAAAACACTTAAACAAAACCATAGGACCGATTAAAGACCGCCTGTTATGCTTGGTTCATCCCAAGTGAAAGGCGGTCTTTTCCCATGCTTGACACACTGATTCTGATTTTAACGCTGCTGCTGAAGGCGGCGAGCCTGTGGTTCCTTGCCGTGGCGCTCTTTGCGCTGCGAAAGCCGAAGCGCTATGCGGTGTGCGCGCCGCGCACGCGCTTTGCCTGCCTCGTTGCCGCGCGCAACGAGGAGGCTGTCATCGGCGCGCTCGTGGAGAGCCTGAAAAAGCAGGACTATCCCGATGCGCTCTACGATATTTTTGTGATCCCCAACAACTGCACGGATGACACCGAGTCGGAGGCCCTCTGCGCGGGCGCGAAGATCTTCCGCTGCTTTGAGCCGGTGCGCTGCAAGGGCGACGCGCTGCACGAGGCGGTCGCGTGGCTGCTGCCGCAGCGCTATGACGCCTTCTGCGTCTTTGACGCGGACAACATCGCGGACGAGCAGTTTCTCGCCCGCATGAACGACGCCTTCTGCGCGGGCGCGCAGGTGTGCAAGGGCGCGATGCGCGCGAAGAATCCCTACGACTCCTGGCTTTCCGGCTGCTATGGGCTGTACTTCACGCTCTTCGACACCTTCTTCTCCCGCGCCCGCATGAGCTGCGGCCTTTCCTCCAAGCTGGTCGGTACGGGCTTTGCCGTCCACCGCGCGGTGCTTGAGCGCTTCGGCGGCTGGAACACCTCGACCATCGCCGAGGACGCGGAGTTTGCCGCGCAGTGCGCGGCAAACGGCGTGCGCGTCTGCTTTGTCCCCGGCGCGCTGACCTACGACGAAGCGCCGAACGACTTCGCCGTATCGCTCCGCCAGCGCCGCCGCTGGTGCAGCGGCATCATGGACGTGGCGGTGAGGATGGACGCGCCGCTTGTCTCTGCGCTGCGGGGGAGTGCGCCCCTGCGCGCACTCGACGCGCTGCTGATCGTTAACGCGCCGTTTTTGCAGGCGCTGACGCTCCTGCCGCTCACGCTCACAATTCTCTCTTCGCTCGTGCAGGGGACGGCGGGGACTCTTGCGCTGACCGGCGCGGTCTCGCTGACCCTGAGCACGCTCGGCCTGATGGCGCTTGCCGCGCTGCTGGCCTACCTCGGCGGCTACCGTGACCGCCGCGTCGTGCGGACGGTCGCGGGCTTCCCGCTCTTCATGGCGGCGTGGCTGCCGCTGCAGCTCGTTTCGCTCGTCAGCCGCACGCGGAGCTGGCAGCCCATCGCGCACACCCGCGCCGTCCGCGCGGAGAACCTGCACGATGCAGGTTTCTTGACGACGATTTAACAAAAGTTTACAATTTATTCACGGCCTCCCATATGGATTTTTGTATAATATAATCCTATCATAAAGCAAAGAACGGTATGGGAGGTGCAGCATGAGAAAATATGTGCCGAGCTACAGCGGAACGCTGCGCAGTCATGGGCTGACGCTGCCACACTGCATCAGCGAGTGCAGCGGCATCCGCATTTTCGGAAAGCGCATCAAGTCGATCGCCTTTTCCACGGACGCTGCCATCATCAAAAACATCAATGCCGACGCGATCATTGCGGTCTATCCCTTCACGCCGCAGGCGTCGATCTCGCAGGCGGTCATCAACGTGGCCGACGTGCCGGTGTTCGTCGGCGTAGGCGGCGGGTACACCAGCGGCAGCCGCAGCGTGCGTCTTGCCATGCAGGCCGAGCATCAGGGCGCCTACGGCGTGGTCGTCAACGCGCCGATGCCGAACGAGGTCATCGCGGAGATCAAATCTGTGGTGGATATTCCGGTCATCGCGACGGTCGTGTCCGACCGGTCGGACATTAAGGGCCGCATCGAGGCGGGGACGGATATTTTCAATGTTTCCGGCGCGGCGGAGACCGCGAGCATCGTCCGCCACATCCGCGAGCAGTACCCGCACGCAGCCATCATCGCTACTGGCGGGCCGACGGAGGAGAGCATTTTAGAGACCATCCGCGCGGGCGCGAACGCCATCACCATCACGCCGCCGACCACCGGCGAGCTGTTCGCGGGCATCATGCACGACTACCGCGAGAAGAAGCTGTAAGAGTTTACATAACATAAAAACACGCTCCCGCTGTCGGCGGGAGCGTGTTTTTGCATGGAATCACTTAGTTCGCCGCGTGCTCGATGGCGTCGGCTGCCTCGGCCGCGCCGCCGGCGGAAGCCGTCGGCGAGCTTCTGCGCGTTTTCGCGGTAAGCGGGATCGGTGAGCGCGGCCTCGACCGCGCGGCGGATGCCGTCCGCGGAGGGGTCCGTGAGCGGAACGCCCGCGCCGAGCGCAGCGACGCGGTTCGCCACGCCGTGCTGCTCCGGCGTCTGCGGGTAGAGGACGAGCGGCAGACCGTGCCACAATCCTTCGCTCGCGCTGTTCATGCCGCAGTGGGTGAGAAAGATGTCGGCGCAGTCGAGCACCGCCATCTGGTCCACGCTCGCGCGGACGGTGCAGTTTTCCGGAATGGGACCGAGCGCCGCGAGCTCTGTCTGCGTGCCGGCGGAGAGCACGAGCTGAAAGCGCGGATCGCCGCCGAAGGCGGCAAGGCAGGCACGGTAGAAGGGGAGCGCGTCGTTGTTGACCGTGCCGAGCGAGATGTAGATGAGGGAGCGCCCCGGCAGCTTTTCAAAGGACGACTGTGCGGGGCGCAGGAGGGGACCGACGAAGTGGTATTTTTCCGAAAAGGTGTCGGCGCAGGGCTGGAAGTCCGGCGAGGTGTAGACGACAGTTTCCGTCTCGTTGTCGTTGGCGATGATGTCAAACACGCTCTTGACCGCGTAGCCCGCCGCGCGCAGGCGCTTGAGCTGGCGGTTGATCCTCGGCTGTGCGAGCAGGAATTGCAGGAAGCCCGCGCCGTTCTGCTCGATGACCTTGGCTCTGAAGCGGTTGAAGGCAAAGGTCGTGGTGGAGCTGACAAAGGGGATGCCGTGCTTTTTCGCGGCGAGCTTCGCCCAGAACGCCATCGAATCGCCCGCGATGACGTCAGGGCGGTGGGCGGTCAGCTCGCGGCTGAGCCAGTCGTCGGCGGCGAGCGTGAGGTCGACGATGAGCTTGGTGGAAAAGGCGAGGTCGCTGCCCAGACGTGCGCCGTCGGCGGCGGTCATGCCGGGGCGCGCGGCCTCGGTGTCAAAGGGGACAAAGACCGCGCCTGCGGCCTCGACCTTCGCGCGGAAGGCTTCGGTCGTGTAGTAGCGGACGGTGTGTCCGCGCGCGGTCAGCTCGCGCACGACGGCGAGCGTCGGGTTCGTGTGCCCGTGGGCGGGGATGCAGAAAAAGGCAATGTTCATTCCGCTTTCCCTCCGAAAATGAGATCAAACAGGCGGGCGAAGTCGGCCTTGGGCGGGATCGCCATGCCCTGCGCCTCGTCGGCGAGGAAAAGCAGCGTATCGCCGGGCTGAATGTGGAAAAGGTCGCGCGCCTCCTTGGGAATGACGATCTGACCCTTGGTGCCGACCGTTACGGTCCATGCGTGTCTGCCGTTCGGAGCGTTCATATTATTCACCTCGGAAGTATGATTTGTTATACAAATCATACCACGGCGGCAAAAAAAGTCAAGCCCTCAAAATGCGGGCTTGCCGAACGGCGCCGGATGGGGTAAAATGTCGAAAAACGGTTGCCGCCCCGCGGGCGCGGCAGAACGGAGGAACGACCATGCCGCACATCCCGAGCGCTCCGACCGCGGAGCTTTCCATCCTGCCCTTTGCCGACGCCATGGCGCGCAGCGGACAGTCCGGCGGCTACGACGCGGAGAAATGGCTCTATGTGCCGGATTTTTACACGGAGTACCGATATCTTCTCGGCACGCGCGGGGAAAAGCCGCTCGTGTGCATCGGCATCAATCCCTCGACCGCCGAGCCGGATCGGCTCGACCCTACGCTTCAGTCGGTGGAGCGCGTGGCGAAAAACAACGGCTACGACAGCTTCCTCATGTTCAACGTCTACGCCCAGCGCGCGACGCGCCCGAACGACATGGAGCGCGTGTGCAACGAGGCGCTCCACCGCGCAAACATGGAGGCGTTCGACTACATCCTCTCGCTGTCCGAGCAGCCCGCCGTGTGGGCGGCGTGGGGGAACATCATCGAGCAGCGCGCGTATCTCAAGGACTGCCTTGCCGACATGATCGCCATCGGCGAGCGGCACGGCGCGCAGTGGTACACGGCGGGACGGCGCTCGGTCAAGGGCCACCCGCACCACCCGCTCTACCTCAAGGCGACCAGCCCGCTGGACGCGTTCGACATCCGCGCCTACTGTGCCGAATGCCTGTAGGCGAAAACGCAAAAAATGTCCGTTCTCCGAGAGGACGGACATTTTTCTATGTACCGCGCGGCGGTCACTTTCTCCTTGCGATGAGCTTTACCACCAGCATGACCGCGCCGAAGAGCACGCCCGCGACCGCCCAGATGAACCAGCTGTATTTCGGCTGTCCGTTGCCCATGGGGCCGAAGGTGTAGAGAAGGTAAACGGCGGTGACGAGCAGCCAGTAGATGCCGCTGACCGCGCCGATGACGGGGCTTTTGGCCTTGTTCTCGCGCGTGTAGTCCTCCTCCTCGGAAAGCTCGTCCTTGAGCAGAAAGTCGGTCGTCACGCCGAACAGACGGCTCATCTGCACGACCTTATCCATATCGGGCACGGACTGCGCGCCCTCCCACTTGCTCACGGACTGGCGCGTGACGCCGAGCTGCTCCGCCAGCTCCTCCTGCGACCAGCCGGCCTTTTTGCGCAGAGCAGTGATCTTATCAGCCAATATCATAAGGGAAGTCCTTCGACTCCGGCGCGCACGGCGCCTGTTTGATGGGCAGAGCATACCGCTTTTTGCGGTTGCGGACAAGAAAGACGGGCAGGAAATTTGTCAATCGACGGTTGCGCGCAGGGCCGAAAACGGCTCTGCGCGCAGTTTTTTCAGAAATGGAAGCCCTTGGGCATCCACTTGCGGGATTTGTAGTAGATGAGGAATGCGATGCTCGTGAGCGCCCAGGAGATGGGATAGATGATGGCGATGGTTACATTGGAGTTGTGCGAGAAGACATAGCCCCAGAGATAGAGCAGGCGCACACCGCAGGTAAAGACCATGGTGATGAGCGCGGGGATCACCGCGTCGCCCACGCCGCGCATGACGGACGAGAGGACCTCGACGAGCGTGAAGATCACATAGAACGGGGCGATATACAGCGCGACCTGTGCGCCGATGGCGATGACAAAGGGATCGTCGCCGACAAAGAGGTGCATCATCGGATAGCGGATGGTAAGGGTGATCACAGAGAACACGGCGGAGATGCTCAGGTGGATCAGCAGGCCCTTGTGGATCGTTTCGTGTACGCGCTCACGGTTGCCCGCGCCGAAGTTCTGCCCCACATAGGTCATGATGGAGATGCCGATGGCGTTGGAGATGGGCCAGTAGTAGTCGTCAAAGCGGTTGAAGGCCGTCCAGCCCGCCACGGAGTCGGTGCCGAGCATATTGATGGCGACCTGCAAAACGAGGTTGGCGATGCCGTACATCGCGCTCTGAATGGCGGCAGGGATGCCGATGTGGAGCATCCGACGCAGGATGCTGCGGTCGATCTCCTCGCGGTCATAGAGCAGCCGCTGCTCGATAGGAAGCCGCCGCAGGGCGCGCACGACCAGTGCCGCGCACACGACCTGCGAAAGGGCGGTCGCGGCAGCCGCGCCCTCGATGCCCCAGCGGAGGACAAGGACGAAGAAGAGGTCGAGCGCAATATTCGCCACGACGCAGACGAGCAGGTAGTAGAGCGGACGCTTGGAGTCGCCCATTGCGCGCAGGATGCCGCTGCCCATGTTGTAGAGCATGGTCGGCACCATGCCAAGGAAGAAGATGCGCAGATAGGAGGCGGAGGCGTCGAGCGTTTCGGGCGTGGTCTGCATCCACATGAGAAGCTGCCGCGCCGAGGTGACGCCGACGATGGTGAGGATAAGGCCGCAGACCACCGAAAGGAGCATAGCGGTGCAGATGCTCCGGCGCACGCGCTGCGTGTCCCGCGCGCCGAAGTGCTGCGCGACGATGACGCTCGCGCCGGACGAGAGTGCAACGAAAGCATTGACGAGCAGGTTGGAGATACGGGCCGACGAGCCGCCGACCGAGGCGAGCGCGGCCTTGCCAAGCGCGCGGCCGACGATGACGGCGTCGGCGGTGTTGTAGAGCTGCTGGAGCAGCGAGCCGAGCATGATCGGCAGCGCGAAGAGCAGCATTCCCTTCCAGATGCAGCCCTCCGTGATGGGATTGCGGGCGGTGACTTTATTTTCCATAAGCGTAGCAGGCTCCTTATTCCGTGAGAGAAAGCAGCGCCCCGGCAGAGAGCCTGACGGGACGTTCGTAGAAGTCATTATAGCGTATCCGCGTGAAAAAGCAAGAGCCTTTCGGGCAAAGAAACGAAAAATCGGGGGCGGCCCGTGCCGCCCCCGATTTTCTGCTTATTCCAGCTCGAATGCGCCGGTGTAGAGCTGATAGTAGGTGCCCCTTTCGGCGATGAGCTTTTCGTGGCTTCCGCGCTCGATGATGCGGCCGTGGTCGAGGACCATGATAACGTCGGAGTTCTTGACGGTGGACAGACGGTGCGCGATGACGAACACCGTGCGGCCCTCCATCAGCTGATCCATGCCGCGCTGCACGATGGCCTCGGTGCGCGTGTCGATGGAGCTGGTCGCCTC
>ERZ780195.2776-NODE-2776-length-11374-cov-2.324852_pt1 | contig 11374 bp, 9 predicted proteins | sample MGYA00511017_ERZ780195 | MGnify/ENA primary metagenome ERZ780195 (study PRJEB29588, sample SAMEA2159974) | human gut metagenome | biome: human gut; feature: human-associated habitat; material: faeces | place: Denmark | collected 2008/2010 ...
CATACTTTGCAATCCTCGCTGTATCAGCCTACTTTCGTGCTTCCACACTACAGCTTATCTACTTCTTCTCTCACTAGCTGGTTCACCAATTGTGGATTTGCCTTGCCCTTGGTGGCCTTCATCACCTTGCCCACATAGGCAGTGAGGGCTTTGGGGTTCCCTCCTTTGAAGTCGTTTGCGGGCTTTGGATTTTCTGCAATCACCTCAGCTACAATCTGGCGAATGGCGCTGTCATCGTTGATCTGTTTGAGGCCCTTTTCCTCCACGATCTCCGCGGCAGTTTTTCCCGTTTTAAAGGCCTCCTCAAACACCTGTTTGCCCACGGTGGTGCTCACCACTTTGTCGTCTATGAGCTTTAACACCTCTACCAACCGTTCTGGAGCGATAGGTAGGTCTTTGGGCTCTAAATCCATTTCCTTGAGCAGCCTCAATACATCGCTCATGATGAAGTTGCTCACAGCTTTGGGAGCAGCACCTAAGGCCGTACACCCTTCAAAAAAGTCCGCCAGGTATTTTGAACTGGTCAAAATGCCCGCGTCATAGGCTGGGAGATCATACTCTTCGATAAAACGCACTTTGCGCTGTTTGGGCATTTCCGGCATCTCGTCCTTCCACGCCTGAATCTGCTGTTTGGTTACGACAATAGGAACTAAGTCCGGATCTGGGAAGTACCGGTAGTCATGAGCTTCCTCCTTATCTCTCATGGGGAAGGTCTTGCCCTTTCCGTCATCCCATCTTCTGGTCTCCTGGATGATCTCCTCCCCATCTTCCACGCACTCCATATGGCGGCGGGATTCATATTCAATAGCCCGGATAGCCGCTGAAATGCTGTTGATGTTCTTGAGCTCTGTTCTGGTTCCGTAAGTGGTAGCGCCCTTTTCCCGCACTGAGATGTTGATGTCGCACCGCATAGAACCCTCTTGCATCTTGCAGTCTGAAATGCCCACATACTCGATGTTGGCCTTCAACGTCTCCAAAAATTCCTTGACTTCCTGTGCACTGCGAAGGTCTGGCTCGGTTACGATCTCAATCAGCGGTACACCACACCGGTTGAGATCCACACCGCTGTCGCCACCGAAACCATCGTGCACCAGCTTGCCAGCGTCTTCCTCGATGTGGATTCTGGTGATACCTACCCGGCGCACATAATCCTCCATGGGCACATCCACATATCCCTGTTTGCATAGTGGGTAGTCAAATTGAGAGATCTGGTATGCCTTGGGAAGGTCTGGATAGAAATATCCCTTTCTGTCCATCTTAGAAAATTCGGGGATCTCACAGTTAAGCGCGTGCCCCGCCTTAATGCCGAACTCCACCACTTTTTTGTTGAGTACAGGCAGTGCCCCCGGCAATGCCAGACACACTGGGCAGCAGTTGGTGTTGGGTGCTGCGCCAAACTCGTTTTTACAGCTACAGAATATCTTTGTCTTGGTAGCCAGCTCTATATGCACTTCTAATCCGATTACAACTTCAAACTCCATGTCCATCTCTCCTTTACAGTGAGGGTTTGCAGGCAAAACCCAGTGCCTGTTCCAGCTGATACGCCGCATTTAGAACGGTACACTCGGAAAACGCCTTGCCGATCACCTGCACGCCGATGGGCAGGCCCTCTGACGAAAGGCCGCCGGGCAGAGAAATCGCGCAAAGCCCTGCAATGTTCACCGGCACTGTAAAAATATCCGTGGCGTACATGTCCAGCGGACTGGTCTTTTCCCCAATGGCAAATGCCGGCGAGGCCGTGACAGGCGAAAAGAGAATGTCGTAGGTCTCAAACAGCTTTTCGAAATCCCGCTTGATCAGGGTACGCACTTTGAGGGCCTTCAGATAATAGGCGTCGTAGTATCCAGAGCTGAGTACATAGTTGCCCAGAGCAATTCTCCGTTTGGCCTCGGCTCCAAATCCCTCGCTGCGGGTCTTTTTAAACAAGTCCTTGATGCCGTTTACATTCTCCGCACGATAGCCGTAGCGAATGCCGTCGTAGCGAGACAGGTTGGAGGCTACCTCAGCGGAGGAAATGATGTAATAGGCGGAAAGGGAGTAGTCAAAGGTGGGAAGGGTTGTCTCCTCCACCACTGCTCCCAGCTGAGCGAGAGTATCCAGCGCATTTTGGAACACTTTTTTGGTGTCATCGCACATGCCCGCTTCAAAATACTCCTTGGGGACGCCCACTTTCATGCCCTTAATATCCTTTTGCAAATCCCTTTGATAATCTGGGTATTCCATCACTGCGGAAGTGGAATCTCTATGATCCCTTCCGGAAATCACGTTCATGATCAACGCCGCATCTTCTACCGATTTGGTAATCGGCCCAATTTGGTCTAGGGAGGATGCAAAGGCAAATAATCCATAGCGGGATACGCTGCCATAGGTGGGTTTTAATCCTACCACGCCGCAATATGCTGCTGGTTGCCGGATGGATCCACCTGTGTCTGAACCCAGGGAAAACATCGCTTCATCCGCTGCCACCACAGCTGCACTGCCGCCAGAAGATCCGCCGGATACTCGAGTAAGATCCCAGGGGTTTTTGGTAACTCCCATGTAGGAGTTCTCTGTGGAAGAGCCCATGGCGAATTCGTCCAGATTGGTTTTTCCCAAAAGTACATAGTCCTCCCCATTGAGTTTTTGGATAACCGTAGCGTTATAGGGAGGAATGTATCCCTTGAGCATGAGAGAGCTTGCCGTGGACTCCACACCTTTGGTGCTGATGCCGTCTTTAATGGCACCGGGAATGCCGGCCAGTTTTCCCATCTTCTCCCCCTTGGCTCTCTTTTCATCCACTGCTTTAGCGGCGTCTAAGGCTGCCTCGTGGAGCAGCGTGGTGTATCCGTTGATATCCCCTTCCACCTGGTCTGCCCTTTCCAGACAGGCCTTTGTCAGCTCATAGCTGCTGATCTCCCCGCTCTCCAGTTTTTGCACCGCTTGAGTTACTGTCAATTCATTGAGCTTCATATGTTATCCCTCCTCTATTCCACAACTTTGGGAACGATAAAGCAGCCCTCATCCTTTTGGGGGGCATTTGCCATCAGCGTATCCCTGTCCATATTTTCCTGAGGGATATCCTCTCTTAAAATGTTCTGTTGATTGAGAATATATGTTGTAGGTTCCACCCCTTCTGTGTCCAGCTCATTGAGCTTTTCCACATGGGCGATGATATTGCTCAGATCTTGTTGTAGCTGCAATTTTTCCTCTTCTGAAAAGTGAATCATCGATAAGGACGCCACTTTTTCCACATCTTGCATTGTAATTTTCATTCCGGTTCACTCACCTTGCCTCATATATTTTCTCATCCGTTAAAACAGTATGTGTCAGCTCGCATATTCATAAGCCGCTTTCTGTCCTTCGTCTTTTTTATGCCACGAAAGACAAAATCCACCCCAGTTTAACTATATTATTATACCGCAATTGGCACTTAAAGAAAAGGGGGAAATTGCCAATCCCCCTCCTTGATCTAGTCATTTGCCTGCTGATTTACCCTTCTTGTCCTGCCATTTGCCGGAATTCCTCCTCGGAGATTATGGGGATCCCCAGGCTTAATGCCTTCTCCATTTTAGAGCCAGGGTTTTCTCCCGCCAGCACATAGTCGGTATTCTTGCTCACCGAGGACACCACTTGCGCCCCCAGCTCCTCTAGCATTTTCTTGGCGTCATTTCTCGTCAACGTAGGCAGTGTACCCGTCAGCACTACCTTTTTTCCAGAAAGGGGATTTTCTACCGTTTGGGTTGCCACGTAATCCTGAGGGCGTACGCCGTATTCCCACAGCCGGCTCAAGACCTTCTGGACGTTTTCGCTGGCAAAGAAGTCTACAATGCTCCTGGCCACAATTTCCCCGATATCTCGAATGGCAACGAGCTCTTCCAGCGTCGCGTGCGCCACCTTTTCAAAGGTGCCGTAATGCTTTGCCAGGTCGCTGGCAGTCTTTTTCCCCACATTAAAAATGGAAAGGGCGTACAAAAATGGCCCCAACTCGCAGTGTTTGCTCTGCTCAATCGCCGCCAATAGATTGCCGATCTTCTTCTCCTTAAAGCCTTCTAGCCCAGCCAAATCCTCTTCTCTTAGCTGGTAGAGATCCGCGATATCGTGGATCAGGCCCTTCTCAAAGAGCAGTGCCGCTGTCTTTTCGCTAAACGTCTCGATATTCACCCCATCTCTGGAGGCGTAATGGACGATTTTAGAGATCAACTGTGGCGGACAAGAAAGGGAGTTGATGCAGTAAACGTTGGGCCCTACTTCTTCTAACGGACTACCGCAAGCCGGGCACACTTTTGGTCTTTCGATCTGGGTCAGCTCTTTTTCCTCCTGCCCTGGCACCGCGCCTAGAATCTCTGGGATCACGTCGTTAGACCGGCGCACCCACACTCTGGCACCTATCCTCACCTTCTTGCGCAAAATATCCTCGTAGTTGTTGAGGGTAGCCCGCTTGATGAGAGCGCCACCGATCTCCACCGGTTCCAGGTGAGCCAGTGGCGTGAGTTTTCCCGTTCTACCCACTTCCCAAGTGACCTGCTGGATGGTTGTGGTGATCTCCTCCGCCTCGAACTTATAGGCAATGGCCCATCTGGGGAATTTCACCGTATAGCCCAACTCTTCTCGCTGGGCGTAGCTGTTGATTTTGATGACCAAGCCGTCTATGAGGAAATCCAGCTGGTCTCTGGATTCCACCACTTTTTGAATTTCCCGCTCTAGCTCTCCAAAGTCCTCAAACACTCTCTCAAAATCGCTGACTTTAAAGCGGTTGTCCCGCAAGAACTGAATCATCTCAGTGTGGCTCTCAAAGCTCTTGCCCTCGATATACCCTACATTATAGAAGAAGATATCTAGGTTGCGTTTTTTGGTCTCTTTGGGGTCTAGATTGCGCAGCGCACCTGCTGCTGCATTCCGGGCGTTTTTCAGAGGTTGATCCGCAGTTTTATTGTATCTTTCTAAGGCAGAGAGATACATAATGCCCTCTCCCTGCACCTCCATCTTCCCTAAAAATGGGATAGAGAGGGGTACAGAGCCGATGGTTTTCACCTGCTCTAAAATCTCCTCCCCCACGACACCATCGCCCCGCGTGGCTGCTGAGATCAGCTTTCCCCCATCATATGTCAAGTTCACCGTCAGACCGTCAAACTTGTACTCCAAGGTGTATACCAATTTGGCGTCCTGTCCCAGTATCTTCTTGGCACGATTGGCAAACTCCACGATCTCTTCCATAGTCTTTGCCTTGTCCAAGCTGTAAAGTGGTGCCAAATGCCGGTGTTTTTCAAATTTATCTAGAGGTGCTCCCCCCACTCTTTGGGTGGGAGAATCCTCCAGCACCACTCCTGTCTGAGTTTCCAATTCCCTCAATTCATCATAGAGTCTGTCGAATTCCACATCGCTGACGAGAGGGTCGTCCAGTACATAATAGGCATAGCAGTATTCATTGAGTTGTTTTACCAGCTGCTGCATTCGTTTGTTCGCATCTTGTTCCAAGTGAGTTCACACCTTTTCTATTTATTCGTGAGTTTGAGCGGAGCAAATGCCAAAAACATCTTCTTTTTCCCCGCTGCGAAGTCGATCAGCGCTACTGCTTCTTCCCCGCTGCCCATGACCTCCAAAATCGTCCCATCACCAAATTTAGGGTGGTTCACGATATTGCCTGGCTGGAATGCGCTGGCCTTCTCCGTTGCCTTGCTCTCAAACTTGGGCATTGCCGCACCAAAGCCGCGGAACACCTCTTTTTTAACAGCGGGTTTTTCCACTGCCGGCCTTTCGGCATGTTTGGGGGTTTTATCGATGACCTCCAACATGTTTTCCGGTATTTCCTCGATAAAACGAGAGGGCATATTCTGGTTGCGAGAGCTAAAATAGCTGCGAGATAGCGCTCTGCTCATCACCAGCGTCTTCTTTGCCCGCGTCATACCCACATACATGAGCCGCCGCTCTTCCTCTACATTGTCCTCTTCTACGCTTCTCCTGCTAGGAAATATTGTTTCCTCTAGTCCAGTTAAAAATACTTGTGGGAACTCCAGCCCCTTTGCACTGTGCAGCGTCATGAGGGTTACCGAGTCCTGCTCGTCCATGCTGTCCACATCGGTAATCAGCGCCAAATCCTCTAAGAATCCCTCTAAGGTAATCTGCTCTCCTGCCTCTTGTGCCTTATTTTCAAATTCAATGGCCGCCTGCACCAGTTCTTCCACGTTTTCTATGCGCATCTGGGCCTCATCAGTTTGTTCTGCCATCAAAGCCATGTGATACCCTGTCTCGTGGAACACTTCCCCAATGAGCTCGCTCACGGGAATCTCGTCCTTGCGTTGGGTCAGCTCCTCTATCATTTCTGCAAAAGACGCCAACTTTGTGGCAATGGCGCCCTGGAGCAAGTCCTTTGCGTTCATGGCGATTTCCAGCAAACTCATTTCGTACTCCATCGCCATCTTACGAATCCTAGTAAGGCTAGTATCTCCGATGCCCCGTTTTGGCGTATTGGCAATCCGCAAAAATGCCGTGTCGGCATTGGGGTTGGCCAGCAGCGTCAAATAGGCGATCATGTCTTTGATCTCCTTGCGCTCGTAAAAGCTCATGCCCCCGTAAATTCGGTAAGGCACGCCGTAGATGCGGAGTTTTTCCTCCAACAGACGGGCTTGGGTGTGCATCCGATAGAGAATGGCAAAATCCCCATAATGGCTGTCCCCTCGGCGCACCTGCTCGTTGATCTCTCTTGCGATGCACTCTGCCTCGTCATATTCGGTATTAGTGATCAGCAGCTTGGGCTTTTCCGTGGACTTTATGGTAGACCATAGAGATTTTGGCTTGCGCTGCCCGTTGTTTTTAATCACCTCATTGGCGGCGTTTAGGATGTTCATCTGAGAGCGGTAGTTTTGCTCCAACTTGATCACCTTGGCATCTGGGAAGTCCTTTTCAAAGCCCAGGATGTTTTGGATGTTAGCGCCCCGCCATCCATAGATGCTCTGGTCGTCATCTCCCACCACAAACAGGTTGCGATAGACACCGCTGAGCATTTTCACCAGCTCATATTGCACCTGGTTGGTATCCTGATATTCATCCACCAATACATAGCGGAATTTTCTGGCATAGTGATCTCGCACCGGCTCAAATTGTCGAAATAGCATCACTGTATTGAGCAGCAGATCGTCAAAATCCATGGCGTTTTCCCGTTTTAGCCTGGTCCCATAGGTTTTATAGATGCTAAGCAGGGTACTGCCCAGCACAGGGTATTTTTTCTCCAGATAATTGCCCAACTGTTCTAGCGCAAGGCCGCTGTTTTTGATGTCGCTGATGGCAGCTCTGGCCAGTTTGGGATTGACAAAATTCGTGTCAATCTCTAGGTCCGACATGATTTTTTTGACCACACTTAGGCTGTCTTGGCTGTCATAGATGGAAAAGCCGCTCTCATACCCCAGCTTTCCCGCTTCTCTCCTTAAAATGCGCACGCACATGGAGTGGAAGGTGCTGATCCACATATCCCGCACATCCATTTTCAGCAGGCTGCTAATCCGCTCTTTCATCTCATTGGCTGCCTTGTTGGTAAAGGTAATTGCCAAAATTTCATAGGGAGAAGCGCCAATTTCCTCTATGAGATACGCCACTCGATTGGTGAGCACACTGGTCTTTCCAGAGCCCGCTCCCGCCAAAACCAAAAGCGGCCCATCCACTGTAGTTACGGCCTTTTTTTGCATGTCGTTTAAAAATGATAAATCCATAGTCTCCTCTTTTCCTCGTTGATGGCCAAAAATAGGCGGCATTCACTTGTATGCCGCTTGTTTTTACTCTTCCTGTTTCGAGGCGTTGTACCGTTCTATCACCATGTTATAGCCCCCCGGACCGTAATTCAGGCATCGGTTCACCCTGCTAATGGTAGCGGTGCTGGCTCCTGTCTTTTCTGCAATGTCATGGCACGTCTGTTTCTCACTCAGCATAAACGCCACCTTTAACCTCTGAGTAATTGCCGCAAGCTCTGAGATGGTACAGATATCTTCAAAGAATTTATCACATTCTTTTGTGGTTTTCAGTGATAACACAGCCTCATACAGCCGCTCCAAATCCTTTTTTTTGATTTTAGGATCCATGCTTTCACACTCCTTTTTCTGTGTCCATATTTTGCACGCCTATTCTGTCGTTTTTAATTTCACAAATTATTTCACATGGTTTACTAAGCTCCCAATGCCCTCAATGGCGATTTCAATGGTGTCGCCAGGGTTCATAGGCCCAATGCCGCTGGGCGTACCTGTAGCAATCACATCTCCCGGCAGAAGGGTCATCACCTGGCTGATAAACGCCACCAGCTGGTACACCGAAAAGATCATGTCGCTGGTATTGCCATGTTGCACCGTCTTTCCATTGAGTACTGCCCGCACATCCAACCCTTGTGGCGAAAGCTCCGTCTCAATATACGGACCTATGGGACAGAAAGTGTCAAATCCCTTGGCCCTTGTCCACTGGGTCTCTGTATTTTGAATATCTCTGGCGGTTACGTCGTTTAAGCAGGTATATCCTAAAATAGCTTCGGGCACCTGCTCTGCTGAGAGATTTTTCGCCTTTTTCCCCATTACTACAGCCAGCTCCGCCTCATAATCCACTCGCCCACTGGCTTCTGGGTAGACAATCTCGTCCATCGGTCCTATCACTGCACTAGGTGGTTTCAAAAAAATCTGGGGCTGGGATAGCGTCTCAAAGTTCAGCTCTTTTGCGTGTTCTTGGTAGTTGAGCCCTACGCATACGATTTTGCTGGGCGTGCACGGCGCTAACAGCTTCACTTTCTGGGTGGAATACGACTGAGAGGCCACCTCTTTGCAGCAGATATCGCTATACACAAAGGGATAAAATCTCTCGTTTTCCAAGTAACCAGTGTGTTTCCTTCCGTCCATCCATACTCTTGCTATTTTCATAAAACACCCTCTAGATTTTCTCATGCTTAGTAGGCTGGATCATAATCCGCCACTACAATATTTTTTTTGCCAGAATCGACGTTTTTTCCGATTCACTGCAAAAAAATATAGACTAGATCCTAGTCTATATTTTAGCACATTAAAACGCGAAGATAAAGTTCATTTTTCCAGCGATCTGGTTTCCTCCTCGGGTTCTTCCTTTTTGAGCTTTGCGACCGATACCTCAAAGGCCTTCCGCGTCTCCTTTTCCCCAGATTCCAATACCTTTTCATATTCTCTACTTTGGATACGCCCCTCTAAAACGATTTTATCGCCCATTTTCAGTTCCCCTACAAACTTTGCATTTCTCCCCCAGGCGATACAGGGAATGTAGTCCGACTTATTGTACGACCGATTGATCGCCAATAGAATATCTGATATTTCCCTGCCAAATGGTGTCACCCGGTAAACTGTGGGTTTGCAGATATATCCACTCAGAAAGATCTCATTTTCATGTGGCGTTTCCTGCGCCATGCGCTCTATATTCTTAGCAAATACCGTGATAATCAGCCTATTAGCCTTTCCGATTTGTTTGTTATAAGATCTGATTTGCCCGGATATTCTAACCGTATCCCCCGTATGGATTTCCTCAATGGAGATGAGTCTCTCTGAAACGGTTACAGGTAGTACATCGTAGACACCACTGATTCTCTTTACTTTCAGATCAAAGTGGTAAAATCCCTCGCCAAAAACCGTGTGGTTTAAGACCACATCGCTGGCTATTGTGCCGATTAAGGTAAGTTTGTTTTCACAGTTGGTGTTAGATTCCATAATTTCCTCCAGGCCATGTATTTCCATGATGAATGTAACGTATCTTCACTATTGTTGTGTATCCTGTGATGGTGCACTGCTCACACCAGAGCTGGGAGAAGGGGCTGCGCTCTGGGCTGTCTGGGAGGGTTCTGCTGCATTTTGTGAGGCATTTTTTTGTGTTTGCAGGCCATTTTGATCCACAGAGTAATCTCCCTTTAATACAAGCGTGTCTAGTGGAACGACTTGATAGCCATTTTGTTTGAGCATGGGCAACAGAGTTTTCAGCGCTTCCGGGGTATCCTTTACGTTGTTTTGGAACATGACAATATCTCCAGAAGTGAGATTCCCTGTAACCCTCTTTACAATCTCCTCCGCGCCGTTTCCTTCCCAATCCTTGGAGTCCAAACTCCATTTAATAGGGATAAATCCGTTACTTTCCAGCGCATTCATCACCATATTGTCAAAGGCTCCATAGGGCATGCGAATATACGGGGTATCTACACTGGCTACCTGTTTTAAATACTCCCGTGCAGCTGTCGCGTCTTCTATCACCTGCGTTTCCTCTAAATCAGGATATCTCTCGTGATTCATGGAGTGACTGATGATCTCATGTCCGTCCGCCACGATGGCTTTTACCAGCTCGGGATTTTTTTCCGCCCACATCCCCAGGACGCAAAAAGTTGCCTTTACATCATTTTCCTTTAAAACGTTTAAAATCTCCTCGGTATAATCCTCTCCAAAGGCCGTATCAATAGTCAGTGAAATGTTTTTATTTTGTGTATCCACCCTACAGATAGGCATCCGGTCTGTTTCTCCCTCATTAAATGCAGAAATATCCTTATTGAGCACTACTGTCGTATAGACCAGTGCACAAGCTATGAGCAACACAAACACCACTGTTCGAATGACGCTTGACTTTTTTAGTACATATATCCGCATAACAACACCGCCTACTTTTTAAGTTATATACCATGTTTATTTAGCGGAAGGTTATTTTATTCTTACAGTGAAATGATTTATCCTCTCAATACACAAAAAAAGACAAGGTATTGTTTTACCCTGTCTTAAATCTTACTCATTTATCCCATTTTTTCAACAAGAGCTCATCAACTCTGGTAGATTCCCTCTTTTTCCATCAATTTTAATATCTCACCTGCCAGGTACATAGAGCCACATACCACTAAGCTGGTTCGAGAATTCTTGGCCATTTTTTTCGCCACAAAATACGCTTCAGACATCTCCTTCACCATCAGCGGATGTGCATCTCCTTCTAGCAATTCTTCTGACATATCAATGATGTTTTTGCCTCGTTCCTCGTCTACCTGAGTTACCACTACCTCACTTTGCAAATCCTCTATCATTTCATAGAGTTTTGCCGGGTCTTTATCCTTCATCATGGCGATGAGAAACACTGGTTTTTGCCCTGCATAGCGATGATACACCGTCTGCTGTAGCGCAAGAAACGCATCTTCATTGTGGCCGCCGTCAATCATCACCTCCACATCGTCATCCATGATGATCTGTTGGCGGGCCGGAATTACCGCATCTTTTAAGCCTTCCTGTACCTGCTGAACGGAGATGGAAAATCCCAATTGGTTGAGAGCATATACGGCGTTTGCAGCCAACACAGCATTGTACACCTGCACATCCGTCAGAGCCATGATCTTAGCGCTCACCCAGATATCTTGCAAAAGAAAGTCAAACGCTTTTACTAG
>ERZ780195.2780-NODE-2780-length-11361-cov-2.752167_pt1 | contig 11361 bp, 12 predicted proteins | sample MGYA00511017_ERZ780195 | MGnify/ENA primary metagenome ERZ780195 (study PRJEB29588, sample SAMEA2159974) | human gut metagenome | biome: human gut; feature: human-associated habitat; material: faeces | place: Denmark | collected 2008/2010 ...
GTTGACCCCGTGCGTGATGACGGCACTACCGTCTATCACCTCAAAGTGGCTGAGTCCGATATGGGCCGCGTCATCGGCAAGCAGGGACGTATCGCAAAGGCAATCCGCGTTGTTATGCGTGCCGCTGCTGTCCGCCAGGGCGAAAAAGTCATCGTTGAGATTGACTAAAACCTTTAAAGCACTTTGCCGTCTGGTAAAGTGCTTTTTTATTCTAGTAAGGAGGATCATTCCATGCAAAGCTATCTTCCCGCCTGCAAGATCGTATCCACCCACGGCGTGCGTGGCGAAATGAAAGCCCTGCCGCTGTGTGACGGCGCAGAATTCCTGGCCAAGTTCAAGCGACTGTACGCTACCGCCGACGGCACAGGGGAGTGCCGCGTCCTCGGCGTGCGCACCCAGGGCAATGTCATCCTGCTGCGCCTGGCTGATGTAACCGATATGGACGCTGCACGCGCTCAGGTGGGCCGCACCTACTACTTTGCCAAGGCCGACGCCCGTCTGCCCAAGGGCCGTTATTTTATCGATGACCTGCTGGGCTGTGAGGTCAGGGATGCCGACACCGGCGCTGTCTACGGCATCCTGACCGAGGTGGACCACCCCGCCGCCCAGGACATCTACACCGTCACCGATGCTGCAGGCGAGAAGCACATGCTGCCCGCCGTACCAGAGTTTGTCAAGACCATCGACATCGACGCCCGCACGATCCTGGTCACCCCCATCGACGGCATGTTCAACGATGCTGTCAACGGTGACAAGGAGTAAGGCATGCGTATCGATATTGTGACCCTCTTCCCGGAGCTGTGCGACGGTTTCCTCTCGGCCAGCATCCTGGGCCGTGCCCGGGCCAAGAACCTGTTCGAAGCCCACTGTCATCAGATTCGTGACTACACCAAAAACAAGCAGAAGCAGACCGACGACTATCCCTACGGCGGCGGCTGCGGCATGGTGCTGTATGCCCAGCCCATCGCCGACTGCCTGCGGGCCGTCCAGAAGGAAGTGGCGGAACAGGGGCGTCCTGCCCCGCATATCGTGTTCTTGACGGCGGGTGGTCAGCGCTACACCGAGGAGCACGCCCGCAGACTGGCCGAGTACGACAACCTCACGCTGGTCTGCGGCCACTATGAGGGCATCGATGACCGCGTACTGCAGGAAGTGGTAACGGACTATATCTCGATCGGGGATTATGTTTTAACAGGTGGAGAACTCGGTGCAATGGTGCTGGTGGATGCGGTATCGCGGTTTGTGCCGGGTGTCTTAAGCAACGAGGAATCTTCGCAGTTTGAGTCACTGCAGGACAACTTGCTTGAGTATCCGCATTACACAAGACCGGAGACATGGCACGAGAAAAAAGTTCCGGAGGTGCTTCTTTCCGGTGACCACAAAAAGATCGAAGCATGGCGCCATGAGGCCTCTCTGGTGCGGACAGCCGAGCGACGGCCGGACCTTCTGGAGAATGCATTCCAGATTTCCTGCGCATGCAATGAAAAAGAGGAATCGTCTGCCTGGGCGCACGATCTTTTGGCAGGCATGACACGCTATGGTGTCAGCCTTGATCTCGGACGAAAGAAGATCCGGAAACAGAAAAATCTGTTTGATGACCATGATCTGCTGATTCTGCAGCTTCCGGGAACGCTTGAGGAGGGTATGAAAGCAAAGAGCGAATATATCCGCAGCTTTGCCGGAAAAGAGACACCGCTGGTGTTTTTATGCCCGGACGGATTCTCGGAAGAGGAAGAAAAACTCGAAGAGCAGCTGGAAAAAAACGGTTTCCGTCTGGTCGCACGGCTTACCGGCATACCGTCCGCGGACGGCCTGCAGCGGTTTTCCTTCGCGCTTCGCAGTCTGCTGTACAGCGGCGAATGGAAAGTGAAAAAAATACTTGCATCTGCGGATGCATTATAGTATAATATATCTTGTTGTGAGTAAAGAGATGGTCCGCTGTTGCAAAAAGGCATTAAGAACATCCAGGGTAAAAAAAGGAGATAAAGAAATGAACGACATTATTAAGAAAATCGAAGATGCACAGTTAAAAGCAGAAGCACCGGAGTTCCGCGTTGGTGATACCGTTAAAGTTTACGGTAAAATCAAAGAGGGTAACCGCGAGCGTATCCAGGTATTCGAAGGCGTTGTCTTGAAAAGACAGGGCGGCGGAAGCAAAGAGACCTTCACTGTTCGTAAGAGCTCTAACGGCGTAGGCGTTGAGAAAACATGGCCGGTACACTCTCCGAACGTTGAGAAAGTAGAAGTTATCAGACGTGGTAAAGTAAGACGTGCGAAACTGAACTACTTAAGAGACCGTGTTGGTAAAGCAGCGAAAGTGAAAGAGCTGGTAAAATAATAAGTCGTTAAAAGGATGGCCGGAGGAACATGAGCAATTGTGTTTCTCCGGTTTTGTCTTACGGAGAATTACACTATGGGTATGAATACCAGATATGTAAAAGAATATTTCTACAAGAAAAAGATCCGTTCCATGTTTGTATGGAATCTGGAAATCATCGCAGCGATTCTTCTTGCGGCGGCATTTTCCTGGTTTTTCTGCAGAAGTGTCGTGGTGCAGGAGGGCTCGATGGAGCCGACTCTCGTGCCGGGGGAGCGTGTGCTGATGGACTCCGCCTGGTACCGCTTAAGTTCTCCGAAACGCGGGGATATCATCGCGTTCCGGACGAGTGAGGACAAGAAGGCGAGCATCCACATCAAGCGTGTGATTGCGCTGCCGGGCGAGACGGTACAGATCAAAGACGGGCAGATCCTCATCAACGGGGAAGTCTATAATGAAAAAGATGAATTTCCGGCCATCACAAACGCGGGACTTGCCTCCGAGCCGATCACGGTCGGGAAGGGACAGTACTTTGTGCTCGGCGACAACCGGAACAACAGCGAGGACAGCCGCCACAACGGCATGGGACTCGTGAATTCGGACCGCATTGTCGGAAAGCTCTGGTTTACGATTTCGCCGTGGAAGAAAATCGGTTTCGTGTAAACGCAGCATAGAAGGAGAAGAAACATGAATTATCAGTGGTACCCGGGTCATATGACGAAGGCCCGCAGACAGATGCAGGAAGACTTAAAGCTCATCGATCTGATGATTGAGCTGGTTGATGCGAGGGTTCCTGCAGCGAGCCGCAACCCGGATATAGATGAACTTGGAAAGAACAAAGCACGGCTGATCCTGCTGAACAAATCGGACCTTGCCGATGAGCGCGGAAACGATGCCTGGATGGAATATTTCAAGGGAAAGGGATATTCTGTTGTGAAGGTCAATTCCCGTTCCGGAGCCGGTATGAAAGCGATCAACAGCGCCGTACAGGAGGCCTGCAAAGAGAAAATCGAGCGCGACCGCAAACGCGGCATCCTGAACCGTCCGGTCCGCGCGATGGTTGTCGGTATTCCGAACGTCGGAAAATCGACATTTATCAATGCGTATGCGGGCAGAGCCTGTGCGAAAACCGGAAACAAACCGGGCGTCACGAAGGGAAAACAATGGATCCGTCTGAGCAAACAGCTGGAGCTTCTGGACACACCTGGTATCCTGTGGCCGAAGTTTGAGGACCAGCAGGTGGGACTGCATCTTGCGATGATCGGTTCCATCAACGATGAGATCCTGAACGTGGAGGAGCTGGCGCTGTCCGTCATCGATTATCTGACGGCAGAGTATCCGGGAACGCTGGAGAAACGCTTTGGCTTTGAAGGTATGACGGATCGTGTGGAAATCCTGGGTGAGATTGCGCGTGTGCGCGGCTGCCTGAAAAAGGGAAATGAGCTCGATTATGAAAAAGCAGCACGGCTTCTGATGGATGATTTCCGGAGCGGAAAGCTCGGCAGAATCACGCTGGAAAAACCGGAATAAATGGATTTATCAAAATAAAAAATGCGGAGAACAACGATGTCAGAGAAAAAACAATCGATATCCGCCATACGGGAAATTTTTGCGGCAGCTTCGGAGACGGAGCTGCCCGCCCTTTATCTGGAATATGAAGAGGATTCCCGTGCCGGCGTACAAAATCTGATTCAAAAATACCAGAAACAGGAAGAGGCCTTAAAAAAAGAGCGCGAGCGCACGGAACAGATGAAGATCTACGAGCACAAATATGAGGATCTTGGCTGGATCTGCGGCATCGACGAGGTCGGAAGAGGCCCTCTGGCGGGCCCTGTGGTCGCAGGTGCGGTCATTCTGCCGCACGACAGTAAAATCCTGTATCTGAACGATTCCAAGCAGCTGACGGCCAAAAAACGCGGCGAGCTGTACGATGTGATCATGCGCGAGGCAGTGGCCGTCGGCATCGGCTATGCCTCCCCGGCGCGGATCGACGAGATCAATATTTTACAGGCAACGTACGAGGCGATGCGGGAGGCGATCAGCAAGCTTTCCGTGAAGCCGGATGTGCTCTTAAACGATGCGGTGAAAATCCCGCAGGTGGACATCCGCCAGGTGCCGATCATCAAGGGAGATGCCAAGAGTGTTTCGATTGCGGCGGCAAGTATTGTTGCGAAGGTGACAAGGGACCGCCTGATGGAAGAGTACGACAAGGTGCTTCCGGGCTACGGTTTTGCATCGAACAAGGGCTACGGTTCGGCAGAGCATATCGCTGCTTTAAAAGAAATCGGCCCGTCACCGATCCACCGGCAGTCGTTTATCGGCCATTTCGTGTAAAGGCACCGCATCAAAAAAAGGAGAGGGTATCGCATTTGAACCAGCGGGAAGTAGGAGCGAGACAGGAGAGCCGTGCGGCAGAATATCTGGAAAGCCTGGGATATCACATCCTGGTGCGGAATTTCCGGTGCCGCTTCGGTGAGATCGACCTGATCGCAAAACAGGACGACACATACATTTTTATCGAAGTAAAATACCGCACCGGCCGGACAGCCGGAGACCCGACAAGCGCCGTGGATGGAAAGAAACAGAAGAAAATTTCAAAAACAGCAGATTACTACCGCATGCTCCACCAGATCCCGATGGATGTGCCCTGCCGCTTCGATGTCGTGGCAGAGACACCGGAGGAGATCCGCGTCTATGCGAACGCGTTTTATTATCAGGGGAGCGGCTGGTAGGAAGGGAGTTTTTATGATACCAATTCAATGGAAACAAAACGATAAAAAAACGATGCATGTCAACGAGGCGGAAAACGGCGTGGTCTATCTGACCTGGCCGGCGATTGAGAAAATTGAGGGCATCCGCCATGCATTTTCCACACGGATCGGCGGGGTGAGTAAGGAACATCTTTCCAGCATGAATCTCAGCTTTTCGCGCGGCGACGATCCGGCGAATGTGCGGGAGAATTACAGAAGATTCTGTGAGGCGGCGGGGTTTGAAGTGGAAAACATTGTTACCTCCGATCAGACACACACGACGAAGGTCCGTTATGTGACGAAAGCAGACTGCGGCAGCGGCGTGACAAGAGACCGCGATTTTCATGATATTGACGGTATGATCACTGACGAGCCGGGCGTCGTACTTGCGACATTCTATGCGGACTGCGTGCCGCTCTACTTTGTCGACCCGGTGCACCGTGCAATTGGACTTTCACATTCCGGCTGGCGTGGAACGGTCCACAAGATGGGACAGGCAACGCTCGATGCGATGCACGAACGGTTTGGAACAGAAGCAAAAGATGTGATCGCAGCCGTCGGCCCGTCGATCTGCCAGGACTGCTACGAGGTGAGCGGTGACGTGATCGAAGAGTTCCGGGCAGCATTCCCGGAAACACTGCATGAGAAACTGTTCTACGGAAAACCAGATGGAAAATACCAGTTAAATCTCTGGGAGGCGAATCATCAGATCCTTCTTGCGGCAGGAGTGCCGGAGAAGCAGATTCATCTGCCGAACCTCTGCACCTGCTGCAACCCGGATTTCCTGTATTCCCACCGTGCATCGAAGGGAAAAAGAGGAAACCTCGCGGCATTCCTTTCCCTGGTCTGAAAACAGGATCGAAAACAGAATAGAAAGCATCAAAAAACGGACCTGAAAAAAACAGATCCGTTTTTTTGCTGTATGCATCCGGCGGACACAAAATCGATTATCTGTGTTTTGCCAGCAGCTTATTGATTTTCTCTGTCGTAGACTGTACTTTTGCAACGGATACGTCGTGGTTAAGCGTATCGATGATGCTTGCCATATATTTGCTCATCTCTGCCGGCTCATACCAAGGACGGGAAACGAGTTCCGGTGTACGGTAGGTCAGGTCGGTGGTGATGACTTTGCTGATATAGCCTTTCTCATAGTAAGCATCGAATTTCTCCAGACCATCTGTGAAGAGGCCGAAGGTGGTGCAGACAAAGACGTGGTCAGCGCCGCGCTCTTTGACCTGTTTTGCAACGTCGAGCATACTCTCACCGGAGGAGATCATATCGTCGATGATGACAACATCTTTTCCTGCTACGGAATCGCCGAGGAACTCATGTGCCACGATCGGGTTCTTTCCGTTTACGATGGTGGAGTAATCTCTTCTCTTATAGAACATACCCATATCGACGCCGAGCACGTTGGAGAAGTATACGGCACGCGCCATCGCTCCCTCGTCCGGGCTGATGATCATCAGATGATCGTTGTCGATCGTCAGATCCGGAACGGAACGAAGAAGGGCTTTTAAAAACTGGTAGGTTGGCATGAAGTTGTCAAAGCCGCCGAGCGGAATTGCGTTCATGACACGAGGATCGTGTGCGTCGAAGGTGATGAAGTTGGAAACACCCATGTTCATCAGCTCCTGCAGAGCAAGTGCGCAGTCGAGAGACTCACGTTTGGTGCGCTTATGCTGTCTTCCTTCATAAATGAAAGGCATGATTACGTTGATCCGGTGTGCTTTTCCCGTTGCAGCAGCGATGATACGTTTCAGATCCTGATAATGGTCATCCGGTGACATGTGGTTCTCGTAGCCGCAGACCTTGTAAGTGATGCTGTAGTTGCAGACATCAACCAGGATGTAAAGATCGGCACCGCGGACGGATTCGTTGATCTTTCCTTTTGCTTCGCCGGAACCGAAACGCGGGCACTCGCAGTCAATCAGAAAAGAATCCTCGGAATATCCGGAAAAGGAAACCCCGTTGCGGCGCTCGGCGAGCTCTTTACGGAACTGAACCAGATACGAATCAACTTTTTTTGCCATTTCCATACTGCCCGGCAGAGCTGCGAGCTTTAACGGAGCAACCGGAATGGAATTTTCAAGTAAATCTAAATTAGCCATACAAACCTCCAGTAATCGACATTTTTTACAAACCATTTACTTCCTATTTATATCATCTTGGGAAAGGGCGCGTCAAGCAAAAAACGAAAGAATCCTTGCTTTTTGTGCAGGTTGTTGTTATTATAATGGATGAATGTCTGGAAGGTATGCAAAAAAAGCACGCTTTTTACTGGGCAAAGAGAAGTTATAAAGAAGTAAATGGAAAGGCCAAAACGTAAGATCTGTGAAAAACAAGACGAAACATATTATCAAGACAATAGAACCGGGCAGTATTGCCGAAGAACTGGAACTCGAACCGGGAGATGAACTGCTCCGCGTGAACGGGGAAATCATCGAGGACGTCTTCGATTACCACTTCCAGACCAACGACACGTATCTGGAACTCACGATCCGGAAAAAGGACGGCGAGGAATGGGACCTGGAAATCGAAAAAGAGTATGACGAGGAAATCGGCATCACATTCGAGAACGAGTTCATGGATCAGTACCGTTCCTGCAGCAACAACTGCATTTTCTGCTTCATCGATCAGATGCCGCCGGGAATGCGTCCCACCTTGTATTTTAAGGATGACGATTCGCGTCTGTCCTTCCTGCAGGGAAACTATATTACACTGACCAACATGAGCGACCACGATATCGACCGGATTATCCGCTACCATCTGGCACCGATCAATATTTCGTTCCAGACAACGAACCCGGAGCTCCGCTGCAAAATGCTGCACAACCGTTTTGCGGGCAATATCTTTCCGAAGGTCCAGCGCCTTTACGAGGCGGGAATCGAGATGAATGGACAGATTGTGCTCTGCAAAGGATACAACGACGGCGCAGAGCTGGAGCGCAGTATTTCGGATCTGTCAAAATATCTGCCGCATCTGAAAAGTGTTTCGGTTGTCCCGGTCGGACTTTCGAAGTACCGCGACGGACTGGCGCCTCTGGAACCGTTTACCAGGGAGGATGCAAAAGAAGTTCTTGCCACGATTCACAAATGGCAGAAAAAGCTGTATGAACAGTGGGGACTTCACTTTATCCATGCTGGTGATGAATGGTATCTGCTGGCGGGAGAGCCGATCCCGGAGGAGGAAAATTACGATGGCTATATCCAGCTGGAAAACGGAGTGGGAATGCTCCGGCTTCTGGAGGACGAGGTTGCGGAAGAACTTTCGAAACGAGAAGGGGACGACCGTCACCGTCATGTAACGATTGCGACCGGAAAAGCTGCGGCGCCGTCGTTGGAAAAACACATGCAGAAAATTCGTGAAAAATATCCGAATGTACAGGCGGAGGTTGTCACGATTATCAACTATTTCTTTGGAGAATCCATTACCGTATCCGGTCTGATTACCGGAAAGGATCTGATGGAGCAGTTAGAGGGAAGAGATCTTGGCGACTGCCTGCTGCTTCCGTGCAACATGCTCCGTTCGGGAAAAAACGTCTTTCTCGACGATGTGACGGTGGAAGAGGTGGAAGAGCGCCTGAAAACACCGGTACAGATTATCGATGAGCCGGGCAGCGATCTGGTGAAAGCAGTTGTGGAGGAAAACCAGGAGACGATACACAGAAGGAGAACAATGTATGAGCAAGCCGATTGTAGCAATTGTGGGCCGGCCGAACGTGGGTAAATCCACCCTGTTTAATGTATTAGCCGGAGACAATATTTCGATTGTAAAAGACACACCGGGTGTAACCCGTGACCGTATTTATGCCGACGTGGAGTGGCTGAACCACAAATTTACGCTGGTAGATACCGGCGGTATTGAGCCGGAATCCAAAGATATCATTCTCTCCCAGATGAGAGACCAGGCGCAGATCGCCATTGATACCGCAAATGTCATCATCTTCATCACTGACGTCCGTCAGGGCCTTGTAGATGCCGATGCAAAAGTAGCTGATATGCTCAGAAGAAGCCGCAAGCCGGTTGTGCTGGTGGTCAACAAAGTCGACAACTTCGACCGTCAGATGATGGATGTTTATGAATTCTATAACCTCGGCATCGGAGAGCCGCACGCCATTTCCGCATCCGGAAAGCTCGGCATCGGCGATATGCTCGATGAGGTGACAGGATACTTTGATCCGGAGATGGAAAACGAGGAGGAGAGCGAGATTCCGCGCATCGCCATTGTCGGAAAACCGAACGTCGGAAAATCCTCCCTAGTCAACAAACTGCTGGGCTCGAACCGTGTCATCGTATCCGATATCGCCGGAACGACGCGCGATGCGATCGATACCACGATCATGCACAATGGAAATGAATATATTTTCATCGATACCGCAGGTCTTCGAAAGAAAAACAAGATCAAAGAGGAGCTGGAGCGCTACAGCATCATCCGTGCGGTGACAGCGGTGGAACGGGCGGATGTCTGCATCATCGTGATCGATGCGACGGAGGGCGTCACGGAGCAGGAGCTGGATACCGAGCTGTTCCTGCGGGACGACGTATATCTGGCCCGGGGCATGGTGGTTCCGGAGCCCACAGAGCTGATCGACGTTCTGTCGGAAAAGGCGGAGGAAGAGATCGCCTCCATGCAGGGCGGCGAAGAGGGCGGCGTTTATCTCTTCCAATTCTATTAAACCTGTCTTTTCGGAAGCTGCTCTTTCTTGACTTCCTGATCGAAACAGGGCATAATGACAACGGCCTTTCCGGCCTGTGCTGGCCGGGATCGCCGAAGGAGGAACTTTATGCGCCATGAGATCACCGCGGTGGACCGCGGTTCTGCGGCCCACCGGGCCGGTATTCTCCCCGGCGACGTGCTTTTGCGCATCAACGGGGAAGACATTATCGACGAGATCGACTATCAGGCGTTGATCGCTAACCGCCAGCTGGAAATGGAGCTGGAGCGGGACGGAAAGCCCCTGCATCTGTCCGTCCGAAAGTACGAGGTGGAGCCCATGGGGCTTCATTTCGGGGAGAGCATGACCCTGAGTCCGCGCACCTGCTACAATAATTGCGCCTTCTGCTTTATCGCCCAGATGCCGCCGGGACTGCGCAAGACCCTGTACGTGAAGGACGACGACTGGCGCTTTTCCCTGATGATGGGCAATTTCGTCACCCTGACCAACGTGAACGACCAGGAATTCGAGCGGATTATCCGCCGCCACGCTTCACCGCTGTATATCAGCGTCCACACCACCGACCCGGAGCTGCGGGTGGAGCTGATGGGCAACCGGAACGCCGGAAAATCCATCGACATCATGCGCCGCCTGGCGGAGGCGGGCATCCACTGTCAGATCGTGGTCTGCCCGGAGCAGAATGACGGCGAAGCCCTGATGCGCACCCTGAACGACCTGCGTTCACTGGCACCCGCCGCCGAAACGGCCGCGCTGGTGCCGGTAGGGCTGACCAAATTCCGGGAGGGACTGTTCCCGCTGCGGACGTTTACCCGGGAGGAAGCCCGGGCGCTTCTGAAAATGATCGCGCCCTTTCAGGAGGAATGCCGCCGTACCCTCGGCACCACCTTCGCCTTCCCCAGCGACGAGTTTTTCTGCATCGCCGGGCTGGAAGTGCCGGAGGAGGACTGGTATGAGGACTTCCCTCAGATCGAAAACGGCGTAGGTCTGCTCCGACGGCAGGTCAGCGAAATGGAGGAAGCCCAGAAGTTTGACGACGATCCGCCGCCGGAGGGGGAGCGTCGCTACGTGATCCCCACGGGGGTGAGCTTCGCGCCCCAGCTGGAACGGCTGGTGAAGCGCTTCGCTCCGCCGAATACCACGGTGCGGGTGGTGCCGGTGCAGAACCATTTCTTCGGCGAGACCATCACCGTGACCGGCCTTCTGACCGGCGGCGATATTCTGGCAGCGCTGACCCCGGAGGTCTGCGAAGGCATGAAGGAGATCATGCTGTGCAGCGTGACCCTTCGCCACGAACAGGATCGTTTTCTGGATGATATGACCATCGACGAGTTCCGCAGGCGGGCCCCCCTGCCTGTGCGGCCAGTCGCTCTACGACGGCCTGCATGGCCGAGGTCTGGACTGAACCATCGGGAATAAGGAGGAAACCATGGCCAAACCCTTAGTTGCCATTGTTGGCAGACCCAATGTGGGCAAATCGACTTTCTTCAATAAGATCGCCGGACGGCGCATCTCCATCGTGGAGGATGTGCCCGGCGTGACCCGCGACCGCATCTACTGCGACGTGGAGTGGATGGGCCGTCATTTCAGCATGGTGGATACCGGCGGTCTGGATATGC
>ERZ780195.2781-NODE-2781-length-11360-cov-2.424856_pt1 | contig 11360 bp, 9 predicted proteins | sample MGYA00511017_ERZ780195 | MGnify/ENA primary metagenome ERZ780195 (study PRJEB29588, sample SAMEA2159974) | human gut metagenome | biome: human gut; feature: human-associated habitat; material: faeces | place: Denmark | collected 2008/2010 ...
TCCACTCCTCGCCCAGCAGGACGGCGAACATGTCGTGCGCCACGGCCGACATGCCCAGCATGACCGGGAAAAGAACGTAGGAGACCACCATCACGACCTGCCGGTAGCTCTCGGCGAACTTCGGAGCGTCGTCCCTGATCTTGGCCAGCGCAGGGAAAGTGACGCTCTGCACGGCCTGCATCGCCGAAATCGTCGGCTGATCCTTGAGCTTGATCGCCTGATCGAACGAACCGAGCGTATCGGCCGGATAGAGCCGTCCGAGGAAAAACTGCGGAATCTTATTGTAGAACGTCGAAATCAGGTCCGTGGCGATCAGGCTGAAACTGAAGGGAGCCATTTCGCGCAGCGGCCCGCGGCTGCACGCCCCGCAGGGCCGCCAGTCGCTCAGCCACCACAACAGCAGAGTCCGCACCGCCGCCTGCAGCACGCGCTGGGCCACGATACACCAGATCCCGAACCCGGCGAGCGCAAGACCGATCGCCGCCAGTCCGCCCGCGAGCGACGAGGCGAAAGTCACCTTCGACAACAGCGCGAAACGGAACTGCCTGACGCAGATCGTATTCTGAATGGCGCACAGCGCCCCGATGGGCAGCTGCAGGAAAAACACGGGTGCGATCTGCGCGATCTGGGGCATGTCGTAGAACCGCGACGCCGGAAACGCCAGCGCCGTGAAAAGCGCGTACATCACCAGCGAAACCCCGATATTGAAGGCGAAAACCGATTTGTAATCGTCCGCCGAAGGGGCCGCCTTGCGGATCAGCGCCTGCGAAAAACCGCTGTCCACGAGCACCAGCGCCACGGCCACCACGGCCGTCGGAATCGCCATGACGCCGAGGATGTCGCGGGTCAGCAGGCGCAGGATAATAAGGCTCACGGCCATCTGGAGGAGCATCGTACCGATCTTCTCGGCCATGCTCCACGCCACGCCGCGGGCGACCTTATCCTTCAGCTCCCCTTTCAACGGCTAACACTTTTGCGCCGCAACGATCTCCTCGTTGCGCCGGCGGATGTTGTCCACATTGGCGATCTCGACATACGACGCACCTCCGTCGGGTCCGAAGCTGCCGCCCACGATGGCCAGCAGATCCTCGCCCTTGAGTTTGCGGTACTGATCGAGGAATTCGAGCGCATCGACCAAGAAATGATACTTGTCGTGCAGCTCCTGATTGCGCAGAATAGGCACCACGCCGTACGACAGCGCCAGAATACGCTGCGCGTGAAGCGGGTAGCAGACGGCCATCACGGTCTTCCGGCCGCGGAACGCAGCGAGATAACGGCCCGTACGGCCGGTCTTGGTGTCGAGCACCACATATTTTATCGGCAGGTTGGTCGAGGCACGCACGGCCGAACGTGCCAGCTGCGCCGTGATCTCGTGGTTCACCGAGACCATGTCCATGTCGATCATCGGCTTGAAATGCGTCTCGTCGCGCTCGATCTCGCGGGCGATGCGGGCCATCGTCTCCACCGACTGCACGGGGAAATCGCCCATGGCGGTCTCGTCGCTCAACATCACGGCGTCCACACGCTCGTAAATGGCGCTGGCCACGTCGCTCACCTCGGCGCGCGTCGGACGCGGGCTCTTGACCATCGAATAGAGCATCTGAGTGGCGATAATCACCGGACGCTTGGCGCAAATGCACTTCTCGACGATACGCCGCTGGGTATTGGGAATCGCCTCGGCGGGAAGCTCCACCCCCAGGTCGCCGCGCGCCACCATGATGCCGTACGACGCCTCGATGATCTCGTCGATGTTGTCGAGCCCCTCGCGGTTCTCGATCTTCGAGATGATCTTGATCTTGCTGCCGTGGGCATCGAGGATGTCCTGCACGGCTTTGATGTCCCTGGCGCTGCGCACGAACGAGTGTGCGATGAAATCCACGTCGTTCTTCACGGCCCACTCGATAAACCGGCGGTCTTTCTCCGTCACCGAAGGCAGGTTGATCGACACCGACGGCACGTTGACGCTCTTGCGCGAACGCATGGCGCCTCCCACGACGAACTCGCAGTCCAACTCCGTATCGTTCTTGCCCACGACGCGGATTTCCAGCTCGCCGTCGGCGATCAGCATCCGCGCCCCGACGGGAATGTCGCTCACGATCGACGGCACGTTCATGTAGACCACCTTGCGGGTCGTGAAGTCCGAGCCGTCCGAACCGCGCACGGCCACCCGGTCCCCCGGGCGGAAATTGATGCTGTTGCCGTATTCGTCGGCGATCGTCGTGACACGGATTTCGGGTCCTTTGGTATCTATCATAATCGGAATGGCCGGGTTCACCCGGTGCACCGTCTCGACGATATGCGTGGCCCCGTCCTCGGAGACGTGCGCCGAATTGACGCGCACCACGTCCATACCCGCGTCGAAAAGCTGTTTTACGAACTCTTCGGTGCAGCGGAAATCCGACATCGTAGCGACAATCTTGGTTTTTTTCATGCGATACATAGAGCTATGTTTTTACGTTTATATTATCCTTCGATACGCTCTCGGGCGGTGTTGCCGCCGCCGTTGGCGTCGTTCACAAGTCTGTCCACCCCGAATCCCTCCCCGGAGAGGACTTGAAGGCAGCGTTGCCGGGCTTCCGCCCCGACGCAACTATTTTTCCGCGCCTGTCAGCAGCGCGTACACGCCCAGCCGATAGGAGTTCAGGCCGAACCCCATGATCGACCCCGCGGCCACGGGAGCCAGCAGCGAGGTGTGGCGGAACTCCTCCCTGCTGTGTACATTGGAAAGGTGCACCTCTACAATGGGAATTTTCGCCATGGCAATCGCATCCCGAATGGCATAAGAATAGTGGGTATACGCCCCAGCGTTTAAAATAATGCCATCGCACTCCAAAATATACCGGTGAATGGCGCCCACAATCTCTCCCTCCACATTGGAGGTAAAGAAATCCACCTGGGCGTCCATCTCTTTTGCCTTATCCTCAATGATTTGGTTGATTTCGGCCAACGTTTTCTCTCCATACACGCTCACTTCTCTTTGCCCTAACATGTTGAGGTTTGGGCCGTTAATCACCGCAATTTTTTTCATCTTTGCTCTCTCCTTTTTCTATCCTTTTTCTCTTATATATTGTTTTCTCTAAAAGACCGCTTACCACCTGATGTCCCCTCATCTATTTACTATCTCAAAAGAGGATTTTTCCCCGTCATAGCCAATTTTAAAGGTATACTGTTTTTGAGGAGTGATATGATGAAACACCAATATACGATTATTGGAGACCCTATCGATCACAGTCTTTCTCCTGTGATCTACAACACATTATACCCTGTTTACGGTCTTGATTGCCATTATGCTCGCACCCAAGTGGCGCCAAATCAATTGGCAGAGTTTATTGCGTCCGTTCGCGCTACCCCAATTTTTGGATTTAACGTCACTATGCCGCTCAAAAAAGAGATCATTCAATATCTAGATGAAGTAGATCCCTTTGCCTCTTTGGCCCAGGCAGTGAACATCGTAGTCAACCGGGATGGCAAATTGGCGGGCTACAATGTGGACGGCATAGGTCTTTGTGAAGGGCTCGTACAAAATGGCATTCCCATCGATGGAAAGCACATCACTGTGTTGGGGGCTGGCGGTGCCAGCGTATCCATCTGTCTCAGTCTGGCCCACTATAAAGCAAGCTGCATAGACATCGTCAACCGTTCGCTTTCCCGGGCACAGCACATCGCTCAGCTGGTCTCCCAGAACTTCGCCTGCGATTGCCACACCTATGAGCTGGGTAGCGATCTCGCTTCTCTCCTAACACAGACGGATATTCTCATCAACACCACCTGTCTTGGCATGCATGGCATCTCAGAGGACTGGGAAGATCTCTCCTTTTTAGACGCTCTGCCCAAACGCGCTGCTGCTGTGGATATCATCTACAACCCCGGCAAGACCACATTTCTTCAAGAGGCGGAAAAGAGAGGCCTTACCATCCAAAACGGCCTAGAGATGCTCATCTATCAAGGGTTTGAGTCCTTTTATCTCTACCATCAGATGAAGAACCGCAAAGAGGATTACTCTCTGCTCAAAAACGCCCTTCTGGAGGCTTTGGGGCAAAAGTAGTGAAAACAGGTGGGCAAGGCCGAGTACTTTGCCCACTTTTTTGTATGCAAGGCGAAATAGCCTATTGCCTTACCATTTTTAACGCACCCCTTCTATGAAACCTAAAGTCTCCCATTTTGTGAATCCCACTCTTCCAGCGCCTTTAGAATTTGATGCCGGGTCTGGGCAAAGCTGCCATCGTTTATAATTTTTATATGGCAAGCCTGTTCGTAAATCTCCCTTCTGCTCTCATATACCCTTTCCACGTCCTCTTTGGAGCGCAAATTGGGTCGGTGTGCAATGTCCACATCTCCCATGATATGCTCAACCGGCCTCTCGAGATATAACACTACCCCCGTGCTCCTCATAATTTCCACATTGTCCTGCCGTAAAACCGCTCCTCCACCCAGGCTGATCACCCAGCCGTTTTCCTGGGCCAGACTGGCAACGGCTTGGTGTTCGATTTCACGAAATGCCTGTTGCCCCTCTTGGGCAAATATTTCGGGGATGGAGACGCCCTGGGTCTGCTCGATATACGCATCCACATCTACAAAAGGCCGTTTGAGTTTTTTCGCCACCGTGCTGGCGAATGCGGTCTTTCCCGCTCCCATCATGCCGATAAAATACACGTTATTCATAATGCTCTCCTATCCTCCTGGTCTTCCCTCATCCATGGGTTGCATTTTCGTAATTACCTAGGATTTGAAAGGATAGGGTGTTTTGATTCAGTTCTTCCATCAGTCTACCCACCTCTGTGTCCAGCAGATTTCCCTCGCATTCCACATAAAAACTGTAGATAAATCCATTTTGGTAGTGAGGATACGAGCGAATATTCAAAAGATTGGCCCGGTGTTTTTGGAAAATCTCCAGCACACTGCTCAACGTGCCACAGGTGTGATTTAAATCAAAGTGCATGCTGATCTTGTTGCAACTGTCGTCCTTGCGGCATTGGCGTCCGATCAGCAAAAAGCGGGTGAAGTTATTCGGCTCATCGGCGATGTTCTTTTGAAGAGGCACTAACCCGTAAAGCTCCATGGCCAAGGAGTTGGCCACCGCTCCCTCTTCCAGACTTTGTTGTCCGCTCACGTACTCCGCCGCCGCCGATGTGCTGGTGTAGGGAACCAGCGTAACCCCCTCCAGCCCGCTCAAGTACTTACTGCACTGTCCTAACGCCTGCTCGTGAGAGTAAACGCGCTTGAGTCCTTCTATTGTCGCTCCCTGTTTGCCCATCAAAATGTTCTCGATTTTCAGGCTGAACTCCCCCCGTATAAAAAGCCCATTTTGGATGATTCCCGTGAGAATAGCGCCCACATCGCCGTGGATGGAATTTTCCATGGGCAAAACCGCCTCCACGTTCTGGTGGACCTTTAACGTCTCAAAGATCTCCTCAAAGCTGTTCTTTTCAATGAGCTGCCTGCCTGCACCTACCTTCTGAGCCGCCAAATGAGAGTTGGAGCCCTGCATTCCCAAATACAGTATTGGCCCTTTTTGGCTGGACGTCTCCAGCTCTTTTCCCTGCAATGGGGCATTTTCCATTTCCCGCCTGCTCAAATATTCCCGCTGCAATTCTTTGCTCAGATGCAAAATATTTTCGATAAACTGTTGCACCTGCCCTGCCAAAGCTGGGTCTTGCACCATGCTCTGCCTGGTAAGGCGCACTTGCTGCTCCCTTTTTTTGTCAAACACTGCCTTCCCCGTCTTTTCTTTGCATCGAGCCACCTCTAGGCTCACTTGGCAGCGTCTTTCAAACAGGCTGATCAGCTCCCTATCGATCTGATCCAGCTGCTCCCGGCACTTTTCCAGCGTCATTTCTTCCATGTTTCTTCCTTCCTATCTATTGCCACTCTCCACCCGATTTTAGCATCAGGTTGGTCAGGGCGATCATCGCTGCCGCTTTGATGCCGTGAATGCCACGGCGCAGAATGCATCCGTCGTGTCGCCCTTTTATTTTTAATACAGCATCTTGGCCGCTCACCAAATCCACTGTCTCTTGCGGTTGAAAGATAGAGGGAGTGGGCCGCATTGCCGCTCGGAAAATCAAAGGCATTCCGTTGGTCAATCCGCCGTTGATTCCGCCGCTGCGGTTGGTCTTTGTCTTTACCCTATCTCCTTCCATATAAAAGTTGTCGTTTGCCTCGCTGCCCCGCATCTCACCTAGGGCAAATCCCGCGCCAAACTCCAGGCCTTTCACCCCCGGCACACTGTACACTAGCGCGGCAATTTGGCTCTCCACACTCTCCAGCATAGGCTCTCCCAACCCCACAGGCAGACCTATCACGCAGATTTCCGCTACGCCGCCTACCGAGTCTCCCGCTTTGACAGCAGCTTCTATCTGCCCCTTTATCCGCTCTTCGGCAGCTGGATCTAGACAGGGGAAGGCCCTATGATTCATCTGCTCTATGGCCTTTTCCAGGTTTTCCTGTGTTTCAAACCCGGGGGCTGTCTCCTTCCCAATCCTGCGTATAGCAGCACCGCCTACAATTCCCTTGGTGCACAGAAGCCCCTCACACAGAGCACCTGCAAACACCAGGGGTGCTGTCAACCGCCCGGAAAAATGTCCCCCGCCATTTTGGTCGTTATACCCATGGTATTTGACATAGGCGGCGTAATCGCTGTGAGATGGTCGCGGCAAAAAGGCGGTATTTTCATAATCTCCAGAGCGAGCTGTCTTGTTGTAAAACACAGCAGTCAGCGGGCTCCCTGTGGTCTTTCCCCCTTTGACGCCAGAGAGAATCTCGTATTCATCTCGTTCGCCCCGCTTGGTGTCCCCTATGGTTCCGCCAGCTCTGCGCTTGTCCAGCTCTCTTTTTATGATATCCTCTCTCACCTCTGCACCGGCGGGCCGCCAATCGTAACGCCAATAGCCTTGCCATGGGATTCCCCAAATATACTTATCTCTAATCGATCCTTGAACATACTACCCAAACTCTCATACCTCACTTACAAATTGATCTGTTCATCTACCACTTAAAATCCAGCGTTCTTCCTCTTATCTCTTCCTTCTTCTATACGGAACTTACATTCTTGCTATTACTCGTCTTGGAGCCAAACCTTTTCTCCAGTCAAGGAGCCGTCGTTTCTCTGCACTCCCCTCCCAAGCTTTCCCATTCGCCAAAAAAATCCGCACAGGATTTTTTCGTGCACTCGCCGTCGTCCAGCTCTACCGGCTGCTTACAGATTACCGAGGCCACTGCGGCGCTCATGGCAATCCGGTGGTCGTGGTACGTTTTCACACTTCCACCTGCCAAATGTCCCGATCCTATGACAGTTAAACTGTCCTCATCTGCCCGGGCAGTTCCCCCTAAGCTGCAAATCAGCTCACAGGTAGACGCAAGTCTGTCACTCTCCTTGAGCTTCAGCCGCTCAGCCCCTACTAGCCTTGTGGTGCCCTGTGCCCCTGCAGCCGCCACTGCCAACACCGGCCCAATATCCGGGCACATGCTGATGTCGATGGTAGTTCCATGGAGAGCAGAAGGGTAAGCGATGTATCCGCCCTCTCGCTGCACAATATGGCCGCCCATTTTTTCTAACGCTTTGAGAATTGCCCTATCTGCCTGTAGCGAGTTGGGGTTGAGGTTTTCTATGCGAAGTGGTTCTTTGCCCAACAGGCCTGCCGTCAGGTAAAATGCCCCATGGGAAAAATCCCCCTCAATCGCCACATCTCCCGCCTGATATCGCTGTGCTGCCGGCACTACAACTACGTTCTCCCTTATAAAGGAGGCAGATACCCCAAAGCGAGAGAGCATCTCCAGCGTCATCTCCACATAAGGTCTAGACTGCAACGGGGTTGTTATGTGAATTTCGCTCTTCTCCTTTAAAAGGGGCAGCAAAAACAGCAACCCTGAAAGGTACTGGCTGGAGAGATCGCCTGGCATTTCAAAGATCCCCCCGTGGATTTTCCCTTGAATGGATACTTGGTTTCCCTTTTCTTCGTAAACGACGGGCTGCTCACGCAAAATGTCCCCGTAGGTGCCTTTCATGCGCTGAGCCAGCCTTCCCTCGCAGACGAAAACCGCCTTGTGAGCACATTGCGCCGCCAATGGAATGAGGAATCGCAAGGTAGAGCCACTTTCTCTGGGATAGAGCAGCACGCTCTCTTGTTCTCTATGCTGTAGCTGCTCTTCCTCTGCCCAAGGCGCTCCCTTGGGGAGCACTGTGAGTACTTTATTTTCGTAGGAAAACTCCGCTAGGCCAAGTCTCGTGAGCACATCCATGGTGGCCAAAATATCCTGAGAGAGGGAGTCCACCCCCTTCATCCTGCTGGGCTGTGTGCACAAACTAGCGCAAATCACGCCTCTGTGCAAGTAGCTTTTGGAGGGCATCATGTGGATCGTTCCCTTCAGTGGCCGATTGGCAATGCTAATTCCCATAGGTCTCACCTGCAAAGGCCGCAACCTGCTCCAAAGTCATCTGCTGTATGGTCCCCTTGCCGAGTCCCTCCAGTAAGATCAGGTTGAGCTTCCCATATAGGTTCTTTTTGTCCTTGCTCATAAAGTGGCAAAAAGTAGTATACTGTTGCTGCTGGCTGGGGTCATACAGCTGGGATTTTTGCAGCACGCGAATTACCTGCTCCATCTCCTCCTGGGTGATCATCCCCTTCTCCAGGGAGAGGCGTGCGGCAAACTCCATACCCATGGCCACGGCTTGCCCATGGCCGTATTTTTGGAACCCGTAGTAGGTTTCAATGGCGTGCCCCAAGGTATGGCCGAAATTGAGCTGCATCCTCAGCCCTTTGTCTTTTACATCTTGCCGGACATAATACAGTTTATAGTTTACACAGGCGCTCACCACATCCTCCAGATACTCTCTGGCATCTTGACGAATTAGCCGATCTAAAAAATCCCGATCCTTAATCAGGCCGTATTTGATCACCTCTGCCATGCCGTTAAAGAACTCTTCCTCTTCCAGCGTTTGCAGAGTATCCAAATCCATCACCACTTTGCAGGGATTGTAAAACGCTCCCGCTAAGTTCTTGCCGGTCTGCAAATTGACCCCCACTTTGCCGCCGATGCTGCTGTCCACCTGGGCCAATAAGGTAGTGGGCACACCGATAAAGGGAATTCCTCTCAAATAGGCGCTGGCCACAAACCCGGCCAGATCTCCCACTACGCCGCCGCCCAATGCAATGATAAAGTCTGTACGGGTGTAATCCTTTTGAGAGAGATCCAGTAAAATGCGGTGGAAATTCTCTATGCTCTTACTCTCATCGCCGTGTGGCACTACGAACCCGTGAAAAACAACGCCTCTCTCTTCCAGTGCCCGCTCCAGTACATTTAAGTACAGCTGCTCCACATTGTCGTCTGTGATGATATACGCCTTATTTTTCTCAAATCCCTTGGGCAGCATATGGGCAAATTGCTCCAGCAGCCCATGCCCAATCTCAATTTCATATCCTTGCCCTGAATCAATCGTCTTCATATCTCCTTGGTACCAGTTTTAAACCACCGGCCCTCCTTTCAGCCATTGTCCAGTATTGTATCTTCCTCTTTACTTTACCACTACTGCTGCTATCACTTCAACAGTATGGTCCAGCAGCTTATCTGCTTTTTTCTTTTCCCATTACTTTGCCAAACATCGGCGCCAATTCCTTGAGTCTACCCATTACGTGGTCAAACTTTTCAGGAGTGAGAGATTGAGGCCCATCACACAGGGCCTTTTGGGGATTGTTGTGCACTTCGATGATCAGCCCATCTGCACCTGCCGCCATTGCCGCCAAGCTCATGGTCTCCACCATATCCGAACGTCCCAGGGCATGAGAGGGATCTACCAGTACCGGCAAGTGGCTCAATTTTTTCACCGCATATACCGCGCTCAAGTCCAGGGTATTTCTGGTGTATGTCTCAAAGGTGCGAATGCCCCGCTCGCATAGAATGACGTTTTGGTTTCCCCCCGCCATAATGTACTCTGCGCTCATCAGCCACTCTTCAATGGTGGAGGAAAGCCCTCTCTTGAGTAAAATGGGCTTTTTAGAGCGTCCCACTTCCTTGAGCAGGTCAAAGTTCTGCATGTTTCTCGCCCCAATCTGGATGATGTCTACAAACTCCTCGAACATCTCCAGATGTCTTGGCGACATGATCTCGCTGATCACCGGCAGCCCCGTCTCCTTTTTTTGTTTCGCCAGCATCATGAGTCCCTCGGTCTTGAGGCCCTGGAAGGAATAGGGGGAAGTTCTGGGCTTGAATGCCCCACCTCTTAAGATATCCGCTCCAGATTTTTTAATGCTTTGAGCAATGGTAGAGAGCTGTTCATCGCTCTCGATGGAGCAGGGCCCTGCAATCACCGTAAAGTTCTCGCCGCCGATACTAACGCCTCCTACGTGGATCACAGTACTTTCCGGGTGGAATTTCCGGTTGCTCAGCTTATAGGGTTCGGAAACTCTCATCACCTTTTCCACGCCCTTTTTCAGCGACAGAATATCCTCATCCAGCTTGTAGGTATCCCCAATGATGCCCAGCACGGTACAGCTGGTTCCATTGTTGATCTGTACTTTCATTCCCTCGTTTTCCAGCTCTTCAATGATGCTCTGCACGTCTTGAACGGCTGCTGTCTGTTCCATTACAATTACCATGTTTCTTACCACCTAAATATATTTTAATTTATTTTTATCGAATTCCACTCAAAAAAACGTCTGCCCACAAAAAAACCGTCCAGGCTCATTTTGCCTTGGACGGTTTCCTCAAAGTTTTTACGCTTTAATCCACACAATCATGAAAGGCAAAATGCAACGTCAACAAAGCCGTAGCTAAAAAAGTAGCTAAAGCCCCAAAACGCTGTAAAGTTTTGCACTTTCGAAACTGTATTCATGGTAACAAACCCTTTTTCGTTTTTTTTCATATTACCACAACATTTTATGAAATTCAAGATGCAATTTACACTTTTATGAGGTATAATAGACACGACATTAAAATGGGAAAGGTTGATTCTTCATGGTTGTTATGAAAATCAAGGATATGGGCACAATCAAAATCGAGCTTTACGAGGATATTGCGCCGATAACCGTAGAAAATTTTATCACATTGGTGGACGATGGATATTATGATGGTCTGACTTTCCACCGCATCATTCCAGGTTTTATGATTCAAGGTGGTTGCCCCAATGGCACAGGCATGGGCGGCCCAGGCTACCACATCAAAGGTGAGTTCACCGCCAATGGATTCCCCAACAATTTAAAGCATACCCGTGGCGTCATCTCTATGGCGCGTGCGATGGATCCTAACTCAGCCGGCAGCCAGTTTTTCATCATGCATGCGGATGCGCCCCATCTGGATGGGCAGTATGCGGCATTTGGCAAGGTCGTAGAGGGAATGGACGTAGTGGATAAGATCGCCAATGTCGA
>ERZ780195.2782-NODE-2782-length-11357-cov-3.229782_pt1 | contig 11357 bp, 10 predicted proteins | sample MGYA00511017_ERZ780195 | MGnify/ENA primary metagenome ERZ780195 (study PRJEB29588, sample SAMEA2159974) | human gut metagenome | biome: human gut; feature: human-associated habitat; material: faeces | place: Denmark | collected 2008/2010 ...
AGATGTGGCAGATGCAGTAACCTGGAAAACGCTGCCAGAGTCCATCGCCTTTGCAAAGAAACTGGCGGCAGAGAAGAAGTGCATCATCGCCATTACTGGCGCCATCGACTTGGTGGCAGATGCGAATACCTGTTATATTATTAAGAATGGTCGGGGAGAAATGGGCCGGATTACGGGAACGGGCTGTCAGCTCTCTGGCATGATTGCCGCATTTTTGGCAGCGAACCCCGAGACTCTCTTGGAGGCCACTGCGGCTGCTGTCTGCACGATGGGGCTGGCAGGAGAGATTGGATTTGGCAACATGCAGCCAGAGGATGGCAACGCTACCTACCGTAACCGGATCATAGACGCCATCTATCATATGGATGGAGAAATGTTGAACAAAGGAGCAAATTATGAATTGGGATAAAAAAGCACTGCTGCTCTATGCAGTGACAGACAGAGCATGGCTCAATGGGGATACCCTCTATAGCCAGGTAGAGCAGGCCATTGAGGGTGGCGCTACCATGGTGCAACTGAGGGAGAAAAATCTACAGGACGAGCTGTTCTGGCAGGAGGCAGTGGAGATCCAAAAGCTGTGCAAGGCGTATTCCATCCCCTTTATCGTCAATGACAACGTGGAAATCGCTAGAAAAATACATGCAGACGGGGTGCATGTGGGCCAAAAGGATATGGCGGCAGGAGATGTGAGAAAACTGCTGGAGCCGGATCAAATTTTGGGCGTATCGGCTCAGACGGTGGAACAGGCAGTGCTGGCAGAAAAACAGGGAGCTGACTATTTGGGAGTAGGGGCGGTCTTTCCCACTGGCACCAAGGCGGATGCTCAGGAGGTCTCCGTTGAGACGCTGACGCAAATTTGTGGTGCTGTGAACATACCGGTAGTGGCTATTGGAGGTATTACCAGGGACAATATAGCTAGGCTGCAAGGCAGTGGGATTTGTGGCGTTGCCGTGGTGAGCGCGATCTTTGCGGCCACAAATATTAGAGAAGAGACAGAAAAGCTCCGCAAACAGGTGGAAAAGGTGGTATCCCTATGATCCAGGGGGCAATTTTTGATGTAGATGGGACGCTACTGGATTCCATGTGGGTGTGGGAACAGGCCCCTACAACCTATTTGAGGCGGTTGGGCATTCAACCTGAGGCAAATTTGGCCCAGAAATTGTATGAGCTGACCATGGAGCGAGGGGCGGATTACGTAAACCAAAAATACGGGCTAAAGAAGAGCCCTCAGGAGATCCTCTCGGAGGTCAACCGTATCGCGGCGGAGTTCTATCAAAAAGATGTGGAATTAAAAAAAGGTGTGCTGCCGTTGCTTGAGATGTTCAAGCGTCAAAATGTGCCCATGACTATGGCGACTTCTAGCGACCGGTGGCTCATTGAGGCGGCGTTTGAACGTTTGGAACTTATGAAGTACTTCCAAAGAATCTTCACGTGCACAGAGGTGGGCAGGGGCAAACACCTGCCAGATATCTTTCTTCAGGCGGCAGACTCTATGGGCACCCAGCCAGCTCAGACCATCGTGTTTGAAGACGGATTATATGCGGCAAAAACTGCCAAAGCTGCGGGGTTTTGTGTAGCGGGTGTCTATGACCCAGCGGAGCAGGAGGACCAACAGGAGCTAAAGAGTCTTTGTGATTTTTATATAACAGATGCGAATACCTACGAGATGATTGGCAGAAAGCTAATGGAAAGGCCAGAATAACGGCCTTTCTGTTCACGGAAATATAGATGAGATGTGAGAGAATGGACCAAGAAGGAGGATAATAGTGCAAACAGCATTGACCATTGCTGGAAGCGATTCCAGCGGAGGCGCCGGCATCCAGGCAGATATCAAGACGATGATGGCCAATGGCGTATACGCCATGAGTGCGATCACCGCTCTAACGGCACAAAATACCACAGGAGTACAGGGGATTTTGGAAGTCCCAGAGGAGTTTTTAGCAAAACAGCTGGACAGCATTTTTACGGATATCCGACCGGATGCTGTGAAGATAGGGATGGTATCTTCGCCAGGACTCATCCAGGTAATTGCCCGCAAGTTGCAGGAGTATGGAGCGAACAACCTGGTGGTGGATCCTGTGATGGTGGCCACTAGCGGCTCTAAGCTCATAGACGATGGGGCGATTGAGACGCTGAAGAGGGAACTATTTCCCCTCGCGACACTGATTACTCCCAATATACCAGAGGCAGAGGTGTTGTGGGAGAATGAGATACATAGCACAGAGGATATGGAATATGCTGCCAGCGAGATTGGCGGGAAATATGGGTGCGCTGTGCTCTTAAAAGGTGGCCATGCGCTCAACGATGCCAATGACGTGTTATACTGGGAGGAAAAATGCCAGTGGTTTTTGGGCGAGCGAATTGAGAATTCCAACACCCACGGAACGGGCTGTACCCTTTCCAGCGCCATTGCGGCGAATTTGGCAAAGGGAATGCCCTTTACAGATGCAGTAAAGTGTGCTAAAGATTATATTTCACAGGCTTTGAAGGCGATGCTGGATTTAGGCAAAGGCAGCGGACCTCTGAATCACGGGTTTATGCTGACGGAAAGTTAGTAATGCAAGAGTATCTAAAAGGCATGAGTCCGAGTCCCTTCCCATTGGATGAAAATGTTGCTCAAAAAGATGGCGTTAAAAGTGCTTGAAGGGGAGGGTAAAAGTAACTATTTTTGTATGGGACTTTAACATGAGATATAGAGAATGGTAAAAGGGAAAAGGGGGAGTTTCACATGGTGAAAAAGGGATATTTTTGTTATGATTCTAAGGATGGACGCACCAAAATTCACGGGGTGCGCTGGGAACCGGAGGGTAGACCAAAAGCTATCCTGCAAATCTCCCACGGGATGGTGGAATTTGTAGAGCGTTATGATGGGTTTGCCCAATTTTTATGTGAGCGGGATTTTTTGGTGGTGGGAAACGACCATCTAGGCCATGGGAAATCCATTGTAGATGAAGAGGATTTCGGCTATTTTGCCCAAGAAAATGGCAATCAAGTGGTGCTAGACGATCTATATGCCCTGACCTGTTTGACAAAGCAGCAGTACGGTGCTTTGCCGTATTTTTTATTGGGCCACAGCATGGGATCTTTTTTAGCAAGGCAATATCTCTGTGAGCATGGCGAGGAGCTAACAGGTGCTATCATCATGGGTACAGGCTACCAGCCACGCATTGCGACTCAAATGGGAAAAACAATTACCAAGCGCATTGCCGCTCGAAAGGGATGGAAATACCGGAGTGCTTTTGTGGATCATATGGCCTTTGGCGGATACAACAAAAAATTTGAACCCGCCCGCACTTCCAAGGACTGGCTCTCCAGGGATGAAAAAGCAGTGGACGCCTATCTGGCGGACAAACGCTGCAGCTTTCTATTCACTGTCAATGGATACTACAACTTGTTTGTGAGTCTGGAAAAGCTAACCTACAAGGAGTATTTGAGCAAAATGCCAAAAGATCTGCCCATTTTATTCGTGGCAGGGCAGGACGACTCTGTGGGCAATTTTGGCAAAGGCGTGGATAAAGTAGCAGCGCAGTTTAAAAAGCTGGGGATGAAGGACGTGACGGAAAAACTCTATCCACAGGCAAGACATGAAATTCTACAGGAGATCAATCGCCAGGAGGTTTATGAAGATATAAGCCGCTGGCTTGAATCCCATTTAAACAAAATAGGCGTGAAAACAAGTTGAATAGATAGTGCTTTGGACAAAGGAGGGGAAACATCCATGAAGAAAATTGGCTGGATTGGCGCGGGAATTATGGGGAAGTCCATGATCCGAAATTTAATGAAACAGGGCTTTGAAGTGCTGGTATATGCGAGAAATCCTGGAAAGGTAGAGGATATCTTACAGGAAGGAGCGGTGTTGATGCCCACGATCGCCCAATGTGCAGAGCAAAGCGATGTAGTGATCACCATGGTGGGATTTCCTCGAGATGTGGAAGAGATCTACTTTGGAGTTGATGGCATTCTTGCCCATATGCAGCCGGACGGTTATGCCATTGATATGACTACCTCCAGCCCAAACCTGGCGAAAAATATCTTTGAACAGGCAAAAAAGCGCCGCATTCATGCGCTCGATGCACCGGTCACAGGCGGGGATATAGGTGCAAAAAACGGCACATTGGCCATTTTAGTGGGGGGAGAAGAACGGGATTTTGAAGTATGTAAACCCATTTTTCAGGCCATGGGGGAAAATATCCAATATCAGGGGAGTGCGGGCAGCGGGCAGCACGTCAAGCTGGCCAATCAGATCATGATTGCGGGGACACTGGCAGGTATATGCGAGGCAATTTGCTATGGAAAGCACAAAGGATTGGACTTGCAACGAATGCTGGATTCTCTGGGCACAGGGGCAGCAGCCAGCCGGCAATTAGAGCTGCTGGGGCCGAAAATACTGCAAAAGGATTATGAACCTGGATTCTTTATCAAGCACTTTATTAAGGATATGAAGTTGGCTGTGGAAGAGGCAGAACAGAGCGGCATCACGCTGCCAGTGCTGCAAAGAGTGCTACAAAGCTACCAGCAATTGGAACAAAGAGGATACGGAGAGCTGGGGACACAAGCGCTGATGAAGTTTTACGAAGCCTAGTAGTAAGTAGGCCAATTCTAGATTTTCTTAGAATAAGTGGCGATGAGGCACAAAGATGCGTTGCGCAACGTCTAATTTGAGCTGAAATTGCCGACGTTTACATAATGGACATATTTTATTCATCGGTGTTACACATATTTTTGGTATCATAAAATAGCTAATACTATTAGCTATTTGGAGGTTGACATGATGACAGACTATCGTGCCCTTGCGGAAAAGCTAATTGAACTTCAGATGCTTTTCCATCTGACGCCGATTACTCGAGAACTGTCCAAATTAGAAAACGGCATGTTTTTGGCATTAAGTTGCCTTGCAAACAATCAACAAGAGGTTCACCCTAAAGAGTTGAGCCAAAAAATGGCGGTCAGCTCTGCGCGGATTGCCGCACTGTTAAACCACATGGAAAAAGAAGGGTTGATACTGCGCAAGGCAGATCCAAAGGACAATCGCCAAATTGTCATCTTATTGACAGATCGGGGAAAACAGTTGATCAAGCAGAAAAGAGAAGAGGTGGTAAATATTATGACTGACACACTAGAAGAACTTGGACCGGAAGAAGCGGAGGCATATCTTAGGATTCAAATGAAAATCATAAGGAGTTTTATGCATCGGACATAATTGTGACAGAGGATGTCTGAGGATGTCCTTTGCGATAAAGGAGGTCTTTTGACGGTTGAATGAAAAATTAAAAGAAAAAATAAAAGAGTCGCTTTCCAGTGTTCTTCCCATCTCTATTATCGTATTGCTGATAAGCATCACACTAGTGCCTATGGAGATTGGCACACTGGCCCTATTTCTAGCAGGGGCGGTTCTGCTGATTGTAGGCATGGGCTTTTTTCAGTTGGGAGCAGAGATGGCGATGACGCCTTTAGGGCAAGGTGTTGGCGCACGCTTAATAAAAGGCAAACGAATTGTTCTCATCATACTGGTGAGTCTGGTGATGGGAATTATTATAACGATTGCAGAACCAGATCTCCAAGTACTGGCCAATCAGGTGGCATCGATTCCCAATCAGGTATTGATCTGGACGGTAGCCATTGGAGTCGGGATCTTTCTCGTAGTGGCTGTGCTGCGTATCCTATTTCATATAAGTCTTTCCAAAATGCTACTGGGGTTTTATGTTCTACTATTTATCTTATCCTTCTTTTCCCCAGATAGTTTTACAACAGTAGCGTTTGACTCAGGTGGTGTCACCACGGGGCCTATGACGGTGCCGTTTATTATGGCGTTGGGTGTTGGTTTATCCGCTTCCCGAAGCGATAGAGAAGGCGCTAGCGATAGTTTTGGTCTGGTGGCACTGTGCAGCATAGGGCCCATCATGATGGTTTTGTTGCTAGGTATTTTCTATAATCCCTCAGACGCTGTATATGCAGTGACGGAAGTCCCTACCATTTCTACCACTTATGACGTGCTACGGGAGTTTGTCTATGCGCTGCCACGGTATGGCCAGGAGGTGGCTGTGAGTATCTTGCCGGTTGCTGGGGTGTTCGTCATATTCCAGCTGATTACTCGAACTTACCATAAGAGACAGGTTTTAAGAATGGCAATAGGCATTGTGTATACCATTGTAGGGCTGATTCTTTTCCTTACAGGGGTTAACGTTGGGTTCGCACCGGTGGGTAATTTATTAGGGAGCGGACTGGCAGACAGCACATTCAAATGGCTGCTCATTCCCATTGGAATCATAATTGGATATTATATTGTAAAGGCCGAGCCCGCTGTGCAAGTTCTCAACAAGCAAGTAGAGGATCTCACTGGCGGAACCATTTCGCACAAGATGATGAATACTGCTCTGTCCATTGGTGTAGCTTGTGCAGTGGCACTTTCTATGGTTAGGGTCTTGACAGGAATCAATATTTATTGGATTATAATACCGGGATATGCAATTTCCCTCATACTCAGCCGGCTGGTGCCATCGGTCTTTGTCGGTATTGCCTTTGACTCCGGCGGTGTTGCCAGTGGGCCGATGACTTCAACTTTTCTGTTGCCTTTGGCGATGGGAGCCTGTGCAGCGGTTGGGGGGAATGTAGTAACGGATGCCTTTGGAGTGGTAGCACTCGTTGCCATGGCGCCGTTAATCGCAATCCAAATCATGGGGCTCATCTATACTCACAAGTCCAGGGCAGTGCCACAGCCTGATGAGGAACTATTAGATGACACTGTGGTTGACATTGAAGAGGAGGATTTTGAATGAGTGTTTCACAAGAAGAAAAACTTTCAATGCCGCGTATGGTTATCTTTATTACGAGAGTAGAGGATGAAAAAAAATTAGAAGAAATCTTCGATTCGATGCATATTCCAATTAGTTACCAATGCCGTGGACAGGGAACAGCCCCTTCAGAGATCATGGATATCTTTGGCTTTGGAGGAACGACCCGGCTCATTACCATGGGATTTTTGCCGAAATTTGCAGTAAAAGAGCTGTTTAAGAAAACGGGGCAAAAGCTGTATTTTCATCAAAGAGGTGGGGGAATTGTCATTACCATCCCAATTACAGGGATGCAAAGCCCAATCTTACATATGTTGAATGACGAATCTCGTGCTGCTATAGAAAAACGAATCAAAGAAAGGATCAAAGGCGATATGGCTGAAATACAGGAAAAATCGAGATATAATGTAATTTGGATCTCCGTTGCCGCTGGATACAGCGATGAAGTGATTGACACGGCGAGAGCTGCTGGTGCAAAAGGTGGTACGGTAATGCGAGGCAGACGCCGAAATTCTGAGCAAGTGAGTCATCATTTTGGCATCTCTCTGCAAGATGAGCAGGATTTTGTGATGATTGTAATCCCAAAAGAAAAAAAAGGCGAGGTTATGTCTGCTATTTGCAGTGCATATGGACTCAAAACACCTGCCCATGGCACGGTGATATCCCTCCCAGTAGATGAGGCGATTGGCTTAGAAGAGTAGTGATCTATAAAAGAATTCCCATTGGACTGGAAAAACTTTGAGATCGCTGACGAAGATAAAATAGACCAGTTGTGTTTGCCTACAAGTGGCAGCACAAATGAGAAAAGGCTGGATATGTCGTAAGGAAATTCTCAGTAAAAGCGTAGAAGCCAAGGCGCTGAAAGGGAAAAATTTCCATATCCCAAGGCAAAATAAATATGAAAATAGGTAAAATGGCCGCTATAGTGAAACGCTAGGGTGGCCATTTTTATGCAGTTTTAGCAAAAATGCCGATTACTCTGTGGAGAATAAAAAGGCATTAGCTTCCAGTATGGATAATGTAATGTGGAAAACAAAATCTTAAAATTTGTACCAGAAAAAAGCAGACTGAGCGGTTGTACTGCACATGAAATTTAGCCTTTTTTGTAGATGGCCTGGCATAAGATCTGTACAGTATGGATTGGGCGCCAAACGAATCGCGAGATTATGCATATAGGGAATAGGGAGGTTGGCAAATACCTCTCATAAGTTAAGTTGTTGACAGATCCCCCAAGATGAAAACAAGCAAATATGCGGATCAAAATGACAGTGGGCAACAAATTCCAGGGAAGTGTCACCATTTTGGAGGAAGAACGTATATTATATTAGGAAATATTAAATGAAAAGGGAGTGACTATATGCCTACGCCATTAAATAACCAAGCGAGTGTGTCATATGTCTATGAAGGCGCGGCGGCTCCGTCCACTGCGAGTTCGAATGTGACAACTACTACACTGTTAGATGAATATACTCTGCTGGCGACCAAATCCACACTTACCAATACTTATCGGCCAGGTGAGAACATTACTTATGTGATCCGCTTAGAAAACAACGGAAGAGGAGACCTGTATAACGTAACCATATCCGATAACTTAGGAGGAACACCCAAGCGGCTGGAATATCTAGCATCTTCGGCGGCGCTGTACTTAAACGGCAATAAGATGACCATCACAGCTGTGGAAAATAGCGACGACCTCACGCTGACACTGCCCATGCCACTATGCCCAGGCGATATAGCATTGGTGCTGTATGTGGCTACTGTAAACACAAATGTGCCCCTCAATGTGAATGCGATTTCCAACATGGCTGTAGTAACTGCAAATGGAGGATCTAGCACAGGGACGATGATCACTGTAACGCCCAATCCATCTGCAACTATTGTCAGACAGGCGTATGCTGAGCTGGCCATCTACAAGCAGGCAGATAAACAAAATGTGGTGCCAGGAGAACTGCTCACCTATACGTTTACCATTACCAACACGGGAAATCAGGATGCCATAGGCGTAGTGCTCACCGATACGCTGCCCACAGGTTTTGCGGTGAATTTAGTAACTGCTACAACAGGCGGCGTTACTGTTACCTACAGCGATGCAGAATACGATATTATCGATGTGAACACGATTACTTTGCCTAATGCCAACGGCGCTTCTATTACCGTGCCCAAGGCAGTGGGTGATACGCCAGGTGTGACCACCATCGTCATCACGGGAACAATTACCTCAGAAGAATCGTAAATTCCAAATGAATAAAATAGAAAAAAGAAATGCCAAGGGAATGTCCTATGACATTTCTTTTTTTATGGATATAGAATAAGGCAAGAGAAGAAAGAACTTGTATACATATGATCTTTGGATTAAGATAGAATAAGGAAAGCCTTAGAGCTCTCCAAGTAAACAAAGGATGAAAATAGAGGATGACACCCTTAGAGAACTTAGCGATTGTAAAACCACTGCTTGCTTGGTACGATGGCAATAGAAGGATACTGCCTTGGAGAGAGGAGCCCACTTCCTATCGGGTGTGGATCTCAGAGATCATGCTGCAACAGACCAGAGTGGAGGCGGTTCGGCCTTATTTTGATAGATTTCTTGAAGTGCTTCCCGGTGTGGCAGAGCTGGATGCTGCCCCAGAACAGTTGGTCTTAAAGCTATGGGAAGGCCTAGGGTACTACAGCCGGGCGAGAAACTTAAAAAAAGCTGCGCATGTGATCGTAGAGAGATTTGGAGGAAAATTTCCTCAAAATATAGGGGACGTGCTCAGTCTGCCGGGCATTGGTGAATATACAGCGGGCGCTATTTTGTCCATTGCCTTTGGTCAGCAGGTGCCAGCAGTGGATGGAAATGTACTGAGGGTGGTTTCCAGGCTGTTGGCCAGCAGGGAAAATGTGATGGATGCTAAGGTGAGAAAGCAAATGACCCAAATGGTGCGTGATATCTTGCCAAAGGAGCGGGTAGGAGATTTTAACCAAGCACTGATGGAACTGGGGGCGATGATTTGCCTGCCAAATGGGGAGCCCAAGTGCGGGGTCTGCCCGCTCCAGCAGCGATGTATAGGCAAGCAGCAGGGAATTGCACAGCAGCTGCCCGTGAAGCCTGAGAAAAAACAGAGAAAAAAGGAAAAACGCACAGTATTTGTCATGGCGTGTGGGGACAAGGTATTGCTTCACAAGCGCCCTACACGGGGATTGCTTGCTGGTCTATGGGAATTTCCAGCGATGGATGGGTATTTGGGGTTAGAGCAAGTAAGACAATATTGGAAAGCACATGGAGTCAGGATAAAGACGATAGAGAATTTAGGGAGACAAAAACACGTGTTCACCCATATAGAATGGATGATGGAAGGATATTTATGTGAGACGCCCTTTTTTGAACCTCCAGAGGAGTGTATCTGGGCCGGCCAGGACGAAATTTCCCACAGCTACAGCGTTCCCAGCGCTATGAGCTATTATCTGGAAAAGTGGAAGTGCTATGTGAATCGCTGACGTTGAAAAAGGAAGAGTATATTCATAATTAAGTCATATAATGTTAACAATTTTATGTTATAATAAATTTACTATCTATATGAAAGGGATTTTCCACTATTGGTCGACATACCAGCCTATACAGGTACCTCTGTTTAATATTATGAGGCTCTATTCAGTGGTAGTTTTTTACCTATCGAGGAGGCAAAGCAAACCCTAGATAGTTGGAGAGGATCCCGTTTTATGATATAATAGATAGTGAATTGGAATCTCTAAGATCTGCTTTTCATGAAAAAATGACAGTATTATGTTTTAAGGAGGAAAGTGCAAAGCAAGCAAAAGGAGAAAATAATGTAAAGAAAGAAGGAACGACCAATGATTATGCTAGATGACAAATTTTCTGAAGTTACCTCGGCAATTGAGGAATTAGCAGCTTTATGTGTGAAGAACGGGAGCATTGATCCGGAGCTATATGGAAAATACGAGGTAAAGCGAGGGCTGCGAGATATTAGCGGCAAAGGAGTACTGGCCGGCCTTACTGAAATTTCTGAAGTGCGGTCTTATATTATTGAGGACTGTGAAATGGTTCCCTGTGAGGGAAAACTGTTCTATCGGGGGATGGATATTGAAGAAATCGTCGCAGGATTTATTCGAGAAGACCGCTTTGGGTTTGAAGAAGTCACCTATTTACTCTTATTTGGAGAACTACCTACTGGAGAACAGCTGGAAAGTTTTAAAAAACAGCTGGCAGATTATAGAACACTGCCCACCAGCTTTGTAAGAGATATCATCATGAAGGCGCCTAGCCCAGATATGATGAACACACTGGCAAGAAGTGTGCTCACTCTCTATGCCTATGATGAGAGGGCAAACGATATTTCTATTCCCAATGTACTAAGACAATGTCTACAACTGATTGCTCTATTTCCCCTGCTATCCGTCTATGGATATCAGGCTTACAGCCATTATATGGAGGGGCAGAGTTTATTTATACATTCGCCAAGGCCAGAACTGTCCACAGCGGAGAATATCCTGCGTCTGCTTCGAAAGGACGGCCAGTATACGGAGCTGGAGGCAAAGGTGCTGGATGTAGCCCTGGTGCTGCACGCA
>ERZ780195.2784-NODE-2784-length-11349-cov-2.670090_pt1 | contig 11349 bp, 10 predicted proteins | sample MGYA00511017_ERZ780195 | MGnify/ENA primary metagenome ERZ780195 (study PRJEB29588, sample SAMEA2159974) | human gut metagenome | biome: human gut; feature: human-associated habitat; material: faeces | place: Denmark | collected 2008/2010 ...
CTTCTTTGTGAATTTGATGAAAAAGTCCTTGACTTTTCGTCTCTGGCAAGACGGCCAAAAGCATTTTGATTTCCTGCGGCGCTCGTCTGGCTCCTTTTGATATTCAGGAGGTCAGAGATGTGACTGCCTATGACGAGTTGCAGTTGGATACTCTCGGAGATAAGAAAACGGCGCTCTTTCTGATTATGTCAGATACGGATGCGACGTTTAATTTTTTGATCTCCATGATTTACACACAGCTGTTCAACTTGCTGTGCGAGAAAGCAGATGATGTGTACGGCGGCAGACTGCCGGTTCATGTGCGCTGCTTGATTGATGAGATGGCAAACATCGGTCAGATTCCCAATCTGGAAAAACTGGTAGCGACAATCCGAAGCCGTGAAATATCGGCTTGCCTTGTTCTCCAGGCACAATCACAGCTGAAAGCCATTTATAAAGACAATGCCGATACCATCATCGGCAACATGGATTCCCGAATTTTCCTGGGTGGTTCTGAGCCAACCACGCTCAAAGAACTGAATCAGGCATTGGGAAAAGAAACTATCGACACCTACAACACCTCCAACACCAGAGGTAACAGCCCGTCTTACGGCTTGAATTATCAGAAGTTAGGCAAAGACCTTGCGAGCGTAGATGAGCTTGCGGTTCTGGATGGAAGCAAGTGTATTTTGCAGTTGCGTGGTGTCAGACCGTTTCTTTCTGACAAGTACGATCTGACGCAGCACCCCAATTATAAGTACACATCAGACTTTGATAAGAGAAATGAGTTCAACATTGAGCAGTTTCTGAGTCGAAGGTTGAAGCTCAAGGCAGGTGATGAGTTTGTGGTAGTCGATGCGGATTAAGGAGGTTTCTGTTTGGAAAATCTGAAAACGGTATCTGCCCTGGTTAAGAACATCTTGGAACACGACCACAAGGCAAGAAATACCGACAATCATTTGTACCTGATGGTACTGGAACACTATTCCGGGCTGCGTGGCATCGACATTCATGCCATGACGGTTCCTGTGTTTTTGAAGGAACTGGATAGACGCAGCTTTCCGGGGTTTGAAACTGTCCGCAGAAGCAGACAGAAAGTGCAGGCAACCTACCCTGACCTTGCTCCCAGTGAAGCCGTAGGCAAACGCAGAGCAAAAAATGAGGTTGTATATCGAGAATTTGCAGAAAGCGAGGTGTAAAAAATGACTTGGTGGATCACAGATACCTCTATTGGGCAGCGTTTGAAGTTCATTAGACGATTTCGCCGCCTTACACAGAAAGAGCTTGGACTCCTGATGGGGTATTCCGAGAAAACAGCGGATGTCCGTATTGCTCAGTATGAGAAAAACGCTCGAACCCCTAATGCAGAAACCACAGCGAAACTCGCAGAGGTTCTGAAGGTTTCACCTGCTGTTTTTCAGTACTGCATGTCACTTTTTCGTAACGCTTTCAGACGTTTGAGCCTTTTGGAAGGTTCGTCGTTGATTCCCCCTGCCGTTTTTTCACCGACGATCTGTGCTTCTCGTGAAGATTTGTTGCAGTCAATGTATTGGCTGTTTCTTATGAAAGGTGGTGGTGATATATATGATTGTGAAACTGAATATGCAAGAAGCAGAATGGAACAGAAACTTGGCGTGATAACCGTTGAGGAGTTCCTTGAAAAGATTCTCGCAAACTAAGCCTTCCGTCCGGTTTTGATACCGGTAGTACGGAGGGCTTTTTCTATTCTCAAAACAATTTCAAATTTTAGGAGGAAAATATTATGGCAATCAATCTGCAAAAGGGACAGAGAGTTTCTCTCGACAATTCCATGAAGCTGGCCCTTGTTGGACTTGGCTGGGATACGAATCGCTACGACGGTGGTTCAGATTTCGACCTGGATGCCTCCGCTTTCCTGCTGGGTGAGAACGGGAAACTGCTGCGCGACGAAGATTTCGTATTCTATAATAACCTCAACGGCCGCGATGGTGCCGTTGTACATACTGGCGATAATTTGACCGGCGATGGCGATGGTGATGACGAAGTCATCATGATCGACTTTAGCAAGATCCCCAGTGAAATCAAGAAAATCGCCATTTGCGTCACAATCCATGATGCAGAGGCACGCCACCAGAACTTCGGCCAGGTTTCCAACGCATATATTAGAATTGCAAAGCTTGCTGATGAATTTGATACCGTTGGTGAGCCCGTTTTGAAGTTTGATCTCGAGGAAGAGTTCTCTATTGAGACCGCTCTTGTCGTTGCTGAGATTTATTTCAAGAATGGTGAGTGGAAGTTCAACGCCGTCGCTGCTGGATATCAGGGTGGCCTCGAAGCTATTTGCCGCTCTTTCGGCGCAAACGTATAAAAATTAGCAACCAGCCCAAATCAAATACTGATTTGGGCTGGTTGTGTTGAAAGAGGAGACATTCAATGAAAGAATTCCAAAAGGGGCAAAGAATCAAAACAGTCTCTGGCGGTGAACTGGAAGTCATTCAGAAGCTGGGCGAAGGCGGTCAGGGTGTTGTTTACAAAGTCAACTATAACGGAAAGCCCCTGGCGCTGAAATGGTATTTCGGTAACAAATTAAATAATGCAGATAAGTTCTATCGGAACATTCAAAACAATATTAAGCAAGGGACTCCAACAGGTGCGTTTTTGTGGCCTTTGGAAATCACCGAATATTTTGAGGGAAGCTTTGGTTACTTAATGGAATTACGCCCCCCAGAATACAAGGATTTCTCTTTGTTCCTGCTTGCGAAAGTCCATTTTGCCAATATTGAGGCTCTTATCAATACTGCCCTCTGCATTACAAACGGCTTCCGTGAACTTCACAATAGAGGCTACAGCTATCAGGATTTGAACGACGGAAACTTCTTTGTTAACCCGAAAACTGGCGATGTACTGATTTGCGATAACGATAATGTGGCACCCTATGGTGAGAATCTCGGAATTGCCGGAAAGTGCCGCTATATGGCGCCAGAAGTTGTCATGGGGCAAAAGCGGCCTGATAGTCACACAGACCGATTTTCTTTGGCTGTTGTTTTGTATATGCTGCTTTTCCTGAACCATCCCCTTGAAGGCAAAAGAACCATGTGCCCGTGCCTGACAGAAGAGCTGGAGCGCAAGTTCTATGGAAGCGATCCTGTGTTTGTTTGGGATCCAGCAAACGACGCTAATCGCCCTGTGCGTGGTGTCCATACAAACGAGATTAAACTTTGGCCGCTATATCCCGCATTCGTTAGAAAGACATTTGAAAAAGCTTTCAGCCATGAAGTAATGGTTGGAAATGATACAACTCACCGTGTTATCGAAAAAGAATGGCAGGAGGTCTTCACTACACTCCGTGACCTGACGATTAAATGCAGCTGCGGAAGCGAGACCTTTATTGATCCTTCCCAGCAGAGTTGCAGGTGCATCAACTGCGGCAAGAGTATCGAGCGTCCGCCTATTCTCAAGGTGAAGAAGTATCATGCAGCTTTGGCACCAGGCAAAAAACTATATGCTTGCCATGTTCAGTATGACAGTGATGATTTTAAAGAGGCAAAGGGAGAAGTTATTTCCAGCCGAAATAATCCCTCTCTGTTAGGCTTGAGAAACGATTCCAATAATACCTGGGAAGCCATTCTCCCGAATGGCTCCAGCAAGGGTTACCCCAACGGCCAGGTTATTAAACTCGGTAAAGGAATAAAAATCAACTTTGGCAATGGAAACGTTGCAGAAGTAATCTGAAAAGGAGACTAATTATGGGACTCTATGATGAAGTCGTTGAAGTGCCGAGAAGAACAATGGTACTTTTCTTTGTCGTTGATACTTCCGGCAGTATGAGCGGCGCCAAAATCGGTACGGTTAACTCCGCAATTGAAGAGGTCGTTCCCGAATTGAAAGATATTTCTGAGAGCAATGCTGACGCGCAGATCAAAGTAGCTACACTTTCCTTCTCTACTGGTGCCAGATGGATCGATAGTGCACCTGTAGCTGCAGAAAATTTCCGCTGGAATTATCTCGATGCATCCGGCGTTACTGATCTCGGTGCCGCTTGTATGCAACTGAATGAAAAGCTTTCACGAAGCGCATTTATGAGCGATGCAACAGGATCTTTTGCCCCGGCAATTTTCCTTCTTTCTGATGGCGAGCCTACTGACAACTACAAGCATGGCTTGGAAAAGCTAAAGCAAAACAACTGGTTCAAAAAGGCCATCAAGGTAGCAGTTGCAATCGGAGAGGATGCCAACAAAACTGTCCTTGCAGACTTTACTGGAAATGTAGAATCAGTTATTACCGTTCATACTCCCGAAGCCCTAAAGAAGTGGATTCAGTTTGTCAGTGTTCGCGCTTCCGAAATCGGAAGCAAGAGTTCCAACGCTGGTTCCGATTCTAATGCGAACGATTCCGCAACGAGTGGCGAGGGAACTGATGTCGCAAGTAAGCAGGATGAGTTCGTAAAGGAAATTCAGGCACAGGCCGCAGATGCTGCAGAGTGGGATTCTTTTGATGACGACGGCATTCAGTGGTAATAAGGGAGGTTTCTTATGCGGATGCAAGCCTTTCATTTGTCCTCACAAGGGGCAAGCCACATTAAAAAGAACAAAGAGTGCCAGGACGCTTCTGAAAGTTTTTATAACGAGAATTGTGCCATAGCAATTGTTTGCGACGGACATGGCGGAGATGATTATGTTCGCAGTGCAAGCGGCTCTGCTTTTGCTTGTGCAGTTGCCAAAGCAAACATTCTCAATTTTATTGAAAATATAGACAAAGATGAACTTGTACGGCACCACCAAAAGCTGATTCACAATTTGGAGGCAAGTATCATCAGCGCCTGGAATGAAGCGGTGTATGCGCATTATGAATCCCATCCCTTTACAGAAAGCGAAATTGCTGTTTTATCTGATCGTGCTAAGCGTAAATACCTCCAAGAAAAGCGTATCGAAAGTGCGTACGGAACAACCCTGATTGCAGTGGCCTGCACGGAAAACTATTGGTTTGGAATCCATATTGGAGATGGAAAGTGCGTTGCTGTAAACCCCGAGGGTAAATTTGTCCAGCCGATTCCGTGGGACGAAAAATGCTTTCTGAATGCCACAACTTCCATTTGCGATTCTGATGCGCTGAATCGTTTTCGATCCTTTTTCTCTGAGAAACTGCCTGTTGCAGTATTTGTCGGATCGGATGGTATAGATGATTGCTTCAGTACCGAGGAGCAGCTTAATAACCTTTATAAAACGGTTCTATACTCTTTCGCCTCATCTGACTTTGATAGTGCAGTGACTGACCTCAGTGACTACCTGCCTCGCCTTTCTGCAAAGGGTAGCGGCGATGATGTTTCTATTGCTGCAGTCCTTGATCTGGATAAAATCGGAGAAATTGATGCAGTCAGAGAGTTCGATAAAGACAAGGAAAAAGCGAGAGTTGAAGAAAATGCCCGCATAGCTGCTGAGAAATTGGAGGAGGAACGCAAGCGCGTCGAAGCTGAACGAGCAGAACAGCTCCGGCGACAGCAGGCACAGAGAGCTGTATCTCCTAAATACTGCAGTCACTGCGGAGCTAAACTTGTATCGGGAATGAAGTTTTGCGGGGAATGTGGTACTCGTATTATTCTCGATAATGCTGGAAACGCTCCAACTGCGACACAGCAAAATACCGGACTGGCCTCGGAAGAGTTGAAAATCATTAAAATTGTTCCGTTCGGCAACGATCCTTCAACTGCGCCAGCCGACGCTGAACAGGCTGCCGAAGAAAAAGTTGAATCTGATAATACCGACAATACAGAAGCCCAAGATTTAAGTGTTGCTTCGGTCGAAATGCAAGATTCCGTTCCCAGTGCACCAGTTGAGTCTGCCGTTGCAGAGCAGGAATTGGTTGCAGAGGAGACATCCGAGAATAGCGAAGCCACGGAAGAAGTTACACCATGTGCCGAGCAGGAAGGTGCCGAAGAAAATAATGCCACAGAGGCACCAACTGATGCCAGTGACACGCAATTGCAAACAGATATATGAGTTGATGGTGCAGATATATCTGTGGTGAATTCACAGGTATATCTGCACTTCTCTCAAAGAAGGAGAATCAAAATGGAGACTCTTTTAATTCTTTCTTGCGTGCTAATTATTCTTGCTATTCCATTTGGGATCAAAGAATCGATTGCCGTCAAAAAAGTACGCATTGAAAAAACAGCTAAGTTGCTTGGCTATGATCCAGTATTCGATAAATAACCCACATGTAAAAGATGTGACCTGGTTTGTGTTAGGGATGTGTATTCTATGGGAAATGCAAAGGAAAACTTCAAACAAGCATTGTATGCTGTAATTGAGACATATGGTACAGAAATCCTTAATGATTCCCGACGTATAAACGCCCTTTTGATGGATTATGCCCCTGGGCAGACCAGAGAGCGCAAGCTCATTGTCTCAGCGTTGGAAGAAGGAATCGGTGGTGATCTATTAAAGGCTCGGGATCGGGACTCCAGTGAGCTAAAGTTGTGCGTCAATCGCTGTATTCGTTGCCTGGTGGATGCTACTTGGGTTACAGAAGAAGCAGCTCAGTTTGCAGTTGATTCTATCTCGTATGCGCTTGGTATCAGGATTACTGAACTGCCGCAGAAAAAAATCAACGTTTCTGCACCTAAACAAGACCACTCATTGGAACTTATAAAGGGGACTATTCTTTCGAACAATGCAGATCTGCCAGCTCTTTTGAATCAGTATCAGGTAATAGGATACAAGGCTTTTGCCGCAAATCCGACGCTTGAGAACTTGATTCTTCCACAGGCTATCAGAGAAATTAAGCCCCAAGCCTTTTTGGATTGTATACACTTAAAGCAGGTATCTTTACCTGCAGCGATTGAAGCAATTGGGGCAGGCGCATTCTCCGGGTGTGATTCTTTAGAAACAATTCAAATACAGCCGAATTCTAATTATACGGTTGTTGGTGGGATGTTAATTGATAAGAAGAACAAAACGCTTATGCGAGTGACCAAAAGCGCTTCGAGCAAATGCAATATCCCCTGTGAAATCACCACTATTCAGCCACGGGCGTTCGAACGAATCGACATTTGCTCTATTATTTTACCAAGAAACTTATCTGTTCTATCAGGAAACGCATTTGTCTTTTGTGAAAAGCTTGAGAGCTTTGAAATTGACCGTCACAATGCGCTCTATTCAACAATTGAAGGAGTATTGCACTCCAAAGATCGAAAACAGTTAATTCGGTTTCCTTCAGGATATCAAGGTGTGAATTATATTGTTGAAGATTCCGTTGAACACATCGCAGATGGAGCTTTTTGCGGAACAGCTAACCTTGAGACGATAACATTTACCAGCAATCTGAAATCCATTGGGGCCAAAGCCTTCGAATACTGCGAAAAGCTCTCATCACTCGTCTTACCAAGCAGTGTAGAAACAATTGGAGAGCGCGCATTTCAGTATTGCAACCATCTTTTTAGTATAATGCTCCCCCGCGGCATACAAGAGATAGGTGATTATGCTTTCTGCGGATGTACCGCTATCCAAGCGATAAGCATTCCGAAAAGCGTAAAACGAATTGGGCATGCAGCTTTTAAGGATTGCGCATCTTTACGGAAAATAACAATGCAAGATAACATTGAGTTTATTGGCGATGGCGCTTTTATCGGTTGCGCCGACAACATTGAAATTGCCATTAAGAATAACAGTTATGTAGAACGATATTGCAGCGCTCACAAGATAAAATGGAGCGTCCTCTGATTTTCAGGAGTAGATAGACTATGACTATTCAGGAACAGCTTAATGCCATAAACGCGACTTTTGTAAAACTGCATAAAGATTTCGTTCGCTTTGAAGCTGAAAAGAAATCTCTTGCCAGCAGGTTCTCTTTGGAGTATTCTTGCGTCCAGCAAAAATGGGATCAGGAGCGTAGCCGAGTTTCTGCTGTCAAAGAAGATGTCCTGAAGTATTACCGGATTGCCAAAGACAACTCCTCAAAAGAATTGGTTTCTTCTGGCGTTGGTGGCCAGCGTCCAGATATAGCTCGTCTTAATCGAATGATTGAGCAAATCAATTCCTATAGCAGAAATGATCCAGTCGCAGGGCAGATTATCGATTTGGCAAGTCAGTACATTGTGTATTTGGATAACGAACTTTCTCAGATCAGGTCCAAGGAACAACTTGAAATGCGCAATGTAGACCTGAAAAAAACTCAGGAGGATGAGCAATTAACCGAGCAGAAGAAGCAAGTCCTTATAGCCTGTGAAAAATATCTGCAAGGAGATGACATTGCAGATCTCGTCCGCCTTTTTGAAGCTATACATAAAGACTATGAAATCACGGAGTCATATTTCAAAACATGGGGACAGCCTGTAAAACGTAAGCGCATGATGCTTTTCGGTTTTCAGCAATTTGCGCTTGATGTTCCCCAACTGCTCTGTGGCACACTAAAAAATAGTTTGGGACACCACTTTAACGAAACGACCAAAATGGTGAATTGTCCCTGCGGCTTTACAACTGATAGTTCCGAAGAACTGTTTATCGAATATGTTGATAGAAACGAAGCATATTTGAAAAAGGGCATTCAAGCACTAATTCTTAATTTCCTTCGCTATTTCAGGCCAAGCGAATATAAAGTTTCTGTGTTTGACTATATCCACTATAATGCGGACATTTTGGGTCCGCTTTCCGCTCTTGCAAACGGCAAGAACAGCATCATAGAAAAAACCGCGTCGGACTCCAAAAGTTTAAAGCAGAATATAGCAATCCTTGCAGATTACTACCGTAAGGTAGAGTCAAAACTTGGCACGCTTTCTCTCTTTCAGTATAACAAACAGCAAAAGCCTGAGTACAGAATCCCTTTCCGGATTCTAATCATTAACCGGTCCGAAGAGGTGTTTCGAGCATCCGATGATCCGGAGATGTCTTATATCGTAAATAACGCTGAGAAGTTCGGCATTACTATAATCCATATGTCTAAAAGTTCTGACGGTGGAAGTAAGGGAAAAGACCGCGAGAAAAAATATCTGCAGCAGTCAAAAGACTGCATTCGTATCATTAGCGATTCGAATGGAAATTTCTTTGTCGAGAACAATATCGAGTGGCTTGCGTTTAAGTGGCTCGATGCTCCTTCTACATTGCCTGCAGAGTTTATTTCAAAGGTGACCGAAGCTACCAAGCCTAAAGAATTAGGCAATAAATACTTCTCTCGTTACAGCATGAAAGTTCCAACAAAATCTATAGGAAAGAGAAAATCTATTTCTATTCCCTTTGCCATCGACGAAGATGACAATGTTATTAGCTGCAGCTTCGAAAATGACCTGTTTGCCGCATATATTATGGGCGCTGCAGGCTCCGGTAAATCTACTCTTCTCCACACAATTATCAGTGGCTTGATTATGAATTACCATCCGGACGAGGTGGAACTTTGGCTAATGGACTTCAAGATGCTGGAGTTCAAACGCTATGTGAATCATATGCCGCCCCATGTAAAGTACATATTGTTGGAAAAGTCTGAGGATTTGGTTTTCGATATTATCGACCACCTTACTGAGCTGTTGGATAGGCGTCAGTATAGGTTTTCACAAAACGGATGGTCAAAGCTTACAGAGGTGCCTCCTGAAGAGAATATGCCCGCAGTATTTGTTATCATCGATGAATTCGCGCAAATGTCGCAAATCCTGAAAGAAACAAAGGGTGCAGGCTATGGATTGGACTATACGATTAAGCTTGAAAACCTGTTGGCTAAAGGCCGTGCGTTAGGTCTGAAGTTCATTTTTGCCAGCCAAACATATACGACTGGTATTTCAGGCTTAACCGAAACTGCTTGCAAACAAATCCAAATGAGATTTGCATTGAAAAACACGCCTGACGAAATCAAGCAGACTTTGAACCTTTCTTCTGATCAGATAACGCCAGAGTTAAGTCGGACGATTGCTTCCATGCCTGCATATCAGACTATCTTCAAATGGGCAGACGGGGATAATAATGTCCATATTGGCCAATACAGGAATATGTACACAGTGGGCAATGAGGTCGAAGCATTGGTTGACCAAATCAACGCTGTAATCAAGCCAATACGTGTTGGCCGTACTACGGATACCACCTTCATTGACAAAAAGCCTGTTCTGATTGATGGAAGTCAGCCGAAGACTTTTAAGAGTCAAGTTCCATATTACAAAGAATACGAAGCTGCGCAAGATCTTGATGATCTGGATGACAGCGATATTCTGGTCTATGCGGGTGTTCCGTGTAGTTTCAGCCTTGCAAAACCCTTTACGCTTTGCAACGCAACAGCAGAGAACATTTTGATTGCGGGTGGTGATCGCGACAGCAAGGTAAATGTCATCCTCTCGATTTTGAACAGCTATAGCCGGAAAGGTCATGATATAGAAATTTGGGCGCATGAACGCTCGCCCATCTTCAAAAGATATAAAAACACTGTGTTTGGAAAACGCACACAGCGAACGGATCTTGGAGAAATTTGCAGCCAGATTTCTGATATCAAAAAGGCCATACAGAAGCGTACAGTTTCTGAAAAGCTGATCATCTGCTTTGGCTATGAAAACCTTGCCTCCGATTTTGATATTTTGGGGGACGGAGCTACGGAGCCAGTTATACAGGAAAGGCCACATTCGCAGCGAGACTCCTCTCTTCCCGATATGAGCGAAATTCTGCAGCGTGTCCGTGAATGCGATGACCCAGAAGAAAAAAAGCGCATTGTAGAAGAATATAATCGCCGCAGGTCGGAAGTTGAGACTGATTCCGTTCAAGGTACAAGCGAGGATGAAGAAAGTAATAGCATTTATGATGCCCGCAACGATGTGGAATGGATTATCAAGCGCGCATCTAACTATGGATTGCACTTTCTATTCTGCTTCGATCAGGGGCGAGATTTTATCAACCTTCGCTTGGATGAAAATGCTTTTCGCCACAAAATCCTTTTCCCTATGTCCAAAGATGAATCTATTTCCATCATGGGTAGCCGTAAGGCAAATGAGATTGGTGACGGGACATGCATTTACAGCAATGGTAAGGACGCCTTCACTCTCCGGCCTCATATTTATCGTGGTGTTCCTTGCAATGGCTGGACGATTGATGACAATGGCAACATAGTTCAGAGAGGGTGAACTTATGGCAAAATACGCAATTAGCGCTGAGGGTGCTGCGTCAATGAGAGCATTAGCAAAGCAATTGTATACCGAAGCTAATGCCATACTGGAGTCATCTGCCGCTTTAGAAGCAAAAGTATCTGCCATTGGCGAAGGACTGGGTATTTACGAGTCAGAAATCTTAGGAATTATTCAGCAGGGTAGAAATACTTTGAATGTTAACAGAGAAAGCGTCCTTGAGCTTGCGCAGGGAATCCTCAAAAAAGCTGATGAAATTGACGCTCTTATCGCGCTTTATTCTGACTCTGTTTCGGAAAATAGTC
>ERZ780195.2785-NODE-2785-length-11349-cov-2.529927_pt1 | contig 11349 bp, 5 predicted proteins | sample MGYA00511017_ERZ780195 | MGnify/ENA primary metagenome ERZ780195 (study PRJEB29588, sample SAMEA2159974) | human gut metagenome | biome: human gut; feature: human-associated habitat; material: faeces | place: Denmark | collected 2008/2010 ...
CTGGAGACAACTCGGGAGCAGAAACTAATTCCAGCCGTTTCTTAATGAATGGTTCTTATTTAAGAATGAAATCCATGGTTTTAGGATATACTCTTCCGAAGAACCTTATGAATAAAGTGGCTATTGACAATTTAAGAGTTTATATCTCTGCTGACAATTTGTTCACTATCACTGCTAAAGATTTTATAGGATTTGATCCACAAACTAGATCTACCGGTATGCAGTCTTGGGCATATCCTGTACCTAGAAATATCATGTTCGGTCTTAATCTTAGCTTCTAAAAAATAACTTTAGAAATTTATGACAATGAAGAAAATATTATTTGCTTTATTAACCGGTTGGATGGCAATTTCATTCACCGCATGCGATGACTTCTTGACAGAAACGCCATCAACTTCTGTTCCGACAGAAGAAGCCTTGGTTACTACCCAAGATTTTCAGAATGCTTTAAATGGTGTATATTACACATTAGGTTCATATCGTTTTCTGGGACGTGATGTATTAGCAATTGGAGATGCGCCAACGGATATCACTTCACATTCCGTTGCAACGTCTCATTTCTATGACATCTTCCGCTATCAGATACTGGATACTAATTCATACATAGAAGAAATATGGGCATACGGATATTGGGCTATCGACCGTTGTGCACGTATCATTAAAGAAGGTGCTTCATTTAAAGAAGTAACAAAGGGGGATCTGACAGAAGTGGAAGGATGCATCGCTCAAGCCTATGCAATTAAAGCCCTCTGTTCTTTCTATTTGACTAACATGTTTGGTTTGCCATATTCGGAAGCCAACAAAACGACATTAGGTATCGTAAACGTTACTGAGCCCGTCCCTGCCTATTCACAGGTGTCAAGAGTTAGTGTAGAACAAAATTATAGCCTGATTCTTGATGATATAACGAAGGCTAAAGAATATTATGCTAAAGAAGGTGTTGAAAATGTAGGTAAACAGTATATGAATACGGCTGCAGTTGCTGCACTTGAAGCTCGCGTAAAACTCTATATGAAAAATTACGAAGGGGCTATTACGGCGGCTCAAGAGGCAATAACCCTAAGTGGTGGTACAATTGTATCAACCAAAGAAGACTATAAGAATATGTACACGACATTGGCTGTTTCGACAGAAGACATTTTCTTTATAGCAAAAGCCGAAGATGATTATTTATCTGCTAATGCTCTGAATACTTTATGGAATAAATACGGTTTGTCTATTAACAGCGCAACAATAGCAGAATATTCATCTAATGATATTCGTCTGGCACTTCTTGGCGGTACGTGGACTGGTGGAAAAATGCGTGGTATCACAACCAATAATCAGATTTCTAACTTGCCGGTTTTCAGACTGCCTGAAATGTATTTAATACAGGCAGAAGCATATGCAAAACAATCAACTCCTGATTATGGTAAAGCTAAAGAAAAACTGTTGGAAGTAGCGGCAAAAAGAAACCCGGATTTGGATGATAGTGAAATTGCAGAGGATCAGACGATTATTGATGTGATTGACAAAGAAAGAAAATTAGAACTGGTTCAAGAAGGACATCGCTTCTTTGATGTACGCCGCTGGATGATTGCTCCGCAAACCGAAAGCAAAACCATGCATGGCATTGAAATCACTCGCGCCACTGACGGAACAAAGACTTGGAAAGAATTTGATGTACGCACGCATGTATGGCGTCCGGCTATGTACTTCTTCCCAATTCCTTACAATGAAACGGTGAAGTCGAAAGATTTGCTACAGAATCCCTACTATAATTAATAAAATACCCTAAATATGAAACATAGCATACATTTGGCGGCAATAGCCTTGCTGACTACTCTGCTTGTGACATCGTGTGATACGTTCTCTGCTCCTGCTGATCCTGACAAAAACACGGAGCAGGTCAAAGACATATCAGGCACGTGGCAACTCACCACAGTGAGCCGCAACAGTAATGATATTACCGAAACCATGGACTTCAGCCAGTTCCAAATTGACCTGAAGAAAGATGGTAAGTACACAATTGAAAACTATCTGCCTTTTGTGGTACGCCACAATGGCACGTGGAAAGTTGACGATATCTATTATCCTTTTCGCCTCTATTTCACAGAGGATGGAGCCACGGAGCAGGCCAGTACCGATATCCTATTCCCCATTACCAATGGCGAACGTAACATCGTGATTACTCATAGCCCCGGGTGTGGTTCGAATACCTACACCTATGTATTCAAGAAAATATCAGAAAACTAAAAATCATAACGCTTTATGAAAAAGAAATTAATCAGCTTGCTTCAACGCAAACGGCACATCGTAGCGTTATCAACTATACTTATGACTTTCATCGTTATGAGTTGCCTCTTTATCGATTCTGTCGATATAACCCAAATGATAGATGGAAAAGCCGTAAACTATGCAAAGGCCGGAACGACTGCTACTTTCAAAATGCATGGACACATTAAGGTTCAAGGAGACCCACGCAATGACAAACGACTTGTTTTCGGTTTTTTGGCTCCTAAGAGTTGGAATCTGGCACAAAATGCCAGAGTTTCGTACACAGAAGATACATTTGATCCGAATATAGGTGAGCAAAACATGACGCTTATCCCATTGACCGAACAACCTAGCAACAAACCAGGATTGTCATGGTCGGCTGCTCTCATGCAGGAATACGGTGTCGGTACCAATATTCTGGAAGATATGGAATGGGCAGCCTATTGGACAAGACCCTATAACGGTGTCGCAGATGAAATTCATTTTACAATCTATGTCCGTGTACCGGTAGGAAACAAAAATCTGCGTTTCAAACCATCATTCTTTATTAACAGTACTGACGATAACTTCAGTACAAGTGCAGATGCAAAGAAATGTGAGGAAGCCGGATGTTTTGAGGTAGTAGAAGGTGAAGGACTTGTCACTGACTTCTGTAGTGAACACTTCAACAAAACCACTCCATTAACAGCATTGCAAAACGACTTTGTAACCTTTAGCTTCATTGGAGGCATGGACGACGAAAATGCACTTGTCAAGGCCGATAAGATCTATTTTGAAGGAACGGCGGTAGCTAGCGACGGACACCGTTATACCGTAAATGAGAAGAGTGACAAGACCCTGATGAAACGAGAGAATCAGTATACCAAAACATACAATATCACATTCTGGCCGGAAGGGTTCTTCAATGTACCTGAAGGAACAGAGCTTGTAAGTATTGAATATGCCTTCACTAATGCCGATGGATCTATCTCCGTTACACAGTCTGATGATGACTTCGTAATGTTAAATATACCTCTTCCTCCGCAGAAGGAACCATTCATATATACGTTCTATTGCGAGTGATAACCTTATATTCTACTGATAATGAAACAGAATATGTATAAAATGATAACGACGGGACTACTATGTATAGCTGCCGTCGCACTAAAGGCACAAGATGCACCGATAGATAGTGTGGATCACACTAAAAGTAATACCCTAGGAGCATCTTCGACGGTTTATACCAACGACTTGATAAAATATCAGTCAGCCACCATCCTTACCGGATTGCAAGGACGATTGAAAGGTCTTAATGTATCACCTTTCCGTGGCATGCAACTGTTACGGACTGATGCCAATACTAAATCCGATATAGTGGGAGCTATTCCTAATGTAGGTGGAGGTATCTACGGAGATAATTCGGAGTTTCTCATTTCAGCACGCGGACAATCGCCTGTAGCCATTGTCGACGGTGTAGAACGTGACCTGTATTCCATAGATCCCGAAGCCATTGAATCGGTTACCATTCAAAAGGATGCCCTTTCCAATATGTTTTTAGGAATGCGCAGTTCACGTGGTGCATTGATTATTACTACCAAAAATCCTGATGCAAAAGGTGGTTTCCATCTCTCACTCACCGGAAAGTTTGGTATATCCAGTGCATTGAAATCTGGCCCAAATCCACTTTCGGCTTATCAATATGCTTATTTGCTCAACGAAGCATTGCTCAATGATGGCAAATCACCACTCTATACGTATGATGATTTCGAAGCCTATCGTAATGGAACTTCCCCTTATCTGCATCCCGACGTAAATTGGAAAGATGCTATTATGAACAATTCTACTACGTCGCAAGCCTATAATCTGAATGTAACAGGTGGCGGACGGGTGGCTCAATACTTTGTAAGTTTGGGATATTACAGCGAAAACGGATTGTTCAAGACGAGCGATGCTAATAGCTACAACACCAATTTCAAGTACAACCGGTATCTCATCACATCGAAGGTAAACATCAACGTGACAGATGAATTTAAGGTAAGCATGTCTTTAATGGGACGTATAGAGGAAGGAAACCAACCTGGAGGTATTTCGGGGACAGGATACAGCGACCTTTTGAGCAACGTATGGCAAACTCCCAACAATGCTTATCCCGTCTTAAATCCCAACGGTACGTATGGTGGTAACGCTTCGTATACCCAAAACCTCTATGCACAGACCACTGGTTCGGGATATATCTCAAGCAATACCCGCGACGTCGTAGGAACCATTAATTTGAAATATGACTTCGATAAATTGGTGAGAGGACTTTCTGTTGGTGCAACGGGAAACATCTCATCGCAAGTGCGTAATGCTATCGTTCGTACTAAACAGGCACAAGTATTTCAATACAGCATAACCCAACAAGGCAACGAGGCTTATGACAAGTATGGAGATGTAAGTTCACAAACCAACAGTTACCGTTCAGTATCGACGTACCAATATATGTATGGCAAAATGTATGTAGACTGGGAACGCCAATTCGGTATGCATGGTGTAAAAGCTTCACTTTGGGGCGATACACGTACTATACTCAACAACTACGACCTGCCTATGATTCCGTCGAACATCGGACAGAAAGTTGAATACAATTACGATAACAAATACTTCGCGCAAGCAGCCGTAACGGAAAGTTATTACAACCGCTATGACAATGGACGTCGCTGGGGAACATTCTGGGCAGTAGGTCTGGGTTGGGATATCAGCAAAGAGAAGTTTATGGAGGCATCGAAGATAGACCAACTCAAGTTACGTGCCACATACGGTCATACAGGAAACGGAATCGACAATGCCGGTTACTTCAGCTATTTAAAGAGATACAATGAAGATGGCGGATTCTGGTATAGCAACGGTACATCCATGAGCAACGGAGGTTCAGTGTCAGAAATATCCCCATTGGCTAATACCCTCCTGACATGGGAAAAAGGAAGGAAGGTCAATGTAGGTTTAGATTTAACCTTGTTAAAGAATCGTTTGACTCTCTCGGCCGACTATTACAATGACTACTACTATGACATATTGCAATCACGTGGTAAGAGCATCGAATTGCTGGGTATTGCTTATCCGGCAGAAAATATCGGAAAAACACGTTACTACGGATTGGAAACACAACTTAGCTGGCAAGATCACATCGGTAAGGTGAACTATTATGTATCAGCCAACTGGAGTATGGAACAGAACAAACGGTTGTTCATGGACGAGCAATACGTACCTTACGACTATCTGAAAATGACAGGTCAACCCACCGGTACCATCTACGGATTGGTAGCTACCGGATTCCTCACAGCTAAAGACATAGCCGATGGTTATCCCGTAATGAACGGCTTCAACAATATTCAAGCGGGTGACGTGAAATACAAAGACATGAACGGTGACGGCGAAATCAACGAATTCGACCGTACTGTGATTGGTGGCGACAAACCGACTTGCTATTTTGGTATTGATTTAGGCTTTGAATGGAAAGGGTTGGAAGTTACAGCACTTATCCAAGGTGCTTACAACCGCGACTTATATAATAGCGACCGCACGTTGCTCGAAGGATTCCAAGTGATCGGACAAAGCTACGGACAAGCTTACACCAATTTGCTGAATCGTTGGACACCCGAAACTGCTGAAACAGCTACGTATCCGAGACTGACTGCCGGAGGCAATATGTACAACTACGGAAACAACTGGAACTCTTCACTCTTTGTACAGAACGGAAACTACATTCGTCTCAAGAACGCCACCGTATCGTACAAACTACCCGAAAACTTCTGCCGTAATTACTTAGGCGGACTGCGCGTGAAAATATTTGTACAGGGACAAAATTTACTCACATGGTCACGTACCCGCTTGCAAGACCCTGAAGTTACCTTCACCAGCTATCCGTTACAGCGCACCATTACGACTGGAATCAATCTTAACTTCTAATAAAAATGATGGATATGAAACAAAATAAATATGGCACATGGGCAGTAGGAGCATTTATGCTGTTATTGAGTGCTGCCGCATGTACAGACAGTTATGAGAGTACGCCTGTAGATATGTTTACAGAAGATTACCTCTTCTCGAAGACCGACTCCAACGGAACTGTAGTACGTAAATACCTCAACCGCATCTACTATTACATGCGTAATGGACACAACGGCGTAAATGGTGACTACCTGGATGCCGCTTCCGACGATGCGCTCTCTGTTATTTCGTCCGAGTCCGATGTATACAAACTGGCCATCGGACGTTACAGTGCCTCCAATTTTATTAACTCGGATATGATTTGGAGCGACCCTTATTTGGTGATTCGCCGCGTGAACATTCTGTTGAGTGGCATTGACGTAGTACCTTTCAACACTACTTACACTGATGCACTCGGTAATACACGCAGGCTCAATGATTCTATGAAAGCCGAAGCCCGGTTCCTGCGTGCTTACTTCTATTTTGAATTGGTGAAGCGCTACGGTGGAGTGCCCATTATCGGTGATAAAGTGTACGAATTGAACGAAAACATCGAATTGCCACGTAGCACGTTCGAGCAATGTATCAAGTATATTGTAAGTGAGCTTGACGATATCAAAGATGACCTTCGTTCGCTGCCACTACCTGATGCCGCTGCGAGCGCACACGTAGTAAACACACAGGCAGCCCAGGCACTGAAGATTCGTGTATTGCTCTATGCAGCAAGTCCGTTATTCAACGAAAAGCCCATTGAATCTGGTAATGAGTTGATAGGATATGCCTCTTATGATCGCGAACGTTGGAAAATAGCAGCCGATGCCGCCCGCAACTTTATTAACACGTACGGAACAGGTGACGGAGCTATCATGGGACTTGACGATAATTTCAAGAATGTATTTACCAATTGGTATTCAAACGAACATAAAGAAGTTATCTTCTTCCGTGAAAACGCAATGGATAAGACGGTGGAAACAGCTAACGGTCCATTGGGACTTAGCGGTGCCAAACAAGGAAACGGCCGCACCAATCCCACACAGAATTTAGTCGATGCCTTTTTAATGAAAGACGGTCACTTTATCAATGATAAAGGTAAATATGAATACAATGAACAGCTTCCTTACGCACAACGTGATCCACGTTTGGAATATACCATTATACACAATGGTTCGTCATGGGTGAACTCTACGATGGAAACATGGCAGGGTGGAGCCAATAATCCTCTTGGTTCGTCGTACTCGCTCACGAGTTATTACATGCGCAAGTTTATGGGTGATTTCGAAGCAGCCAACGAATATCAAGACACACAACACAACTGGGTGATGTTCCGTTACGCCGAAATACTTCTGAACTTTGCCGAAGCCGAAAACGAATATTTGTCTACTCCTTCACAAGCTGTATATGATGCTATCATCGCCCTGCGCCGACGTGCAGGTATCGAACCTGGTGAAAAGAATTTGTATGGACTAACAACCAATGAGCAGACACACAATTTGACGCAAGCCGAAATGCGCAAAGTGATTCAGAATGAACGCCGCATTGAATTGGCTTTTGAAGAGCATCGCTATTGGGACATTCGTCGTTGGCGACTTGCCGAACAGGTCTATGCACAGCCTATTCAAGGAATGTACATCACTAAATCACAGACTTCCACGACCTATGTTCCGCAAGCTGTACTCAATGTACAATGGGACAATAAACGTTATTTCTATCCGATTCCTTATTCGGAAGTAATAAAAAATAAGAATATGGTTCAAAACCCTAATTGGTAATATCTTATGAAAAGAGTAATTATAACATTCTTGTGCCTCCTCTGCATTGTACAGGCATACTCCCAATCGTTTACGATAAGCGGTACCATTATTGATGGGGAAAGCAACGAACCGCTTATCGGAGCTGGTATTCTGGTAAAGGGAGCCGGAAGGGGTACCATCACCAATATAGATGGAAAATATTCGCTGGAAGTGAAACGTGGCGAAACATTGGTATTTTCGTTTGTGGGCTATCAAAATCAGGAAGTCGCAATAACAAATCAGCGCACACTGAATATCGCATTAAGGGTTTCCGAAGCCAACAACCTGAACGAAGTTGTTATCACAGGTCGCGGCAGCGCGAAACGTATCACTTTGACCGGTGCCGTGAGCGGTATTCAAGCCAACGAATTACGTAGAGTTCCTACAAGTAGCTTACAGAATACATTATCGGGTAAACTGCCCGGCTTCTTCAGTCAGCAACGTTCCGGTCAGCCGGGAAAAGATGCTTCCGACTTCTTTATCCGTGGTGTCAGTTCCTTGAATGAGGACGGTAACAAGCCGCTTATTATGGTTGATGATGTGGAATACAGTTACGAACAGCTGTCACAAATCAATGTCAATGAGATTGAAAGCATATCTATTTTGAAAGATGCATCAACGACTGCTATTTATGGTATCAAGGGTGCTAACGGTGTGTTGGTAGTCAAGACACGTCGCGGTGAAGAAGGAAAACCTGTGATCCATGTGCGTGCAGAAGCCGGCGGTCAGATACCTGTCCGTAAACCCAACTTCTTAGACTCATACAACACCGCCCTGTTAGTCAACGAGGCACGTACTAACGATGGTTTGACTAAAATGTTTACACAACATGATTTGGAACTGTTTAAAGACGGTTCCGACCCATACGGACATCCTAATGTAAACTGGTACGACGAAGTGTTCAAAAAATCGGCTATGCAGTCGAACATCAATGTCGACGTATCGGGTGGTACCAAACGTTTGAAATACTTCGTATCCGGGGGGTATTTCTCACAAGGTGGTTTGGTTCGTAACTTTGCTAAAGCGGATGACGATGTGAATACCGGCTATTTTTACCGCCGTTTTGACTACCGTACCAACTTGGACTTTACTGTTACTGATAATCTGACTATGCGTCTGGACTTCAGTTCGCGCTTCATGAACATCAACGAACCGAGTAGTCTGAATGCTACAGGCGAGATTTACAATTTCACCGCCATGCACCCCTATTCGGCACCGGTACTCAATCCGGACGGATCGTATGCTTATCTTTCAGATGTGGACGGTTACGGACCTACATTGAATGCACGTTTGGCTAACGAAGGTTACACGCGTACACGCCGTAACGATAACAACATTCTCTACGGTGTGAACTGGAAGATGGATTGGCTCACCAAAGGATTGTCAGCCAATGCTCGTATTGCTTACTCTACCATTGACGAAGTCTTCCGCAAAGTAAACCGTGGAAAAGATGCGTACCCTACCTACCACTACGATCCTACTACGGATCAGTATAACATCAACCCCAACCGTAAATATGCTTATTCACAGTATGCTCTGACGGCCGGAACCAACCAGGCTGTGAAAAATCTGGATGTTCAGGCCTCCATCAACTATGCACGCATATTCAATGGAATACATGACGTTAGTGCCACGTTGCTGTATAGCCGCCAAAGCCGTACCGTAGAAAAAAATCCAGACGATACAGGAGAAAAGATTCCCGAAAACTTTCAGGGTCTTACCGCTACCGTAGGTTACAAATATAAAGATAAATATCTGGTCGACTTCAATGTTGCATACAACGGTACCGACCGTTTTGCCGAAGGACACCGCTACGGAATATTCCCTGCTATTGGTGTGGGTTGGCGTATCTCCGAAGAATCGTTCTTCAAGGATAACATTTCTTTCATCCAACTATTGAAAATCAGAGCTTCGTATGGTATTGTAGGTTCGGACGTAGCTATGGGTAACCGCTACCTTTACAACCAGATATATACAGCAACTGATAATGCTTATAATTTCGGACAAAGCGATGTCACTTCCACTGCTATTACGGAAGGTGACCTTGGCAATAGCAGTGTGACATGGGAAGAAGCCAAGAAGTTTGATATAGGTCTCGACTTCAATGCATTCGACCGCTTCTCATTTACTTTCGACTGGTTCTATGACAAACGATACAATCAGCTTGTGAAACGCAATGACATACCGCAGATCTTAGGTGTGGGTACTTCACCTATCAACGTGGCACGCACCAGCAATATGGGTTTCGACGGACAGATTGGTTATCAAGACCGTTTCGGTGAGTTCAACTTCAATACCAACTTCGTATTCTCGTATGCTAAGAATAAGGTAGAATTTAATGCCGAAGCACAACAAAGATACGATTGGTTGTCGGCAACAGGTCGTCCTATCGGTCAACCATTCGGTTACACTTGGATAGGTTATTATACACCTGAAGAAGTGGACTTGATTCATGCAGGAGCCGCAAATGCACCGGCTGTGCCCAATACCGACGTTCCTATCCAAGCCGGCGACTTGAAATACAAAGATTTGAACGGAGACGGTGTTATCAACGACTTCGACAAGGGAGCTATTGGTAAGCCAAACTTACCCAACACCACGTTGGGATGGACAATCGGTGGTTCGTGGAAAGGATTGTCAGTGAGCGTACTCTTCCAAGGTTCGTTCAACTACAGTTTCTCGGTAAACGGCACAGGTATCGAACCTTTCAAGAGTCAATTCCAACCTCTACACCAGAAACGCTGGACATTAGAACGCTACCTGAACGGTGAAGCCATCGAATTTCCGCGCTTAACAAGCAATCCGTCGACTGTAAACAGCGCAGCAGCGTATATGTCCGACTTTTGGTTGATTGATGCTTGGTACATCCGCTTGAAAACCATCGACGTCTCCTATCAAGTGCCCACAAAAGTGTTGCCTTCATGGCTTACAAACCTCCGTGTCTATCTCAATGCTTACAACATGTTTACATGGACAAGTTTTGATAAGTATCAACAAGACCCGGAAATCAAGTCCAACTCCGCCGGTGATGCATACATGAACCAGCGCGTGTTTAACTTAGGAGTACAACTTACATTCTAATAAACTGATAAATACTCATAGTAGTATCAATGAAAAAGGGGATGCGTCTTCATAGATGCATCCCCTTTTTCATTGATAACACATTGTAAATCAAGCATTATTATTTGATAGGAAGCCGAATCCGTACATGTAGGGGTACATGGCTTGCCGTAAACGAAAACGTCCCACTCCACACACAAGTCGGTGTGCGGAGCGGGACGAAAACTATTATAGTTGTCGTGCTAAAAATCTATCGGTTCATTCTGGTAAAAGCAGCTACTTGAGGTACTTCTTG
>ERZ780195.2787-NODE-2787-length-11346-cov-6.186077_pt1 | contig 11346 bp, 9 predicted proteins | sample MGYA00511017_ERZ780195 | MGnify/ENA primary metagenome ERZ780195 (study PRJEB29588, sample SAMEA2159974) | human gut metagenome | biome: human gut; feature: human-associated habitat; material: faeces | place: Denmark | collected 2008/2010 ...
TTTGACTCGAAATCAGGTAGTCGCGCAAGCGGCTCGTGGGTTCGAATCCCACCCTATCCGCCAGAAAAGTCAGGCTTGCAGCGCCGTCGGCACTGCAAGCCTGGCTTTTTTGTTGCTGCGCAGCTGCAATCCACCAAAACATCCGGGCGGCCCGCCGCCGTTGTCTAAGCGTTTCCATCTGCCGGCTGCCCATTGTTGTAATATAATAAGCAGGACAGAGCACGAACAAGCTGTGCGCAGCATGCAAAGGCGGTGCGATGAGATGACCAACAAAAACACGCGCTTCAAGGGTGAATACGCGCTCGATCACATCCTGTGGGGACTGATCTCCTGGCTGTGGTTTACCAAATCGCTGTTTCAGAACATCGAAGGGCTGTCGTATGACCGCTCCCGGCTCGTTTTGCCGGGCGCGCTCACAGCTTCCATCCTGCTCGGGCTCGCAGTGACATGGAAAAGGCGGCGCAACAATCTCAGCCTGTTTGTGAACCTCGTGCTTCCCTATGAGATCTACACGCTGATCGTGTACCGGGAAACGGCGCCCGTACTGATTCGGATCCTCATCATAACGTCCGTGTGCCTTTCTGTCATTTACGCCGTTCTGGTGCTCAGGCCCCACATCCGGGCCGGCGCCCGCAAGGCCGTTGTCCTCTGGCGGCGGCTGACCCATTCGGCACTCGGCATCCGAACCATCGCCGCGTGCTGCCTGTCCGTCCTGCTGCTGGCGCTTGGCGCGAGTGCCGTGTTCGGGATCGCGTTTTTCTCCCCATCCACGGCGGCCGACGATCCGCTCGATCACGAAGAGGTCACGCTCGAGGAAAATATCGACGTGGTCTCCCGGCTGGACGAGGACACCTGGGTGCAGCTCTCTTCCCGCGAGAAGCTGAACGCGCTGCAAACAGTCGCAAATATCGAGGCCTGCTATTTTGGCCTGCCGCATGCGCTGAATGTCATTTCCGGCAACCTGGAGCACAACATTCTGGCCTGCTATAACGACCAGATGCACCTCATCACGATCGACCTGCATCATCTGGAATACGATTCGGCCCAGTCCGTGCTAAAGTCTTTGTGCCACGAGGCAAGGCACGCCTACCAGCATCGGCTCTGCGATGTCTACGATGGCGCCGCCGAAACGCAAAAGACACTGCTGCTGTTTCGCAGCGTCCAGTGCTTCCGGCAGGAATTTTCCAACTACGTGGAGGGCTCGGATGACCCCACGGGCTATTACACCCAGCAGTGTGAAACCGACGCCAGAGCGTATGCCGACGAGGCGGCCGTCGACTACTACGCACGGATCCACGCATATCTGAAAGAAAACCGTGCCTGAGCCGGCGCAAAAAACCGAAAAGGAGAAGCAAGCATGGAAAATTTGTTTGACAGCATGATCGAGGAGCTCGAGAAAAAAAGCGACGGCAGCGACGAGGCGCTCATTGCCGCGCTCCGGGCAAAGCGCGACGAAATGGGCGCGGATGCCTCCATGGAAGAGATGGCGGACGCGATCCAGGCATGCCTGAACGCATGGTACACCGAAGCGACCGGAAAGGAACCCCCCGAAGCCCCCGCCGCCAGGGACAGGGAATTCATGCAGCAGACGACCGCTACCATGCAGACGTTTCTGGGCAGCGTTGCCTGGCAGTATGAAACGATCACGCTGCAGGACGATTATGCGCTTTATGAGATCGACGATCTGTTTGACGGCGTACGCCTGCGGGCACAAATCCATGTCCAGACCGGCCCGCGGGTGTGCCGCCTTTCCGTCATTCTTCCAATTATGGCGGATGCAGCCCTGGAATATCCGCTCTGCAGAGCGCTTGTCAGAGAGAACTTCACGAATGCGATCGGCACGTTCAAGTATGATGAGCGCGACGGCACGATCCGTTATGAATACTGTTTCTTCATCCGGCACGAGCTCTTCGAGGACGATCTGGACACCTGCCTGCGCGCCGTGATCCGCGCGGCGCTCTCCGGATATGAGAACATTCGCCGCTGCTGCACCGGCGACTTCGAGGCAGCGGAAGCCGAGGAAATCCGGAAAAAAGCGAACGCCCTCATGCGTGCGCTCAGCGAATGACGCGCGCCGCGCCGCGTTGACGTGCGTACAAAAATGTGCTATGCTCCGCGCAAACACGCACAACGACACGGAGAGGCGCCAAATGATCCTGTATTTTTCCGCGACCGGCAACTGCAAATACGTCGCGCAGCGGCTCGCCGCCGCGCGCAAGACGGCGTGCGCTATGTCGACAGCTGGGTCACGGCCGACGACAGCACCTGCTGCCAGATCAACGAGAGCCGCTCGGAGGCGCTGCTGCACGAATGGACGGCCAACTGGCCGGATGTAACGGAGTTTGAGTTCATCCCGGTCATCAGCAGCCGGGAAATGCGCGAAAAAATGGCGCAGGAGGCATAACGCCCGCGCCCCATAGAAAAAGCCTGACGCCGCAGCGTCAGGCTTTTTCTTTTCAAATCTACTTTTCAGATCAGCTTCAGCACCCCGTCGCCGTAGTCGGCGCAGGTCGCGCCGTCCGGCCGGCCGGTGATGACGGCCGGGCAGGCGTCGAGCGCCGCCTCGAGCCGGTCCGCCGCGGCCGCGCGGCCAATGTGCCGCAGGAGCATGACCTCCGCGCGCAGGATGCTCTGGGGGTTGGCATAATCGCCCATGCCGCGCTCGATCATGCGTGGGGCCGAGCCGTGGATGGCCTCGAACATGGCGTAGCGGTCGCCGATGTTGGCGCTGCCCGCCGTGCCGACGCCGCCCTGCAGCTGTGCGGCCTCGTCGGTGATGATGTCGCCGTAGAGGTTCGGCAGCAGCAGCACCTGAAACTGCCCGCGCACCCGCTCGTTGACGAGGTTCGCCGCCATGATATCGATATAGTAGTCATCGACGGTGATCTCGGGATAGTCGGCGGCCACCTCGTGGCAGAGGGCGGTGAACTTGCCGTCCGTCTTTTTGAGGATGTTCGCCTTCGTGACGACGGTCACGCGCGTTTTGCCGCTGCGCCGGGCATAGTCGAACGCCGCGCGGGCGATGCGGCGCGTGCCGGGGTCGGTCGTGACCTTGAAGTCCACGGCCATGCCGGGCAGCTCCACGCCGCGGCTGCCGAGGGCATACTCGCCCTCCGTGTTCTCGCGGAAGAACGTCCAGTCGATGCCCTGCTCAGGAAGGGTCACGGGACGGACGTTGGCGTAGAGGTCGAGCGCGCGGCGCAGCTTCACGTTCGCGCTCTCAAGCCCTCCGCCCATTGGCGTCGTCGTCGGGCCCTTGAGCAGCACGTCGCAGGCCATGATTTCGGCGAGCACATCGTCCGGCACCGCCTGATTGCAGGCCAGCCGGTTTTCGAGCGTGAGGCCGCAGATGCGCCGCAGGGCGATGCTGCCGCGCGCGATCTCGTCGGCGAGCAGTGCCTCGAGCACGCGCACCGCCTGCTCCATGATGATGGGGCCGATGCCGTCGCCGTCCACGAGGCCGATGGTCACGGTCGCTTTGTTCGTATAGTCCACCCGCTCGGCGGTCATGCCCGCGACGCGGGCCTGCTGCTCGGTCAGCAGGGTGCGAAACGCCGCACAGGCGCGGTCAATGTCGTTCATAGTGCATGCTCCTTTGTGTAGTTGAGCAGTCCGCCGGCAAGCAGAATGGCCTGCTGCCGCTCGGTGAGGCTGCACACGACGGGGTAGGACTTACCTGCCGCCGTGTCCGTGAGCGTCAGGCTGCCCGCCGCCATACCGGCACGGATGTTGTCGATGCGCAGGTGCGCGCCGGGCTGCAGCGCGTCGTAATCGGCCGGATCCGCAAACGTCAGCGGCAGGATGCCGGCGTTGATGAGGTTGGCCACGTGGATGCGCGCGAAGCTCTTGGCCACGACGCAGCGGATGCCGAGATACATCGGCACGAGCGCCGCGTGCTCGCGCGACGAGCCCTGCCCGTAGTTGCTGCCGCCGACGATGATGCCGTCCCCGGCCGCCTTGGCGCGCGCGGGGAAGGTCGGATCGCAGACCGTGAAGCAGAACTCCGACAGCTTCGGGATGTTCGAGCGGTACGGTAGGATCTTTGCCCCGGCGGGCATGATGTGGTCGGTCGTGATGTTGTCGCCCACCTTGAGCACGAGCTCGGCCGTGAGCGCGTCGCTGAAGGGCTTGCTCTGCGGGAAGGGCCGGATGTTCGGCCCGCGCAGGACTTCCACCGCGCCGGCCTCGTCCGCCGGGGCGGGCGGCAGCACGGCGCTGTCGTCGATGCGGAAATGCTCCGGCAGCGTGACGGCCGGCATGGGGCCGAGCGTCTGCGGGTCGGTGATCGTACCCGTGAGCGCGGCGGCGACGGCCGTCTCCGGCGACACGAGGTAGACCTGCGCATCCTTCGTGCCGCTGCGGCCGAGGAAGTTGCGGTTGAACGTGCGCAGGCTCACGCCGCCGGAGTTGGGCGAGAAGCCCATGCCGATGCACGGGCCGCACGCGCACTCGAGCAGGCGCGCGCCGCTGGCGAGGATGTCCGTGAGCGCGCCGCAGTCAGAAAGCATGGTCAGCACCTGCTTCGACCCCGGCGAGATGGACAGGCTCACGCCCGGGGCAATGGTCTTGCCGCGGAGCAGCGCCGCGACCTTGAGCATATCGAACAGGGACGAATTCGTGCACGAGCCGATGCAGACCTGGTCGACCTTCGTGCCCGCGAGCGTTGCGACCGGGACCACATTGTCCGGGCTGTGCGGGCAGGCGATCATGGGCTGCAGCGTGTTGAGATCAATGTCGATGACGCGGTCATACTGCGCGTCCGGGTCGCTCGCGAGCGGGGTGAAGTCCGCCTCGCGCCCCTCGGCGGCGAGGAAGGCGCGCGTCACGTCGTCCGACGGGAAGATGGACGTCGTCGCGCCGAGCTCGGTGCCCATGTTCGTGATCGTGGCGCGTTCGGGCACGGACAGCGCCGCGATGCCGGGGCCGCCCCACTCGATGATCGCGCCGACGCCGCCCTTGACCGACAGGATGCGCAGCAGTTCGAGGCTGATGTCCTTGGCCGTGACATAGGGCCGCAGCGTGCCGGTGAGGTTGACCTTGAACATCTTCGGCATGGTGATGTAGTACGCGCCGCCGCCCATGGCGACCGCGACGTCCATGCCGCCCGCGCCGAAGGCCAGCATGCCGATGCCGCCGCCGGTGGGCGTGTGGCTGTCGGAGCCGATGAGCGTCCTGCCCGGCTTGCCGAAGCGCTCGAGCTGCACCTGGTGGCAGATGCCGTTGCCCGGGCGGGAGAACCAGACGCCGTGCTTTTTGGCCACGGTCTGGAGGTAACGGTGGTCGTCCGCGTTTTCAAAACCGGACTGCAGCGTGTTGTGGTCCACATAGGCCACGCTCAGCTCGGTCCTGACGCGCGGGATGCCCATCGTCTCAAACTCCAGATAGGCCATCGTGCCGGTGGCGTCCTGCGTGAGCGTCTGGTCGATGCGCAGGGCGATCTCACTGCCGGGCGTCATGTCGCCGTGCAGCAGGTGGGCGCGGATGATTTTCTGAGCAAGGGTCTCACCCATGGTTTTTCAGCCTCCCCATCATACTTTCTTTTGCGTGAATGGTGTGTTCGGTCGTGAGCTCGGCGGCGCGGTCGGCGTCGCCGGCGGCGATGGCGTCGAAGATGGCGCGGTGCTCTTTGACGACCTGCGCCGTGCGCGAAGCATCCGCGATGGACGCCTTGCGGTAGCGGCGGGTCTTGCGGTGCAGCGGGACGAGCGTGTCGCTGATGACGGCGTGGCCGCCCATGTCGCAGATAACGTCGTGGAACTGGTCGTCCATCTCGCGCAGATGCTCGGCATCGCGCTTTTCAAAGTAGAACTCCTGCAGGTCCATGATGTGGCGCAGGCGCGCGAGGCCCTCGGGCGCGGCGTTTTTCGCCGCGTAGTAGGACGCGAGCCCCTCGATCTTGCAGCGGATGTCCATGATGTCCACCAGATCCTCGGCCGTGATGCCGAGCACGACGGAGCCCTTGCCGGTATCGGCGATGAGGTGCTCCTGCTCGAGGCGGCGCAGCGCCTCGCGGATGGGCGTGCGGCTGACGTTGAGCTGCTCGACGAGCCGCAGCTCCGTGAGCACCTCGCCGCGCGGGTACACGCCCTGAATGATATCGGATTCCAGCCGCTCAAACACCTGATCGGCCAGCGTAACGGTACGGAAATCTTTCATGCTTCCCTCCTGTCAGACCTGCGCGAAACGGCCGGGGGCCAGCTCCGCGATCTTGGCGTTGAGTTCCTTGGCGGACATGACGGTCTGGCGGCCGTCCTCGTATTCCGCGTCCACCCAACCCTTGAGCGCGAGCACGAGCGGGTCATGCTTGTCGATCTGCCGCTCGCCGGTCAGGCGGTAGTTCTGGTTGATCCAGTAGGCGATGCCCGCAAGGCCAGACGTCTTGGCGACCTGCACGGACGCCGGGCGGTTGAGCAGCTTCTCGGTGTCGAAGATCGTGTAGATCTCGGCGTCCTTGAGCAGGCCGTCGGCGTGGATGCCAGCGCGCGTGACATTGAAGTCGCGCCCGACGAACGGCGTCATCGGCGGGATGTCATAGCCGATCTCGTGCTGGAAGTAGTCGGCGATCTCGGTGATGACCGTCGGGTCCATGCCGTCGAGTGAGCCGCGCAGTGACGCGTACTCGAACACCATCGCCTCGAGCGGGATGTTGCCCGTGCGCTCGCCGATGCCCAGCAGCGAGCAGTTGACCGCGCACGCACCGTAGAGCCACGCGGTCGAGGCGTTGACGACCGCCTTGTAAAAGTCGTTGTGCCCGTGCCACTCGAGGCACTCGCTCGGCACGTCGGAGTACTGCTGCAGGCCGTAGATGATGCCGGCCACGCTGCGCGGCAGCGCCGCCTCCGTGTAGGGGATGCCGTAGCCCATGGTGTCGCACGCGCGGATCTTGACCGGGATGCCCGCCTGGCGCGAGAGCTTTTGCAGCTCGTTGACAAACGGCACCACAAAGCCGTAAAAGTCGGCGCGCGTAATGTCCTCGAGGTGGCAGCGCGGGACGACGCCGGCCTCAAACGCGTCGGCCACGGTGGCGAGGTAGTAGTCCATGGCCTGACGGCGCGTCATCTTCATCTTCTTGAAGATGTGGTAGTCGCTGCAGCTGACGAGGATGCCCGTCTCGCGGATGCCGAGGTCGCGCACGAGGCGGAAATCCTCCTTCGTTGCGCGGATCCACGTCGTGATCTCCGGGAACTTCAGCCCCAGCTCCATGCACTTTTCGAGCGCCTCGCGGTCTTTCTTGCTGTAGATGAAAAACTCCGTCTGCCGGATGATGCCGTACGGCCCGCCGAGCCGCGACAGGTACTTGTAAATGTTCACGATCTGCTCGACCGTGTACGGCTCCACGGACTGCTGCCCGTCGCGCAGGGACGTGTCCGTGATCCAGATCTCCTCGGGCATGTTCATCGGCACGCGCCGGTGGTTGAACGGCACCTTCGGCACCGCGCCCTGCGTGTAAATGTCGCGCTGGAGGTTCGGCTCCGCCACGTCCTGGAGCGAATATTTATACGCATTCTGCTCCAGCAAATTCGTCTTTCCGGATATTTCAAGCATGGCAGTGGGGCTCCTTTCTATTGCTTTGTATTATTGTATACAATTATACACGCAATCGTGCCGTTGTCAACGCACAATTGTTCACAATTTTCCGCTTGCTTTCCGGGCGGATGCTGGTATAATACAAAATCGTTCAAAATTGAACTATTTTTCGGGAGGTGACCGCCGTGCTCACCGCATCGCAGGTCTATACGTACACGCGCCGCATCCTCGACGCCTACGCCGCCGTCATGCAGCCGCTGAGCGCGGAGCTGGACATGGCGCAAAACGCCGTGGACATTCTGCTCTTTCTGGCCAACAATCCGGGGCTGGACACCGCGCGCGACATCTGCACGTATCGGAAGCTCAAGCCGGGCATCGTGTCGTTCCACGTGGACAATCTCGTGCGCGAGGGCTACCTGCTGCGCACGCGCGACCCCGGCGACCGGCGGCGCTGCCGCCTCGTGTGCACGGACAAGGCAGCGCCGATCATTGCGCGCGGCCAGGCGCTGCAGGAGCAGTTCATCGCGCAGATGTCCGCGGGCCTCGCGCCCGACGCGCTCGAAACGTTCCAGCAGTGTCTGACGGCGTTCGCGCAGAATCTCGACCGCATGGCCAACAGGGAGGAAACCTAAATGCAGCAGGACAAAACATTTCTCGGCACGGAGCCCGTCGGGCAGCTCCTGCGCCGGCTCGCGATCCCGACGGTGATCGCGCAGCTCGTGAACATGCTCTACAACATCGTCGACCGCATCTACATCGGCCACATTCCCGAGGTCGGCAGTCTCGCGCTGACGGGCGTGGGCGTGTGCCTGCCGATCATTCTGATCGTGTCGGCCTTCGCGTGCTTCACGGCCTCGGGCGGCGCGCCGCGCGCGTCGATCTACATGGGGCGCGACGATATGGACAGCGCCGAAAAGACGCTCGGCGGCTGCTTCACGCTGCAGATCGGCATCTCCGTCGTGCTCACGGCGGTGCTGCTCCTCTGGGGGCGCGAGGCGCTGCTTGCCTTCGGCGCGAGCGAGAATACCATTGACTACGCCGCCGACTATCTGCATATTTATGCGTTTGGCACGCTCTTTGTCGAGCTCACGCTGGGCATGAACGCCTTCATCACGGCGCAGGGCTTTGCCAAGGTAGGTATGTACACGGTGCTCATCGGCGCGGCGGCGAACATCATTCTCGACCCGGTCTTCATCTTCGCGCTGGGCATGGGCGTGCGCGGCGCGGCGCTGGCGACCGTGCTCTCGCAGGGGCTCTCGTGCGCGTGGGTGCTGGCGTTTCTGTGCGGGAAGAAGGCGTTTTTGCGCCTGCGGCGGGAAAATCTCTTCGTCTCGCCCAAGCTCATCCTGCCGTGCGTGGCGCTCGGCCTCGCGACGTTTACGATGCAGGCGAGCGAGAGCGTCATCTCCGTGTGCTTCAACGCTTCCCTGCTCAAGTACGGCGGCGACATCGCCGTCGGAGCCATGACGATCCTCACGAGCGTGATGCAGTTTGCCATGCTGCCGCTGCAGGGCATCGGTCAGGGCGCGCAGCCGATCACGAGCTACAACTTCGGCGCAAAGAATACCGACCGCGTGCGCGAAACGTTCCGTCTGCTGCTGAAGGTGTGCCTGATCTACTCCGTCTCGCTCTGGCTGCTCATCGAATTGTTCCCCGGCCTGTTCGCGCGCATCTTCACGCCGGAGGCGGAGCTCATCGCCTTTACGACGCGCGTGCTGCGCATCTATTGCGCGGGGCTGTTCCTGTTCGGCATCCAGATCGCCTGCCAGATGACGTTCGTCTCGCTCGGAAATGCGCCATGCTCGATCATTGTAGCGGTTGTGCGCAAGTTTGTGCTGCTCATTCCGCTCATCTATATCATGCCGCAGCTTGTGTCCGATCAGGCCATGGGCGTTTATATGGCAGAGCCCGTCGCAGACGTGATTGCCGTGATGTTTACCGCGATTTTGTTCTCTCGCCAGTTCCGCAAATCCATGACGGCGCTGGAGCTGGAGGCAAAAAACTCGGACGCTTGAAGCAGATCGTCAAAATAGCGCCGCATTGCCCAATTGACAAATGCATTGTCAGCTTCGATGGGAACGATGAGCCTGACGTCTACTCCACGTAGCGCAGCGTTGAGGAGCGCAGATACTACGGATTCGGTCGGAATGAAATAGGGCGTAGTAATGGAGAGGCTGTGTTCGGCATGACTAATCGTTTCGAGGATGAGCAGTAAGTTGCGGTCGCCGCTTTGATATGGTCCTGAGGGAACAGCAACCAGGGTGGCAGATCCCATTGATGGAATGCGCATCTGTGAAAAGTCACCATCAAAATCTAATGGAGTCCCGTCAGGCTGAAGCGCCCAGTCAAATCTCCAGACGGCTTCAAGCATTTTTGCGCCAGGCCCCTCAATCCGTACCATGGCATCAATCCAGGATCCGATGACTTTGGCTTCGGCATAACTATGAGGTTCGATCATGTTGAAGCTTCCCGTATAGGCGATGCTTCCATCGATGACAACTGTTTTGCGATGAAGACGTATATCGGCGCGCTGAAGATCGAAGAGCTGAAGCAACCTCATCGGCATGGCAGAAGCAATCTCAACGCCAGCAGCTTCAAGGTCTCGTCGAGCATTCGAGCGCAAAAAGTTTCGAGAGCCAAAATCATCAACCAATAGCCGCACGGATACTCCGCGGCGTCTGGCAGCAAAAAGAGCGTCAATTATGACGTCAACGGATCCGCCTTCCTCCCAGATATAGAACTCCATTTCGATGGAGTAGCGCGCGTTTTGAATGTCTTTTTGAAGAGCTGCGATGGTTTCAGCTGCAGAGGCCTTCAGACTAACGGCAGAACCGCCCATGACCGGCATGCCGGCTAATTTGGAGGCTAAATGGATGTAAGTGCGGTGACGCACGAGATGATAGGGCAGAGGGCCTAGCGGAGGGCTTCGGACCTGAGACAACCTGCCCCAGTAATGTGTTGCGTGGCGTAAAAGCCGTGCACGCAGACGACCGATGGGGCGCTCTCCCAGCATCAGATAAAGGAAGAAGCCGACATAAGGCAACACTACCGTGAGCAGAATCCAGGCAAATGAAGAACCCGGAGGATGCCGAGTCAAGATGACGCGGATCACAACGCTCACAACAATGAAGAACTGCACCGCCATCAGCAATATGCTGATTAGCGAGAGATTGTCAAAAACTGGCATTGAAGAGTGTGTTAATCAACGTTGAACCATCATGGTAGGCGACCTGATACCTCTTTGCGGGATTTTTATCTGTAACTCTTGACAGCTTACTGTCTTTCAGTAATAATTTCATTCTCTCGCGACGGAGGGGTGCCCGAGTGGCTAAAGGGGGCAGACTGTAAATCTGTTGGCTTACGCCTACGATGGTTCGAATCCATCCCCCTCCACCAGCGATACTGCTGCAGCAATTCAGCAGGAAAGTTCCGCGGGGCGGAATGATATAGTCCTCGAACTTGAGCGGGTGTAGCTCAATGGTAGAGCTGGGGCCTTCCAAGCCTCCGACGAGGGTTCGATTCCCTTCACCCGCTCCAGATCCTTGCCCATGTGGCTCAGTGGTAGAGCACTCCCTTGGTAAGGGAGAGGTCATGCGTTCGATCCGCATCATGGGCACCAGAATTCCTTAATACGTCCAATCTGATCCGAGTTAATCGGATTTTTTGTTCTTCAGGAGCCACCATGGCCAAGGAAAAATTTGAGCGTACGAAGCCGCACGTGAACGTTGGCACGATTGGTCACGTTGACCATGGCAAGACCACGCTGACGGCAGCCATCTGCACGACGCTCGCGAAGCACTTCGGCGGTGAAGCCAAGGC
>ERZ780195.2788-NODE-2788-length-11346-cov-2.838987_pt1 | contig 11346 bp, 9 predicted proteins | sample MGYA00511017_ERZ780195 | MGnify/ENA primary metagenome ERZ780195 (study PRJEB29588, sample SAMEA2159974) | human gut metagenome | biome: human gut; feature: human-associated habitat; material: faeces | place: Denmark | collected 2008/2010 ...
TCCATAATAGTTAATGAAGTTTCCCGTTTCATTTTTCCTCTATCTTATATGGCCTCCTGAACTTAGTTCAGGAGGCCGCTTTATTTATAAGGCTTCTCAGAAAATTTTCTGATGGAAGGAAAATGAAATACACCAGCGTTGTTGTGGCCGATATTCATACCGCGCAAACATTTTATAAGGATTTATTTGGTTTAGAGATATCTCATCGGCATCTATCATTCACTTAATATCTGTCATTACAGTAATATTTTGGTTGGATAGCGGGCCTTCCTCATGAGAAAGTTATCAAACATGCTCACAATATAGAATTGTGTTTTGAAGGAATTCATGGGGTGCAAAACTTATCGCCCCTGTGGATATTAACCTCAATTACAGCTTTTTTATCCACGCACCTGCAAGGGGTGCGACGATAATGTTCTTGCCCAACGCCGCCGAAAATTCCTTTTTCCCATCTACGCCCTTCATGTGAAGGGCGAATTGCATATCATTTCTGCCAAAAAACAGCCGAAATTTTTTGCTCCAGGCGCCTTTCCTACTGGCTATTCCAACTGGTTTTCACACACCACTCGTATTTCAGAGGTGATGTTTTCTATTTGGAGCGTCTGCCAATAGGAAAACAAATACCATCTCTCTTGGCTATGTACTTCGCCTTTCTCTAAATACCGCACTACATCAAAAGGGAAGTGCTCTACTCGGGCAAAATGCCAAGGCCTTTTTCCACCCCACATGGCAAACTTTCCCGCGTATCTTTGAAAATATTCCCTGCTGATCTGCCTTTCCCTCTCATTATCTTCCAGCAATTTGATGAGCTTTGGCCTTCTCTTTTTCAGCAAACAGTCCAGCTTTAGCATGGACACGGCCATTTGTTTATTACGCATTTGCTCCCCAAATGCATAGAGCAACTGACACAGTCCCACCTCTGTCAGCGTTTGGGGCTGTATTTGCTGCTTCTGACAAAACTGACTGAGCCTTTTAAACATCTCAAAGGGGCTCTTTTCCTGCCTTGCCAGCTCTTTCATGCAGTGGACAAATAATCCACTGTTATACGTTCGGTTGCACAGATATTCTATTCCTTTGAGAAAGTTCATCTCCTCAGCAGAAATGCAGTTTGTCGCCCGCACTTCATAGGGGGCTTTCTTTTCAAAAACAAATCCGTACTTCTCCTTGTCGCTACGCAATGCTGAGCCGTGGATGAGCTTTAAAAAGCCCAATTGCACCTCTTGGGCATAGAGGGAAAACACCTGGTCAAAAGACCTTTGAAAGGAGCGCAAATCCTCGTAGGGCAGCCCTGCGATCAGGTCTACATGGACATGCACTGGTGTGTTTTTTACCAGCCAGTGCACCGCCCTAGCTGTTTTATCAAAATCTTGTACGCGATGAATTGCCCTAAGGGTTTTAAGGTTGGTGGACTGAATGCCAATTTCCAGCTGTACCTGCCCAGGTCTGGCATCTTTTAGCAGCAAAAGAGTATGATCATCCAGCAGGTCAGCGGCAATTTCAAAGTGCACCGCCAAATTCGACAAGGAGTGGATCACATAGTCTAATATCTCGTACGCTCTTTGAGGGCGGGAGTTAAACGTCCTGTCCACAAATTTCACCTTCATAATCCCTGCCAGGGCAAAGGCGTCCAAATCCTCTTTGACTCTCTCAATGCTTTTATATCGCACTCCTCTCTCTATCGAAGAAAGGCAATAGGCGCATTGATAGGGGCAACCCCGTTGGGATTCGTAGTAGATCACCCGGTTCTTTAGTGAAGCAAGATCCTCATACCCTATCGATAGCTCATCCATGTCCATATAAGGGGCACTGGGATTATCCACCCCTTGTCCATTTTGCAGATACGACAAAGAGGGAACTTTCTCCACGCTTTTTTTCCCCATCCAAAAGTCCAAAAACGCCACAAAGGCCTTTTCCCCCTCACCTCTAATCACATAATCACACCAGTGCTCTTCCAGCAGCTGCGCAGCACAGTAAGTGGCCTCTGGGCCGCCAAATAAAACACCAGCTTCCGGCACTTTTTTTCGAATGTCCTTCACCAATTGTTTGATGTATTCAACGTTCCAGATGTATAGGGAAAAGGCATAGAGCTTAGACTGCTTTTCCACCAGCTCTTGAGCGACTTGTGCTACTGGCTGGGTGTATACTCTTCTGCTGCAACGTCGTATCCAGCCTTAGCCGCCGCATTTTTCAAATACCGAATCGCCAGATTCGTATGGCTAAATTTGGCATTTACTCCTACCAGTGTACCCTTCAAACTAAGTCTCCTCTTTTTCCTCTATTAGGGACACAAAAAATCCCTAGCCTATGTGTTCCCCTGCCCTGTGGCTTGTGGCTTTACGATCACCTGACGCCCTTGATAAATATCCGTGTCCTTTACCAAACTGTTGAGCTGAAACAGCAACTTTTTGTCCATATGATACTGCATCGCAATTCTATCCGCGCTGTCTCCCATTTTAGCGGTGTGCACCTGATAGGCATCTCCTAAAATGGGGATATTGAGCATGCGTCCCGGCCGAATATCCTCTGGAGAAATTCGATTTTGCTCTAGGATCAAATAGATTGTGGTGTTATACCTCTTACAGATATCCAACAGGGTCTGGCCACTCTTTACCTGATGCCGAACCAGTGTCTTAATCATGTCCCCAGCAGGCGGGCTGTCCTTCATCCGACAAAAATCCGCACCGGGAATCATGATCTTTTCCCCTTGGCGTATGGCCGTCTGCTTGCCATTTGCCTTGACGATCATGCAGATGGGAATATGGTATAGGGCGCTCAATCGCTCCAATGTGTCATAACTTCTCACATAATGGATTCTCATTTTACCACCTCAGTTCATGATATGACACAATTCCCTATTTCAGACGTTTCTTTTCCAAAAACGCCCTCTCCTATTCCCCGCTATTCTTTGCCTCAACCTGTGGCTCCCCGTGGAAATAGTCGATGATCTCCCTGGCAGTTCGAATATCCACCCCGTCTACCGCCACAATTTCCTCAAAGGAGGCCTTTTTGATCTGCTCCACGCTGCCAAACCTCTCCAGCAGCCTCTTTTTTCGCTTGGCACCTACGCCAGGAATGCCGTCTAGTACAGAGGCGGTCACTCTCTTTTCCCGCACTGTCCGGTGATAAGTGATGGCAAACCGGTGAGCCTCATCTCGCAAGCTGGTGAGCAGCCTGAGTTCATGGCTGCCTCTATCCAACAAAATACTCTGGCTCTGCCCTGGGACAAACACCTCTTCCTCTCGCTTGGCTAAGCTGATGATGTGGATATCCTCCAGGCCCAAGGATTCCAGCACGCCCACTGCGCTGGAAAGTTGGCCCTTGCCTCCATCAATGACGATTAAATCCGGCATGTTTTTAAAACCGCTCTCTGGTCCGTCGGAAAATCCCCGGAGCAATCTTCTGGTGAGCACTTCTTCCATAGATCGGAAGTCGTTGGGGCCTTCCACTGTGCGTATGCGAAACCGGCGGTACTGGCTTTTTTGGGGTTTTCCATCCTCAAACACCACCATGGAAGCCACCGTGTCGCTGCCCTGTATGTTGGAGATATCGTAGCACTCCATCCGATGGAGGGGTGTGGGGATGCCCAGCACCTCTGCCAGCTTTTGTGCAGCACCTATTGTGCTATCCAGCTCCTTCTTGCTCTTTTCTTTGAGCCGTCTGAGCTCTGTCTTGGCATTTTGATAGGCCAAATCCATCAAGTTTTTATTAGTTCCCCGCTTAGGAACCCCCAGCTGCACCTTGCTTCCTCTGCTCTCGCTGAGCCATTGCTCCATGAGTTCGGGCTGGTCTAATTCCTGGTTAATATAGATCTGCTTGGGGATGTTGGGGTTGTCCAAATAATACTGGCCTAAAAAGCTCTCCATGGGATTCTGGTCAATCTGCTTGTCCAGCGCCATGGGAATCTTCTCGGTAAATGAGAGTTTGCCGTTTCGCACCAGGAAACACTGTACCATCCCCTGATCCTCTTCCCGGTACAGGGCAAAAATGTCTTTATCCTCCAGGTTGGGGAATCCAGCTTTTTGTTTCTCCTGGATTCTCCTGAGCGCCACCAGTTTATCCCGACACACAGCCGCTTTTTCAAAGTCCAGCTGCTCTGCATATCGCTTCATATCCGCCTCTAGCTGTTTTTTCAGGCCGGCATATCTTCCCTGCAAAAGATCCATTACCTCATCCAAAAGCGCCCGATATTCCTCTTTGGAGACAGTTCCGCGGCAAGGCCCGCAGCAACGGCCCATATCGTAGTTGAGACAAGGCCTCTCCTTTTTGGCGATCATCCTGCCAATGTCCTTATTGCAACTGCGAATGGGATACATTTTGGTGATCAAGTCCACTACTTCTCTCACCACATGGGCGGCAATATACGGGCCAAAATACTTGGCGCCGTCGTTTTTCACTCGACGCACTACGCTCACCTTGGGAAAATCCTCCTTGAGATCGATGCGCACATAGGGGTACTGCTTGTCATCCCGCAATAAAATGTTGTATTTGGGCCGGTATTGCTTGATGAGATTGCACTCTAAAATGAGCGCTTCCAGTTCACTGCTGGTCATAATGGTGTCAAAGGTATGTATGTTGTCCACCATAGCCGCCACTTTGGGCATCTTGTCCACCCCGGCGGTAAAATACTGGCGCACTCTATTTTTTAATACCACAGCTTTGCCCACGTAGATTACCTCTCCGGCCTCATCCTTCATCAGATACACGCCTGGGGTAGTGGGCAGCTGTGCAATTTTTTGCTTTAATTCACTATTTAAGTACTCTTTCATATTTTTTAGCCGATAATATCCATCGCTTTGGAAAGCGCCTCTTTTGCCAGCGGTGCAGCATTTCTAGATCCTGAGCCTGCCCCTTCTAAAATCACACAGACACAGTAGGGATGCTCATCGCTGTCGATATATCCGCTAAACCAAGCGTGTTCTTTCTTCTCTCCATCTTCTACGTATTCCGCCGTGCCCGTCTTGCCACAAACAGTGACGCCATCAATGGCTGCGCGGGAACCTGTCCCCTCTGTAACCACTCCCTCCATCAAGGACTGCAACTGGCTTGCCACACTCTCCGAGAGGACGGTGCGATACTTTGTAGGTTTCATCGTATATCCCACGTTATCGTTAAACGAAACATCCAGCAACATCTTGGGCTCCATCATCACCCCGTCGTTGGCCACCGCACCGGCAATCATCGCGCCGTGAAGGGGCGTCATCAGGTCTTCAAACTGACCTACCGCCGACCATGCGAGATCGGAATCAGAATTTCCCGCATTATACTTGCTTTCATACAGCGTAATATCATCGAAGGAAAAATCCACATTAAAGCCAAATTCCTCTGCTGTCTTGGTGAGCTTAGATGCCCCCAGCTCATTGGCCAGCTGTGCAAAATACGTATTGCAGGATTCCTCAAAAGCCTTTTCCAAATTCACTTTGCCATGTTTCTCATCGCCTGCACAGCGAATCACAGCGCCGTTTATAGTGACGCTGCCATCACAAGTGGTGGTAAAATCATCCACGCCATTTTCCAGTGCACATGCTGCGGTGATGATCTTCATGGTGGATCCCGGTGGATATCTTCCCATGGTCACGCGATTTACGTATTGGGACCCCCCCTCTTCCTCATCGCTATTTTGCTTGAGTGCTTCCGGGTCAAAGTTAGGGCTGGATACACTGGCAAGGATCTCTCCCGTCTTGTAGTTCATCACTGCAACAGCGCCATCTCTCCCATCCATCGCCTGTAAAATGGCCTCTGAGAGCTCTGCATCGATGGTTAGAGAAATATCGCTTCCCTTTTTATCGTCACCTTGGAAGACGTCTACAAATTTATCCACTACCGAGCGATCATAGCCATATAGGTATTTTGCAAAAAATGTCTCTGCCCCGATAGTCTTTCCAGAGGAATCTCCCACCACATGGCTTACTGCCTTGCGCACGGATTTATCGCTATTATATACCCGCTCTCCATCCTGGGTAGTGGCTAAAATCTCCCCGGTTCTATCCTTGATATCGCCCACCTCAACCGTCTGCTTGGCATTGATGAGTCTGGGGTTATAGGGCGTTAAAAACCACTGTTCTCCGTTGTTGATCACCGAGTAACCCAAGTAGACAATCAGCATGACGAACATCGTGCAAAATACGCCCATGAGGATTTTAATGTTTCGCTTGATCTTTGGGGTCATAACACTTCACCCCCCATCTCAACCAGTTCTTCTTCATCTCTCTGGCCGTTTTTTATGGCAATTCCCTCGATAATGCCCAGCTGTATCATGGAGGAGAGCATGGAACTACCCCCGTAGCTTACAAAGGGCATCGTGATTCCCGTAAGCGGTATCAACTTGATCACGCCGCCGATGATGATAAACGTCTGGAGGGCCAGCATAGCCGTACAGCCAAACACCAATATGGCATCGAATTTATTTCTGGCATTGAGGGCAATGAGTAGACCACGCACCACAAACACCAAGTAGAATGCGATAATAATAATTCCCGCTACAATGCCAAACTCTTCACAAATTACCGTAAAGATGTAGTCGGTGTGATTGGCAGGAATCGCTGAAGGATACCCTAGCCCCAAACCCGTGCCTAAAAGTCCGCCGCTGGCCAGGGCAATGAGTCCCTGTACGATTTGGTATCCCGCTCCATGGTAGTTCGCCCAGGGGTCCTGCCAAATGGCTACACGGTCTCGCACGTGGCCAAACAGCTTATAGCTCACAAGAGCGCCCCCGGCAAACACTCCAATCCCTCCAAGTGTCCACAAAATACGCCCAGTTGCTGCAAAAAACATCACCAGGAACGTTCCGCTAAATAATAGGGCTGCACCTAAATCCCTGGCGGCAACTAAGATGAGCACGCAGGCCGCTGTGAATATTCCGTAGGGAATAAACGAAACAATCTTCTCCCGTGTGGAAAAGAAATAGGCCGATATGATGATAAACAGTATCTTTGCAAATTCACTGGGCTGGATAGAAATAATCTTCAAATCAATCCAGTTTTTCGCACCAGAGGTAGTCTCACCTAAGATGAGGGAAGAGGCTAGTAGCGCAATACAAAGGCCCATAAACACCCAGTTGAGCTTTCCAAAGTCTCGAGATCTTTTCATGATGAACATGGTGGCAATCATGATCATACTGCCCACAATAATGAACAAAAACTGCTTCATGGCATTTTCCGGGTTTAGCCGGTATAGCACAATAAGGCCAATAGACCACAAAAATGTGGCGATAAGCAGCACAAATCGATCTAGATGCTTAAATAGTGCTCTCAAAAGGTTGTATTCCAATAAGATGAGCACGCAAGCCAGCACACCTAAAATGAGTATGATATAGTCAAATTCCCCATCTTTAATGGATAACAGAAGGCTAGCCGTCAATAAGAATAGCAGCATAAAAGCCAAAATGGCAAAGGCGCTCTTTCTCTTAATCGTCATGTTCTTCTTCCCCTCCTTTGGCTCTCAGAAATAACCGTGTTGTCACATCTCCAAAGGTGATGATATCCCCGCCATATACCTTATGTGCTTTGGACGCCCGACGTCCATTAATTGTGGTCACGCCGTTGCTCATCGGACTCAAATACATATCTCCATTTTTTTGGTACATGAGCGCATGGGTCTTGAGGACGCTGGGATCCTTTAAATAGACGTCTGATTTTTTGAGACTTCCAATGGAGTTCTCGGGAAACAATCCAAACCGAATGCCCACCAGGTTTTCATCTTCGGCGTCTACCACGTCTAAAAATCCCACATATCTTCCGATCTCACCCATGACCCATTTTCTCTGCCTATATTCTCCTACCGAGACGGCAATTACCAATATCAGGATGATCGCCATGACAAACAAAAACCAATACCGCATGGCAAACGACAATGCTTCAAAAAAAGCCTGATCCACGATCCCACCTGCCCTTATCTTCAAACTGCTTACAGCACTTTTCACTTTCCATAGATACTTTCATTTTGCCCACATAGTGAAAGCATCTATACAGCAACCTCTTTTGCTGCACCGTCTAGGTGCTTTTCTCTATTTTCTATCGGCATTTTCATTCTACTCACTGTAAGTTCCAATTATTGTACCATATTTCTCCGGCCAATTGCAAAGTACCCATGGTAGATTTGATAAATTTCATGTAAATTTTACATTTTTTCTTATAATTCTAAATTTTTAAAGCCCACGGTCTCTCAACAAATGTTGGCCTGCTCTGGGGATTTTCCCTATTGCTATTCAAAAGCACAGATAATTTCCTAAATGATAGCTGACCGTTTATGAGTATTGCAAATTCATCAAGAGCTAGCTTGCGTCTCACCTTTCCTCCCATGGTCCATCTTTCCGCAAAACAAAAAAACATCCAAGACCAATTTTTTAAAGCAAAATGTGCTTACCTGTGATTGTTCTTAGATGCCGTTCATTTCCTTAGCTAATAAAGTTTGTAGTATATCCCTCTTGATACGAAAAAGAGCCATTTTTCGTGATGGCTCTTTCTTATATCAATGATGTGATTTTCTCTACTAGACACAACTCTTTACATCTTTATTTCTAGGGGGGGATTTTCCCTCTTTAATACAGTTTCGCACCCGCTGGTATAAAGTCGTCTACCATCAGTAGATTGAGCCGTTCCTCTCCCTCTTCACTGTGTATGGCGGAAAGCAACATTCCGCAGGAGTCTATTCCCATCATCTTCCTAGGTGGCAGATTGGTTATAGCTACCAGAGTCTTGCCCACCAGTTCTTCTGGCTCATAGTAAGGGTGAATGCCACTGAGAATGGTTCTATCCGTACCACTTCCGTCGTCTAAGGTGAAGCAAAGAAGCTTATTGCTCTTAGGCACTGTCTTACAATCTTTCACCTTCACCACTCTAAAATCAGACTTACTAAAGGTTTCAAAATCCACCATGTCCTCAAACATTGGCTCGATGGTCACCTTGGAAAAGTCAGGTTTTCTAACGGCCTTGGCCTTCTGGCTGCCAGACTTTTCTTGGCCAATTGGCTTCATAGTGGGGAATAGGAGCACGTCTCGAATGGAGTATTGGTCTGTGAGCAGCATGACCATCCGGTCGATGCCGATGCCGATCCCGCCTGTAGGAGGCATACCGTATTCCAGCGCCAGCACAAAGTCCTCGTCCATCATATGGGCCTCTTCATCTCCCTGGGCTCTCTGTCTCGCTTGTGCCTCAAACCGCTCTTTTTGATCAATTGGGTCATTCAGCTCAGAGAAGGCATTCGCCAACTCTCTTCCCGTAATAAACAGTTCAAATCGCTCTGTGAGCCAAGGCTGGTCCGCCTTTCTCTTGGAGAGAGGCGAGACTTCCACAGGATAATCACAGATAAAAGTAGGCTGCACCAACTTATCTTCCACAAATTCCTCAAACATCATATTGAGAATGGTGCCCTTGGTCTCATTGCCAGAAACCTCTAAAGAGAGTTTCTTTGCTTGCTGCACTGCCTGCTCATCTGTCGTCTCGTCAGTGATCTCCACCCCTGTATACTGCTTCACTGCATCTGCCATGGTGAGCCTTGTCCAAGGGGTGGACATATCGATCTCCTGCCCTTGATAGGTGATTTTGGTATTGCCATCATACAGCTTTTTCGTGCAGTAGACAAAGAGATTTTCGCAAAGATCCATCATGCCTTTATAATCGGTATATGCCTGATAGATCTCAATGGTCGTAAATTCCGGGTTGTGCTTAATGTCCATGCCCTCGTTGCGGAAGATCCTGCCCATCTCATATACTCTTTCAAAGCCGCCTACGATGAGCCTTTTCAGGTGGAGCTCGGTGGCAATGCGCATGTACATATCAATATCCAAGGTATTGTGATGGGTGATAAACGGCCGGGCGGCCGCGCCCCCTGCTGTAGTGTGCAAAATGGGGGTTTCCACTTCCATAAACCCTTGATTATCTAGATACTCCCGAATATAGCGGATAATTTTGCTTCTCTTTTCAAATGTCTCCTTCACCTCAGCGTTGACGATCAAATCCACGTAACGCTGCCGGTACCGCAGTTCCATATCTTTAAGGCCATGAAACTTTTCCGGCAGTGGCTGCAGCGCCTTTGCCAGCAACACTACACTGGTAGATTTTACTGAAATCTCCCCGGCATTGGTCTTGAACACATGGCCTTCCACTCCTACGATGTCGCCAATATCATACTGTTTGTACTCCATATAGGGTTCGTCGCCCATGACGTCTTTTCTGGCATATACCTGAATTTTTCCCTTGCCATCTTGGATGTGAAAAAAGCTGGCTTTTCCCATCACCCGTTTGGACATGATCCTGCCTGCTATGCGGACATTCTGCCCCTCCAGCTGCTCAAATCCCTCTAGAATTTGCACAGAGTCATGAGTTTTATCGAACTTCACCTGTTGGAATGGGTCTTTTCCCCGATTTTTTAAATCAGCCAGTTTTTCTCTTTTAATCTTTAAAATCTCGGACAGCTCTTTTTCGGTGGTTTGCACTTCTTTGCTCTCATTCTTTTGCGACATATATGATTCCTCTTCCTCTTCTTAAGCTGCTGTATCTCCAATGGCTTTCGGGACTTTTTTTACCTTTTAAGTCACCCAAACAGTAAATCCCAGTCTTTAGCCACCTAGGTCAACATCTCTCTGGCAGCCGGCACATCCAGCTACTTCTACTATTTCCTATTTTTTATAGATGTCTAAAATCTTATACTGGATGGTTCCCGACGGTGTCTCCACATCTACGATATCCCCAATGCTCCTGCCCACTAAGGCCTTGCCCACTGGCGACTCGTTAGAGATTTTGTTTTTCGATACATCTGCTTCTACCGTACCTACAATTTGGTATTCCTCTTCCTCTTCAAATTCTAGGTCTAGTAGTTTCACAAACGTCCCAATATTGGCCTTTGTAGAATCCACTTCATCTTCTACAACAACAACGGCGTTCCTGAGCATTTTTTCTAGCTCAATGATCTCGCCTTCTATTTTCGCCTGTTCGTTTTTTGCCTCATCGTATTCGGCATTTTCTGAGAGATCTCCAAAGGCTCTGGCCTCTTTAATCTGCTCTGACACTTCCTGCCGTTTGACCGTTTTTAAGTACTCTAGTTTTTCCTCTAATTCTCTTACCCCTTTGTGGGTTAACACTACTTCTTTTTTCATTCTTCTCCCGCCCTACGCGTTAATTTTAGTGGTTGCATTTACAATAAAATTCATTATATTTTAAGCCTATTCCCTTGTCAAGAGGGATATTGGCAGCAAAGCTTATTTTTACAAATTCAGTGTTTTTCATTCACATCTTCTAAATATTTTTCCAATTTGCTCTTGACCCGTTGCAACGCGTTGTCAATGGATTTGACCCGCCGGTGCATGGTATCTGCGATCTCCTGATAGGATTTCCCCTCTAGATAGGAGGT
>ERZ780195.2790-NODE-2790-length-11343-cov-2.916283_pt1 | contig 11343 bp, 11 predicted proteins | sample MGYA00511017_ERZ780195 | MGnify/ENA primary metagenome ERZ780195 (study PRJEB29588, sample SAMEA2159974) | human gut metagenome | biome: human gut; feature: human-associated habitat; material: faeces | place: Denmark | collected 2008/2010 ...
CATTCCTTTCACGAAACCTTCGCATGGTATCCTGCTGTCAACGTGGACGTTGAAACAGAACTGCCGCGCATGCACTCCGGTATCCGTCCGGGAGCAGCCGTAGATCACCGGCGCGGGTATCTTGAGCAGCTTTCCTATGCTGTTCTCGACTGCCTCCTGGACGGTCATGGCGTTGTCCTGCCGCTGGAATCCGTGGTAGGCAGCGCCGTTGTAGGCTATGAAAACCTTTAAATTTCGCAAATCCTCACCTCGCTGGGCAGTTACGGCAGAACCGGGAAGCAGTTTATAACGATGACCGCCGCCAGAAGCAGCAGCACCACGAGCAAGATCCTCCGCTTGGGGACCTTGGCAGTTATGATCACCATGGTACGATTCCTCCGATCTTCTTTTTTAGAGATGGTACAACCTATGCAGATCAAATTTGTTTATGACAGGAGCCGATTGGATGCAGAGACTCGACAGAATTTTAAGTGAAGCCGGCGTCGCCAGCCGGAAGGAGCTGCGCGCGATGATCCGCGCCGGGCGTGTGACGGTCGACGGCGCAGCCGTGACCGACGAGAGCCGGAAATTTGACGAGACCGCCGTCCGCGTGACGGTCGACGGCAGCCCCGTGCGTCTGCGCGGGCCGGTCCTCATCCTGCTCCATAAGCCCGCGGGCTATCTCACCGCCGCGGACGACCCGAAGGCGAAGACCGTCATGGACCTCGTCCCGGAGGCATACCGGAAGCTCGGCGTCATGCCGGTCGGCAGGCTCGACAAGGATACCGAGGGCCTGCTCCTGCTGACGAACGACGGAGACCTTGCCCACCGCATCCTCTCGCCCCGCCACGGCGTCTGGAAGCGCTACTATGCCGAGCATGAAGGCACGGCAGGCCCCGCGGATGTCCGCGCCTTTGAGGCAGGCCTCGTCCTCGCCGACGGCCTGCACTGCCTGCCCGCGAAGCTCACGCCGCTCGGCCCCGGCCGCTCCGTCGTTGAGGTGCAGGAGGGGAAGTACCACCAGGTGCGGCGGATGCTCGCCAGCCGCGGCCTGCCGGTCACGTACCTGCGCCGCGAGGCCGAGGGCCGGCTGACCCTCGGAGATCTGCCGCTCGGGCAGACAAAAGAACTGAATATTGTGGAAGCGGAGCAGCTTCTTTTGAATATCTTGTGATTTTGACGGAAGAAAAAACTTGCATAATTTGAGAGTGTAGGCCCCTGAATTTGGGGCAAATGACGAAAAACTATGAAAATGCCACAAAAAAAGATGGTCGTTTTCAAATAAAATGTCAAAAAGACCTTGCGCTCTTGCCGAAAACGTAGTATTATGTCAATGGTTGTTTGTGTAAAAAGCAAGGGCGGGCCGCAGGCATGTGGCGCGGCGCTGCCTGAAAATTAGGGAGGGCGTACTATGTCCAGTCGCGTTTTTCAGAGTGTGATCGTCCAGATGAAGGAGGCCACCGACCGCGTCATCGGCGTCATTGACGCTGACAGCAACGTGATCTCCTGCAGCGACACCTCGCTGATCGGCGAAAAATGGCCCGAGGCAGTCATCAAGCTCAACAGCGCCCCGGACTCCGTCGTTGTCGTCGACAAAAAGACCTTCAAGCCGCTCGTTTCCTGGAGCGCCTACTTTGACTATGCCGTGTTCGCCGAGGGCGACGATGAGACTGCCAGAAGCCTCTGCGTCATGGCCTACGTCGCGCTCAACGGTGCGAAGACCTACTACGAGGAAAAGCACGACAAGGGCACCTTCGTCAAGAATATCATCACCGACAATATCCTCCCCGGCGACATCTATATCCGCGCCAAGGAGCTGCATTTCGTCACCGACGCGCCGCGCGCCGTCTTTCTCGTCCGGCAGGTCGGCCGGGCCGACGTGGCCTCCGTCGACGTGCTGTCCGGCATGTTCCCCGACAAGCAGCAGGACTTTGTCCTCTCCATCAACGAGACGGACATCACCATCGTCAAGCAGCTCGCCCCCGGCACGGAGAAGGCAGAGCTTCTGCAGACGGCTCAGACCATCGAGCAGACGCTCCGGTCCGAGCTGTTCGTCAAGACCGTGATCGGCATCTCCACCGTCGCCGGTCACCTGCGCGAGCTGGCCGATGCCTATAAAGAGGCGCAGGTCGCCATCGAGGTCGGCAAGGTCTTCGAGACGGAAAAGACGATCATCAACTATGAAAACCTCGGCATCGGCCGCCTCATCTACCAGCTGCCGACGACGCTCTGTGAGATCTTCCTGTCCGAGGTGTTCAAGAAGAATTCCATCGATACGCTCGATCAGGAGACGCTGTTCACCATCAACAAGTTCTTTGAGAACAACCTGAACGTCTCCGAGACCTCCCGCAAGCTCTTCGTCCACAGAAATACGCTGGTGTACCGTCTTGAGAAGATCAAGAAGCTCACCGGCCTTGACCTGCGTGAGTTTGACGACGCGATCATCTTCAAGGTCGCGCTCATGGTCCGCAAGTATCTCGCAAGCCGCGAGGAAGGCGTGCGCTGACAGGCAAAACGGACATAAACCGGCATAAGTTCACAAAATTTTCACTGAAAATCGTCATTTTGCGCAAAATCTGCGTTGTTTCGCTTCTTGCGCATCGGGCATTTATCTGTTATAATTATCAGAGGTGTGTGGGGAAATGCACACCTCTGTATTTTTTTGTTTGTTACGAAGTCATCGAGGAGGAACGCTTTTGATCCGGATGAACGATGTCACCGTCGTATACGACAACGGTATCCGCGCGGTGAATAAAGCCAGCCTGCGTGTGGACGAGGGAGAGTTTGTCTTTCTGGTCGGCGCGTCCGGCTCGGGCAAGACGACCATCATCAAGCTGCTGACGGCCGAGGTCCGCCCGACCGAGGGCAAGGTGCTGGTCAACAACTACAATATCGGCGAGATGAAAAAGAGCCGCATCCCGTATCTGCGCCGCACGCTCGGCGTCATCTTCCAGGATTTCCGCCTCATCAGCGACAAGTCCGTCTATGAGAACGTCGCGTTCGCCATGCGCGTCATCGGCGCGCCGGAGAAGGAGATCCAGAAGCGGGTACCGTACGTGCTCGAGCTCGTCGGGCTCGAGACCAAGGGCCGGCGTCTGCCCAATGAGCTGTCCGGCGGCGAGCAGCAGCGTGTCGCCATCGCAAGAGCCCTTGTCAATAACCCCAGCGTCATCATTGCCGACGAGCCGACGGGCAACCTTGACCCGGCGCGCTCGCTCGAGATCATGATGCTGCTGGAGCAGATCAATGCCCTCGGCACCACGGTCCTGGTCGTCACGCACGAACGGGAGCTTGTCAACCGCTTCACGAAGCGTGTCGTCGCCATCAGCGAGGGCAGAATCATCAGCGACGGAATGGACGGGTACTACAGTTATGAAGTTGAATAGATACGGATATCTTATAGGCGAGGGCTTCCGAAATGTGTTTACGCACGGATTCATGTCCTTTGCCTCGGTCACGATAATAATTGCCTGCCTGATAGTAATGGGCAGCTTCACGCTTCTTGATATAAACGTCAACCAGATAGTTGAGGACATCGGCAATCAGAACCAGATCCTTGCCTACGTTGACGAGGATATGACCGCACAGGAAGCGACCGCGCAGATACAGACAAAGCTCGAGGCGCTCGACAATGTCGCAAGCGTGGACTTTGTGAGCCGCAGCGAGGCGCGTCAGAACTTCCTCGAAAAGTATGACGAAAGCTATATGGAGGGCCTTAACGACGAGGTTTTCCGCCATCGCTTTGTCATTCAGCTTGTTGACCTCAGCCAAATGGACGCAACTAAAACCGCGATAGAAAATGTTGACGGTATCGATAAGGTCAACGCGCCCACCGAATTTGCGGATAAATTTATCTCCGTTCGCAACGTCATAAGCATAGTATCGCTTGTGCTCATCGCTATACTCGGCTTTGTGTCCCTGTTTATCATGAGCAATACCATAAAGCTCGCGACCTACGGAAGAAGAGAAGAGATCGCCATAATGAAGATGGTCGGCGCATCCAACAGCTTCATTCGATGCCCCTTTATTATTGAGGGACTCGTGCTCGGCATTGCCGGCGGCGGACTTGCGTTCCTTGCCCAGTGGGGTTTGTATAAGGCACTGGAGACTAAAGTTTCGCAGAGTCTTGCAATATCCTTTGTGCAGATAGTTCCGTTTTCTCAGGTGTGGGTTATCGTGCTCGTCGCGTTCCTCGCGGTCGGCGTACTTGTCGGCGCAGTCGGCGGCGTTATCGCGATCAGAAATTACCTCAAGGTGTGAGGATTTTGGTATGAACAGAAGATTGGTTGTATCAATACTGGCGATGCTCCTTGTGCTGACGATGATACTCAGCCTTGTGCTCACGGTTATCCCTGTGAGAGCCGATGGAGTCGAGCAGACTCCTTCCAACGAAGCCTCGGAGACCGTGCAGCAGTGTATCGCTGAAAATAATATTTGATAGAATATGAGCTTGACTGGCGGCCTTGCGGCTGCCAGTCAAACGTACTGTTTAGCTGACGAAGGCTCCGAACTGCGGAGCGCCATAAAAAAGGAGAGATTGAATGGAAAAACGATCACGCCCCGGTTTCGGCAGAAAATTTAAGTTCATCCATCTTATAATAGTGGCTCTCGTGGTCATGATCGTGACTGCTGCCGCAACTTATCTTATAACAACCGGCGGCTTCGGCGCGCAGAAATATTATAATGACGCCAAGGCGTATGTCGAGATCGAAAAGATCATCGAAGAAAACTACATCGGCGATGCCAACAGCGACACGCTGTATAACGCTGCTGCGTCAGCAATGGTTCGCAGCATTGACGATAAGTGGAGCTATTACATGAGCCCCGAGGAGTATGCGGCCTATAAGCTCTCTTCCGCAAACGAGTATGCAGGTATCGGAGTCAGTGTGAAGCTAAACGATAAGGGCAAATTTGAGATATTTGCAGTCGAGGACGGTACACCGGCGAAGCTGGACGGCACGATGGGACAGTATATGTGGTGTTGGAATATTGGTTTTTATTTTGCCGAGTGGAAAGTGGGTAATTTGAAATATTATGCCGTTTCCCTTTCTCCCATCAAAGGCAAACAGTGCGTGTATATTCCCGCCGGTGGCCTTTCCGCCCTCGGTGGTGGCGTGATGGACAGGACGAACAATATCCTTTGTTCGGTTGTGAGTGATGCCGCCCAATATCGTGGTGGAAACAATGATGCAAGCCGGGACGGGACTTACCGCACGCAGTTGGGGATGGTTGCAACCAATATGCAGTACCGTAATTATTCAACTTATGCCCGCAAGCGTGGCGAGGGTTGGGATGCCAACTGGTACGTGGCTCAGGCGGTGGTTGAAATTCTTTTCATGATCATATTCGGAACCCGCAATATGCAGGAGGCCGTGATTGCTGAAAAGGACAGCAACGGTTTGTATCAGGGTGGCCTCGGATCCGGAACCACCAATATGCCGAATTGGGATCAGTGGGGTTATTACCCGGTTGTTCCGACCTCTGCCGGTATCGAGCTGGGTGACGGTTGCGGTGAAACCACGTTTAACGTGCTAAAGGAGGACGGCTCGTTGCATTATGCAGCAAAGGTTCCGGTGTTCTTCGGCCTGAAACATCCTTTCGGTCATATTTGGAAGATTGTCCGGGGGCTTATCGATAACGTGGGTGATGAGAAATCTGAGGTCTATGTTGCCCCGTCCCTTTATGCCGGTTATGATGACAATTCGATTTCCGGCCTTATCAAGGTTTGCGAGGTTCCGAGAACCAGCGGTTATATCAAACAGAAAAGTTACTACTTGCTTTGCGCCATGCCGACCGAAATCGGAGCGACCGCCTCGACTTATTTCTGTGACTATTTTTGGGAGAATTCAGCATCATCCAAAGGGCTTCGTGTCCGCCTCTCCGGTGCTAACGCTTACTATGGCACGAATGCGGGGGCGTTTGCTACGCATACGTACAATGCGGCCTCCCATTCGGCTGCGGCTGTGTCCGCTCCCCTCTGCTTTTTCGATGCGGATCCGGTGATGTCGGCTTAAAACGAAAACGGAAAACGGAAAGAGGAAAAGAACGTTCTTTGAAATTTTGTATTGAGAGTTTTGGAAAAGCTGTTCGGCGGGTTTCAGAACTCGCCGTAAGGCGAGTCGATTTTTGTGATTTTTTTGCCGGTTTTGGGTAAATGTATTTAAAAGGCTTATCTTTGCATCGTTAAACCAAGTTTAACAGGTTGTTTTACCCTTAGTGTGACGCAGGCTTCGTGTCCGCCTCTCCGGTGCTAACGCTAACAATGGCACGAATGCAGGGGCGTTTGCTACGAATACGAACAATGCAGCCTCGAATTCGAATGCGAATGTGTCCGCTCCCCTATACTTTGCAGTTAGGAAACGGTTAGATGGGGTGAAAGACCTTGCCACTTGGCAAAAGATGACGAACGCTCAAAAGGACGCTGGTAGGCCGGTAACGGTTCGAACGCTTCCGAGTAAGGCAAAGCAGACACTCAGACACTCAGAACCGCAGAAACAGACCATGAAAAGGTATGGAAATTTGTTTGAACGAGTTGTCGAATATGGCAATCTCGAACAGGCGTTTCACAACGCCGCCCGTCACAAAACTCGCCGAAGCGAAGTAATAGAGTACGGCTCCCATTTGGAGGCGAACCTATTACAGCTCCAGCGTGAACTTATCACCGGTACTTACCGCACCTCCGAGTACAAGACTTTTATCATTTACGAGCCTAAAGAGCGGAAGATATTCAAACTGCCATTCCGTGATCGTGTCGTTCATTGGGCTATCATGCAGGTGATTGAACCGATATGGCTCTCCAATTTCACCCGTGATACCTATTCCTGTATCCGTGGACGTGGTATTCACCCTCTTTTATACAAGCTCCGCCGTGATTTGAAAGCGGATCCGGAGGGAACCCGGTACTGCCTGAAAATCGATGTGCGCAAATTTTATCCGAGTATAGACCACGAGATCATGAAACAGGTAATCCGCCGAAAGCTGAAAGATGCCCGGCTGCTTGCTTTGCTTGACGGTATCGTGGACTCGGCAGAGAACGGAGTGCCTATTGGAAATTATTTATCCCAATTCTTTGCTAACCTTTATTTATCCGAACTGGATCATATCATGAAAGAAGAAATGGGCATCCGGTACTATTACCGCTTTGCCGATGATATTGTCCTACTGGATGGAAACAAGGAGAAACTCCACGGAACCCTCGTGTTTATCAACCACTACTTGAATAATGAACGTGCTTTGAGTATAAAGCCGAATTATCAGGTCTTCCCGGTAGAGAGCAGGGGTGTCAATTACGTGGGATACGTGACGTTCCATGATTATTGCCTCGCCCGCAAGCAGAACAAGAAAAACCTCTGCCGGGAGGTGGCCAAACTACGAAAACGTGGAATGAGCGATGAGGAGATCCGGATAAAGGCATCCAGCCGGTTGGGGTTCATGCAGCATTGCAATAGTATTTATTTATTAAAAACTCTCAATATGAAAACATTCAGTGAAGTAACGAACAGCAGTGGTAATCTCACGGGAGATAAGTACCACATTGATGACATTTTGAACAGGGAAATCCACCTGAAAGGCTTCGAGATAAAAGCCTCCAAGTACAAGGGTGAATGCCTGATCATCCAGTATGACATCTACGAGCAGGTAAAGGACAAGACCGGAGCTTTGCTCACTGATGATGACGGTTCTCCAAAAATGGATTGGGTGGAACATATCACTTTTACCGGTTCGGAGGCTCTTATCAAACAGTTGAAAGATGTGGTGTTGGATGAACCCTGTTCGGCAAAGATTATTAAACAACCAATCGGTGACCGGGGTAAATGCTTTTATAAGATAACCGATCCCGATTAAAATATCGGTGATTATGTACAAAGGGATTTATGCAGAAAAAAAGACTTTTTCAAAGTTCGATAATGAACATTATTTGTGCTATCTGAACGAGCAGCGTGAGGAGTATTCTCCTGAACCGGATGCCCGTTCGGGTGAGGTGACTGAACCGGTGTCCGCTCCCATATTGGGATATGCCTATACAGGAAGTATGGCGGACGGAGGTACTCTGATTGAAGCGAGGGAGGCTACTTATGACGAATTTGTTTCTGGGTTGATCCGCACGAGGTACTCGGCCAGCCGGGTGGAGGCAATCCAGTCAAACCGTATGATAGCCTTTGTCAATCCGGAGCATGAACGGGCATCCGAATTTATTTCCGAGTGGGATGATTTCCAGTCTTACCGGGAACAATGCAAGGAACAAGCTAATGCGCTTATAAACGGATAAATGCCTGTCGGGGGCAGGCAAGAAAAAGCCCCCGGCCTGTAAGTAGTTATCTCACCCACATACTTACACAAAGATGCGACCAACCGCACAGCCGGGGGCTAAATACCCTCTGCTGCGGTTGGTCGCATTTGTATGTTATGTGAGTGAGATGTCGCAAAGATAGTAACATTTAAAGGAATAACAGCAATGAAAACACCTATTTCTTACTACGGAGGCAAGCAAACCCTCCTTAAACATATTCTGCCTCTGATCCCCAAGCATAAACTTTATACAGAGGCTTTCTGCGGCGGTGCTGCAGTATTGTTTGCCAAGCGTCCGGCTGATGGCGAAGTTATAAACGATATCAGCATGGATATAACGAACTTTTATTGGATGGCTAAAGTCTATTATCGTGACCTGAAACAGGAGATTGAGAAGACTTTGCACAGCCGGGATATGCACGCCCATGCCGGACACATATTGCAGTATCCTCAATTCTTTCAGCCGGTGCAACGTGCATGGGCTGTTTGGGCGTTATGTAAAATGTCCTTTGCCAGCATGATGGATGGTTCGTTCGGTTATGACTTTGGTGGCGGAATGCCGAAGAAACTGCGTAATGCAAAGGATGAGTTTACCGAATGGTTATGCGCCCGGCTTGACAACGTGACCATAGAGAACCGGGATGCGCTGGATGTCATCTCCACTTATGACTCGCCCGATACGTTTCATTTTGTGGATCCACCTTATATCAATAGCGATTGTGGTCATTACGAGGGTACGTTTGATGAGTATTGCATGGAGAAGCTCCTGCAGCTTTTGGAGCAGGTGAAAGGTAAGTTCATGCTGACAATGTTTCCCCTGCCAATGATAGAGGAATACGCAAACAAAAACGGATGGATAATCCACCGGGTAGAAAGAACCATCAGCGCATCAAAGACGAGCCGAAGAAAGCAGGAGGAGTGGATGGTATGCAATTATGAAGAACACCCGCAGCGAACTTTGTTTGATTACAAAGATTGCGGCGTTGTCGATACAACAGATGCCTCCTAAATACTATGTAAAGATAGTCATTCCTAATGAATTGCACAAATATTTGAATGTGCTTTTTGCGTGAAAATGCTATAAATTTAAAGGCTTTCAAACGCCATTCAAATGACGTTTGAAAGCCTTTTTATATCGTGTGTGTGCGATATTTTTTTCACATTTCGTTTTATACCCTGATTATCGCATTTCGTTTTTTATACCGCTCGCATTTCGTTTTGCCGATTATAGATCACAAATAGCGGAAAATTTATCTTTTGAATTATTAGAGAATACTTGACCGATAAGTATTTCGGATTGATACCCGAATATTGAAATAATCGGGAGACGAATAAAAATAAAACCTGACTTTACGTCAGGTTTTCAAAGTTGTCCAACCAAGATTCGAACTTGGACAAACAGGACCAGAATCTGTTGTGCTGCCATTACACCATTGGACAGTATTTTGACGGCACAAAACTACGTCTTTTTTTGTCTTCTCCCAAATAAATCTGAAAAAAATAGTGCCGAAAGACTGGCTTTCTGAGGGTGAGTCATACAAATCACTATATCGGTATAATAGAAGAGGCGGCCCGGTGAAATCGATCAAATAGCCATCCGAAATACCATTAGTAGGTAGTTTGCAATAATAATCCCTATTAATAGGGATTGTTGCAAATGGATTTTCCGTCTATGTTTGCACAATTATTTGATGTTTTTAGTGTTTATTTGTTAAAACTTGCTTTAGGGTGCTAATTATTAATTAATTTATGTGGGTTATGAAGTGTTTTTATATTTTGATCTATTTTATGGTTGGCAATATTCTTTTCTCTAACGGGCAGACGATTTCCGGGATCGTGAAGGATTCTTCTGATGACACGCCTGTCGCGGGAGTAAATATCGTAATGCCTTTTCTAAAGAAGGGGACGGGGACAAATGCACGGGGCGAATTCTTTTTTAAAAATGTTCCTGCCGGGGAATACGAACTTCATTTTTCGTTTGTGGGTATGAAAGATGTCATCAGGAAAGTGAAGGTTGAGGCAAACAAAGACCTGAAGCTGGAGGTTTATATGCAGATGGATATGAAATCCCTTGATCAGGTGGTCGTTGCAGCTAAAGGGGAGAGGAAAGAGATCCATGACGTGAAACGCCAGGGAACCCCGGTTGCCGTTATTGATGGGAAACAATTGGCAGGACGCGGGACTACGATCACGGAGGTGTTGAATCATCAGACAGGGGTAAAACTACGGCAAACAGGTGGTGTCGGTAACCAAACAAAAGTTAATATCCGGGGATTGGAAGGAAACCGGGTTCAGATCTACATGGACGGCTATGCCCTGAATACCCCGGATGGTAGTTTTTCCATTAATGATATTCCTTTGCAATTCATCGACCGTGTCGAGATATACAAGGGGATTGTTCCGCCTGAATTCGGGGGAGATGGGTTAGGAAGTGCGGTTAATGTGGTGACGATAGATGCCGAACACGGGTATTATGATTTGTCGTATAGCTACCAGTCTTACGGCGTGCATAATCCTACGGCTTGTATTTCTCATTATTTTGATAAAGCAAATATGGCTTTTACTCTTTTCGCGGGAGGGACCTTTGCCAGAAATGATTACACGATCACTTCTCCTTATGTCAATGATTTGAAAATCAAACGGGATCATGACCGGTTGAAAATGGGAGAATTCGGGGCGACGCTTAAGTTTCCGGATCATTACTTCGACAAGGCCGAATTGGAATTTGTCGGGTATTACAGTTATAAAGAAACCCAGGGTATACAAACGAATATCCGTCATGCCCGGACAAAAATCTGGACGGCCGGTGTAAATCCCAAGCTGGAGAAAAAACATTTTTTGTTCAGGAAGCTGGATTCAATGGGATGGTTACTTATACGCATACTGCTTTGATCGACACCTCGTCTTTCCTTTATGATTTTTATGGTGGCCGTGTTCCCAACACATATGGCGGAGAAGTGGGATATGTCCCGAATTTGTCGGATGACGGGATGATGGATTATCGTTATAACCTGAACTTGCAATATCATTTGATCCCGGACAGAATGCTGGTCAATATGAATAATGATTTCCGTT
>ERZ780195.2795-NODE-2795-length-11331-cov-14.308265_pt1 | contig 11331 bp, 7 predicted proteins | sample MGYA00511017_ERZ780195 | MGnify/ENA primary metagenome ERZ780195 (study PRJEB29588, sample SAMEA2159974) | human gut metagenome | biome: human gut; feature: human-associated habitat; material: faeces | place: Denmark | collected 2008/2010 ...
CAAAATAAGTAAGAACTTTATTTCTTTCTTTTGAATAATCTTTTACCTTTGCATAGATTTCATTTTTTAATAATTTTTCTTTGATTTCATCATAATAATTCATTTAATCACTTCCTTTCTAACTTGTTATTTTAAATTCTCTTGCAAATATTCTTTCATCAGAGCAGTACTCAATTATAAATTGATTATTTTTAGCGCATATAATTATGCCAATAGTTTTATCATCAGATATATCTTTAACATTCTTATCAATATAGTTCATATAAACCTCTATTTGGCCTATATGTTCTTTCTTAAGTTCAGTTACTTTTAATTCAATAACTACAAAGCATTTAAATTTCACATTATATAAAAGTAAGTCTATGTAATTATAATTATTACCAGCTTTCATTTTGTATTCGTTTCCTGCATAAAGAAAACCATTTCCTAACTGAGTTAGAAAGTTATCTAAATTATTTAGTATTGACTGTTTTAGTGCATATTCAGTTAATTGTTCTATATTAAATTCACTCTTAATTAATAAAGGATCTGGTACTAAATCAGGTAATTTTAATTCTTCGTTTGTAATCAATTTATTTTTAGTATCCCCACTAAGTCTTTCGTATTCTCTAGATTTAATTAACGATTCTAACTCACTTTTTGTCAAATTCTTTAAGATAACCTGTTTAGAATAATAATATATAACATTAATATCTTTTAAAGGAATCAATATTAAACAATGAGTCCAGTTCAATTGTCGCACCATTGGTGCGACTTTTTCATTAGAAAAAGTATTATAGAATTGTTTCATTCTAAATAAGGTACTTCGATTATATTTTTTACCTACTTCATTAACTAATTTTTCTGCATATTTACCGATAATATCATTGCCATACTCTTTACCAGCATCACTTAAAAGTTTACCTACTTCAAAATAAGTAAGAACTTTATTTCTTTCTTTTGAATAATCTTTTACCTTTGCATAGATTTCATTTTTTAATAATTTTTCTTTGATTTCATCATAATAATTCATTTAATCACTTCCTTTCTAACTTGTTATTTTAAATTCTCTTGCAAATATTCTTTCATCAGAGCAGTACTCAATTATAAATTGATTATTTTTAGCGCATATAATTATGCCAATAGTTTTGTCATCAGATACATCTTTTACATTTTTATCAATATAGTTCATATAAACCTGAATTTGACCTATATGTTCTTTCTTAAGTTCAGTTACTTTGAGTTCAACAACTACATAGCATTTAAATTTCACATTATACAAAAGTAAATCAATATAATTATAATTATTACCAATTTTCAATTTATATTCATTTCCAATATAACTAAAACCATTTCCTAACTGAGTTAAAAAGTTATCCAAATTATTTAGTATTGCTTGTTTTAGTACATATTCAGTTAATTGTTCTATATTAAATTCACTTTTAATTAGTATAGGATTTGGAACTAAATCAGGTAATTTTAGTTCTTCGTTTGTAATTAATTTATTTTTAGTTTCTTCGCCTAGTCTTTCGTATTCTTTGGATTTAATTAACGATTCTAACTCCCTTTTTGTAAGATTTCTTTTTTCACAAACATCTATATAATATTTTATTTCATCAACATTTTTTAAAGGCAAAAGTACCTTATAATGGCTCCAGGATAAAATGGAACCCAATGGGTTCCATTTTATTTCCAATGTCATTTCATAAAATTGTCTCATATATCTTAAATATCTTTCATTATATTTTTTGCCCACTTCGTTAACTAATTTTTCTGCATATTGTCCAATAATGTTTTTACCATACTCTTTTCCTGCCTCACTTAAAAGTTTACCTACCTCAAAATAAGTAAGGACTTTATTTCTTTCTTTAGAATAATCCTTTACCTTTGCATAGATTTCATTTTTTAATAATTTTTCTTTAATTTCATCATAATAGTTTATCATTTAAACACTTCCTTTCTATTTTTAAAACCGCAAAAAAAGATGCTTTCGCATCCCAACAAAACTTTTAATTATAAAATAGTTTAAAACTAAAAAATTAATAACTCACAAATTAATAATATCAATATTTTCTAAATTAATCAATAGTAAAAAATAAAAAATAAAATAGCCCAAACCTTTTTACATAGAAATAATACTTATTTATATTTATACTTTCAAAAAAGTTAAATATCTTATAATAGTTTTCTAAATCTTTATCAAGTAAGTTATTCAGTAAATTAATTAATTTTTCTTTCTTTATATATATATCATAGTAATAACTTGCAAGTTTATTATATAAATCATAGACTTCATCATTACCGAACATTTTTTTAAAAATATCAACTTTAAGCTTTCTAAACCTCAAGCAAAAATTGTTTCTCATATTATAACTTCGATTATAAATGCAGAAAATGTCACTACTTTAGACATTTCTAAATATTATATTGACGATTCTTTTCTTTCTAATCAATCTTCTATTGAAAAGAAACTATGGAGATTTTTCAATAATAATAAATTTAATGGCATAGAATTTTTTAATAGTTCAATTAAATATATTATTAATAATATTGGATGTATGAGAATCAACAAACTTGTTGTGGTTTTTGATCATATGTATATGAAAAATAATTTTGTTACTCTAATGTTTACTTTAAAAGTGGGAAAACAGTCTATTCCTATTTGGTTTAAATGTGATAAAACTAAATCTAATAGACATTATGAAATTGATGAGCTTACTAAAAAACGTTTATTTAGTGAAAAAGTTATTTTTAACGCAATTAATGAAGTTATTAAATTACTCTCTTCATTAAATGCTAAGATTACTTTTTTAGCTGATAGATGGTTTTGTAATTTAAAATTGATGAAATTTATTCACGATAAAGGTCATCACTTCTGTATCAGAGCAAAAGTAAATTCTAATATTAGAGTTTATATTTATGATAAAAAAGAAAAACATAAAATTTATAAAAAATTTACTGATTTTCCAATTAGAAAACATACTTCACTTTATTATGAGGATATAGAATTAGGTGATTTTCATTTTAAATGTAACTTATCTATTGCTCGTGGAAAATTAAGTGATGATCCTTGGTTTATTTTATCTAATATTGAACCTAATTTAGCTTTAAGAGAATATGGTCATAGATTTGGTGCAATAGAAATGTTTTTTAAGTTGCAGAAAACTAATGGTTTTAATTTAGAAAAAACTAAAACTAGAAATTTACATGCTTATGAAAATTTATATAGTTTAGTTTGTTTTGCTGGACTATGGCTTACAATTATTGGTATTGATTATACTAAAAATTATACACATGTTAAAAAAACTTAAATATAAGATGTGTAAAATATGATAAAAACAAAAAGCCTATACGAATACTATCTTTATTTAATCTAGGATTAACTATTTTTAAAATGTGTTATAACTCACATATAAATTTCAAAATAAAAACTAATATGCAATTATATCTTTAAGAAAAATTAAATCAATATTTATTTAAAAAATTTTGTTAAGAATAAATCTTAACAGTTTTTAGCGTATAAAAAAATGCAAAAAATTTTTAGATTTTAAAATTTATTTGCATTTTTAATATTTTCTAACCTCAAATACAAGGTATTTCAAGTAAAATTTATATATTGTTGGGCGAAGATTTTGTTTTACAATCCCAGTATTTATCTAGGTTTTATCAAAAGTATCCGTCAATCAGTACTATTCATATAAACCTTCTTTCATATTTTTATTAACATTGTATTATCCTATTCTATATGGATTTGTTGATGAGCCATCTCCTGTACCAACAATTTTTAAAATACTAGAATCTAGATAAAATGTCGGACGAACAGCAAAACTGTGACTGTTAACATCGTAGCTGCCATAAAAAATCACAGACCCTTCCATATACAAACGAGCAGCACACCACGAATTCGAAGAATAAGGAGAAAGTAACCATTCATTCTTGTTTGAACCCCAACTAGACTTTTGTGATGTAAATAACCAATCATTATTTTTACAATCACTATATAAAGTATCACTCCAATTATATATTGCAGGACAACTTGACTTATCTGTTGTTGTACCTCCTACTGTTGCGTATCCATAATCACTTGGGTACATGAGTCCTACCTTTGCATATATACTACTTGGATTACCACTATATATTGCACTTGTATTTCTTTCCTCAGTATATATATCTTCAGCAGTTAAAGTTTGATAATTAGGATCATTTGCTCCTCCTAAATGCCATTTTGCATTTGCTATTGCACTAGAAAGTTTACTATTTACATTTGAAGTACCTAACAAAGTAGTCAAATACGTTCCATTTAATTCTGTTTTTAGTGATGCCGTACTCCAATTATTTGTTCCAGCTGAATTCCACTTTTTACCATCTGTTCCACCATAATTATTTGTATCTATTACTTTTAAAAGTTTTTTTGAACCATTACTCGTTGTTCCATCATTTGATGTGTCTTCATCAAATAATCCTATTATTCTAAATAATAATGAACTATCTGAACAAGTACCACTTGTTTTATTATCTAAACATATGTAATTATTTGGATCTGCTCCTTCATATCTTAAACCATTTTCATTAAAAATATCAGTATTATTTGCCGCAAAGACTGTATCAAAAGATTTTTCACTAGGTTCCTCCACAGCATCTCCAATCACAAATGGATTTGTAAAAGAGCCATCACCCGAAGAAAATGAGGTGCCAGGTTGAATGGAAACGGAAGGACGGACACCCCCCGAATCGACCACGTCGCTGCCCGCCAAGCCACCCGAATCGGCCAACCCGACGTAGGCGTCGTTGCTGATGAAGCTGAAGGGAGAAGCAAGCCAAACATACTGTCCATTATTATAGTAATGACTACTTCCATAACCAGATAAACTTAATTCTGGTAATGACAATAATCCTATAGGATACTTTAATTTTGCTTTAGGATTACTCATACTAAATCGATCTGTTTCATTTGCACATACTAAACTTTGATTTGCATTATAATTTTTAAATTGTAAACTAGTTGATGTACTTCCTCCAATTGGATTCCATCCATTTGAAGATTCATTACTCATTGACCTATCATTACAAAATACTGTGTCCTCCAGTTTATTATCATACTTATCTTTTATATTAGATTCATACCAACTATCTATATATGTTTTTATTGTACTATCATTTTTATTTACATCGTCTGCATATAGCATTTCATTTAATGCATCATTTACTGATTTTCCATTTGTTAATGTTATATAATATGCATTCGAAGAACTTGCATAATAAACATAATAAATAGATGAACAAGTTGTACCTGTAGTCATACATGTATAATGATTATTATTTATTGTATTATATCCACTACTCCATGTTGCCACTGTTTTTGTATCTTTTAAAGTATAAGTCCCATTTGCATATGTAAATGAATTACCAAATACTATATTTGACTCTGAGGACATTGATTTATCAGAATATGCATATACTTTATTATACATATATCCTACATATGAGGGAGAATTATAACTACTATTAAAGGCACTTCTTCCTATTTGTGAATCAGTTCCTGTGTTATTACAAGAGCCATTCTTTTGAATGCCATTATAAACTATCTTTACACCACCAGTTTCTGTAGTTCTTACTATCTTCCAACAAAAACCTGCAAATAATACATTATTGTTTTGTACATTACCTTTATAATAATATACTGGATTTGCATAAGTAGCTGCTCCCTCTCCATTATATAATCCAAGGTATGTTTTATCTTGATTATATCTATTTTCAATAGTATGATATAAATCTAATTTTAAATCTCCAATAGTAGAACCACTTCCTAATGTTAAATAAGCATTTAAAGATTTGTTCATAGTGGAGCCATTACCTAAACTTCCTTCATCTTTATCAATCCATAAATATAAACTGTATGCTTTAGTGCCAGAACTAACTGTACCACTTCCTACACTAAATCCATTTTTTAATGTTTCATTTTTAATAGCTAATAATTGTTTTTGAATAGTACTATCTAATAAATATTCATTTGATATAAGTGTTCCACTTGTTGGAGTAACTCCTTCCTCAACTAAAGCATATTTTAATGCTTTAATTGGCATTGTATTAGAACTATTTGGTACAAGAAGTAAATTAAATGATTGACTAGTATTACAATTATTTGTTATAGTAACTGAAGTTTTATACGTATCAGAACTTAATGCTTTACTATCAGATATAGGTACAGCATATTCATTAGATATTGTAATATTATCTGAGGATAACTGAAGTGACATACAAAGTGCTGCCCCATTTATTGTAACATTTGTATTTGCATTATTATTAGAACTAGCAACCTTAAAAAATGCGTAAGAAATAGATATTCCTGTACACATTACAAGTAATATTAAAATTGCTGTTAATGTTTTTTTATTACTATTCATATAAACCTTCTTTCATATTTTTACTATACGCCCCATAAAGGGGCGTACCACTTTAGTATGATTTACTGCTTTAATATTTCAACCACATTTAGTTTTATTTTTCGCCGACGCACAATCGAGGATTGTGCTGCTCTCTTTTCTCAGAGAAGTTGTCTTTCTCTTCGGCTCTAATTTACTGTGTAAACATCATTATATGTTCCACTTCCAAGTAACTTACTTTCAGAGGATAGAGAAACTACGCCGCGAACACCATAATTGTTATAGACATAGCTAATGTACAGACTGCCAACATCAATCACATCGAACTCATACGAATAACCATCAATGAATACAAGAGGGGAGCCCGCCCAATAGTATGCCCCAGTATGTAAATAAAAACTATTATTTGTTTTTCCTGCCGGTAATCCAGCAAAAGTTATTTCATCTGCTGTTATTAATCCCACTGGATAAGATAATTTACCATTACCCTTGGCTGTTGTTGTTGTAAATTTATCACTGACCACTGGACATTTGTAATCAGGTGACACCGGATTATTCCATACTCTCCCATTCGCTCCATAATAATAGTTCGTTCCAGTTGAATTCCAACTTGTTAACGTCGTATAATCTGCTGTTGAATATGCTACATCTGAAGTTGATGCTGTTCTATCATTACAATATATTTGATCTGTTATTTTTGTTCCTGTTGCACTTAAATCTGTATAATTTGCATACCAATTATCTAAATATGATTTTATATCACTACTTTGACTTGTTCCATGTTGCTCTCCTATTGTATACATATATCCTACATATTCTGCACTATTATAATTTTGATTAAATTTTGACCTACCTGCTGATGTTGCTCTTATATAACCGGAATTATTAGTACTTTCAGTCATTACTACTTTAGTATTACTATCTGGTGCACTTGTTCCTGTATATATCATTCTAATTGAATTATCTCCATTTATTCGTATTATTCGCCAATACATATCATCACCTTTTGAGGCTAACTTTGCACAAAGATTAAGTCCATCGCAAGAATCAACTAATGAAAAGTTATTATTACTATCTGCAGTTATATACGTATCTTTTGTATACTTACCATATTTAATCCAGTTATTATCTACTGCTCCTCTGAAATAATAAGACATTCCTAAATCATCTTGTGCTTTATACATTCCTTTATCTGAGGCGGTAGTAACTTTTGCAAAATCTGTTGATGTAAGTGTTGTCATACTTGCTGCCCCTCCATTATTTGCAAGTATTGTTTCATAACCTTTTTTAACTGACGAACCATCTTCTGAGGAACATCCTTTACTTATTGCATATATTTTACCAGTAAAGTTTTTTCCACCTAATTGTGCTTGACTTACATTTAAGTTATAATATCTACCTATTATTTTCCATCTTACTGATTGAGTACTTCCTAAACTTTTTATTGTTGCTCCCTCGACTAGTTTATAATATTTATTTGTACTATCATAATAACTTTGAATATTAGCATGATCAAAATTTGTTTCTGTAGCAAAATGATTATTTCCATTCATACCATTTACTTCAATTGTTATTTCTTTTGTAGCGCCACTTGTTTTAGTTGTTGTACCCTGTCCATATACATTACTTCCTGCATCATATTCATAAACTATGTCGTATGTACATGTTGTTAGTAAATTTGATGAACCTGTAAGAGTTACATCTAAAAAAGCAGTATCTTCTTTGGCGGCAACTGTATTATTTGCAGCTGTAAAACTCATATTTGCTGCGGGTACTTGTAAATTAAGTTGTGTTGCATTTGAAATAAATGTTGCATTACCTGGACTTGATGAATTAATATTTACTGCTACATTATTATTTAAATTTACATTAAATGTTCCAAAATATGCAAATGAAGCAACTCCTATAATAATTATTAATAATACTGATGCAAATACTGCTAGTGATTTTGTTATTTTACTTTTTTCCATAATATCCACCTATCCCTTATAAATACTGGGCTCATTTTTCTCTTATCTTATACATTTGAGAAAATACTCCCTCGTATTTATGTACCTTACTATTAAATAATAGCATTAATTTACAAAAAAATCTAGTACCATATTGCATAAAATGGGCATTAAATTTTCTCAAATGTATAAGATTTAAGAAAATACGAACAAGGTAAACACTGGGTTTTAAAGTATTATTTAAATTTTTTAATACAATAAAAAAAATCTAAGAATAAATCTTAGAATTTTTGTTTTTTACTAAGCCAGTTTTTACCATCAATAATTCTTGCAACAAGCATACTACTTGCACTATCACCGACTACATTTAAAAGTGTTGCTGGAGCATCTATTATTGTGGCTATTATTGTAAGTATCGGAAGACTTGCTATAGGAAAGCCCATTAAACTAATAATAAGCATTTCTGAAATAGTTCCTCCACCAATAGGTACTGCTGTAATTAAAATTGTTGCTAATATACTTACTCCAAGAACTTTAAAAGTGCTAACATCCATACCAAATAAATACACTAGAAACATTATTTTAAATACACTACCTATAATTGAACCATCTTTATGAAATGATGTACCAAGAGGAATAATAGTATCTGCTATATCATCAGAAACACCAATATTTTTTGCAGCTTTTGTATTAACGGGAATTGATGCTGCTGAAGAACATGTAGCAAGAGCTGTAGCCGATGGAACCATTATATTTTGCCAATATAGTTTTAATCCTTTTTTACCACCAGAAATAAAGGCATATAAACTATAAATAACAAAATAAACAAATGCACATGATACTGTATAGATAATAAGCATTTTTAAATAACTTGTAGCAACACCTGCACCAAACTCACCAACAAAAGAGGCAAAGTATGCACCTATTCCAATTGGAGCATAATACATAATAATTTTAATAAGCATTTGAAGTACATCATTAAAGCTTTCTAATACCTCAAGAGCTTTCTTACCCTTATCTTTTGCAAAATGAATAGCAAGACCAGTTAAAATAGATATAACAATTAAAGCAATAATATTATCTTTAGAAATTATTTTTACAAAATCATCAGTTGAAATTGCATTAACTGTTCTTGTTAAAATATCAAGTTTTTCATCATTATCAGTAATTGAATAATCAAAAGATTCTTTTATTTTAATACTATCTTTTTTATTAACTAAAGTTATTTTAGTCGAAGCAATACCAATTAAAACACTTATAAGTGATGTTAAAACAAATATTCCAATAATAGTAATTAATATTTTACCAAGTCTTTTTGGTTCTTTCATTTTACCAATAGAGGTACTTAAAGTTAAAAATATTAAAGGTACTATAATAGTAAGTAATAAATTAATAAATAAAGTCCCAAAAGGTTTTAATACAGTGGCTTTCTCTTTAAAGATAACTCCAATCAAAGTTCCTACAATAACAGAAATAAACATAATTATTGTAGATTTGTAATTTTTAAATATTTTTTTCATAATCAGTCTCCGTTCGTTTTATGAAAGTGATTTTATTCCTAAAATATGCATCTGCACATTTGCAAGGTCTCTGCCGTTTACTTTACCGTCACTGTTTGTATCAGCTCTTGTAAAGGTGTCGCCCGAAAGGGATTTTATACCCAAAATATGCATTTGCACGTCCGCGAGGTCTCTGCCGTTTATTTTACCGTCGCCGTTTGCATCTCCGCGAACAAATTTTACGGGCTGCGTGCCGCCGTCCACAGTAAGGGTGCAGTCCTCGGTCGCCGCAATGTAAATTGTATAATCGGTTGTATAACCCGATTCCGACCTTACCGGCAGCACCACGGTATTATTGCCTTTTTTAAGATTAAACGACTTATTTCCCGCATATGAGGCTCCCGCAGGCACGGTATAGTAAATATTTGTATCACCGGTAACCCTTAAATCATACTTATATCTAAAGTCTGTCATAGAGTAAGAAGGCGTAAGCCCCGAAACCGTAAGCGAGCTGAAATAATAATTGTTGCGCTTACCGCTTTTTTCCGGCAGCACCGTTGCGGCACCGGTGTTTTTATACACAGGAATTGAAAAGCTCACTACCGAAGCTTTATCACCCGTATACGCAGGGGCTAAAATTTTGCCCTTTGAGGACGCGTCATGTATCGCACCCGCGTATTCGTGCCAGATTGAGTCAGGATTTTTAATATTGAAATCCATATAGTAATATGTGTTTTGTCCTTTTTTTATGTATCCGTCGCTGCAAAATTCAGCACCGCCTATAATCGCCTTTTCGCGCGTGTCCCAGCCGTGTTCCTTGGCATAGGTCAGCGCTTTTTTAATTTTTTCCTCAGTACTGTTTCCCGTAGCGTTTATATTGAAATAATTGTAATACCCCTTAAAGCCCGGATATTTGCCCGATATAAAGGGTGAATTCCCGTTGTTTTTGCCTATTTCCTGCAATATTTTTGAAGCCATAACATACGGGCTGTATGAGGTCTCCTTTGCCGCTTTCATAATGTAGGATACATATTCATCGGTTTCAAGAAATGTTCCCTTTACTATTTTACGGACTCCCGCTTCCGTTTGCTTTGTCGGGTCATAGCCCTGCAGCATAAAGGTAAACGCCGTATCTGAGCCTAAGAAGTTGCGCGGGTCCATATAATATTTTATTACCTCACGCGAGGCAACATACCAGTTGCCGTCATGCACTACCCGTATGTTTTTACCGTAATCAAAAGCACCGAGACCTAATGAAAGCCACGATTCATACGAGGTTCTTATAAGCTTTCTTGAAATTTCAAGCTGCACTGCTTCGGCAAGGGTTAAATTTACATTATCCGCGTGGAACTGCCAGTTAGGGTAAACCGCGTGCAGCGCCTTTAAAGCGCTGTGATAGCTTGACGGGAACGCCTTAAGCTGTTCCTCAAAATCTTTATCGGCAGTCTGTTCAATTATCTGTACATATTCGGCATATATATATCCCGTAACGCCGTTATACGTTACATTATACCATAAATC
>ERZ780195.2797-NODE-2797-length-11329-cov-9.802909_pt1 | contig 11329 bp, 10 predicted proteins | sample MGYA00511017_ERZ780195 | MGnify/ENA primary metagenome ERZ780195 (study PRJEB29588, sample SAMEA2159974) | human gut metagenome | biome: human gut; feature: human-associated habitat; material: faeces | place: Denmark | collected 2008/2010 ...
ATCCCTGTTCACTGTGACGCAGTTCCATACTGCCGGAATAGCCTAAGGTTTCTCTGCTTCCATCCGCTTTCGTTAAATAGATTTTTCCATGATCCGCCGCCTTGATCTTGCAGGCTTCCTCGGAAGTTCCTAATAGTTCCGCTGCCGATAATACACTGCCTGCCTCTGCTTCTCTTTTTTCTTCCCCTAATGTGATCTTCATTTTCTGCTCGGAAGTCAGATAAACATTTTCATAATACGGCGAACCTTCATTTAAAAGCAGCACCCGGATATTTTTGATGTTTGCCGGTTCTTTTAACAATACTGCCTGCACTTTTCCGTTCCCAACAACATACCGGACATCCATATTTCCAATGACAATATCCTGAAGGGTCTTCTCTTCTAACGTTCCATAAATCTTATAAACCGGAACCCGCTTCGCTAATGGGATTTTTCCATAGCCTTCTATCTCAATCTCTGACTGGTCCATCGTGATCAGATTTCCGGTGATCGTATCCTGTTTTTTTCGGATTTCCTTGATCTTTTCTTTTTCAAATACAAGGTCACAGACGGTATTGCTTAATTCTCCATCTGTGCTTTTTGACGTTTTCCACCGTCAATGCTTCGCCCGCTTCATAGGTGGCGATGGTCTTATGCTCCGCCCCGTGGTACATGAAAACCCGCTTTATATCCTTCACGCTTGCGCAGAAGAATATGTAGCCTGTAAAAATGCATAGCCGCACCAGCCCCTCGACAAGGCACTTTGTGGCGGAGGCGGCGGCGCTGCCGCGAAAAATAAGGCTGCTTATAAACTGGGGCAGCAGAAAGAACAGTCCTACGGACAGCGCCACGGCCAGTATCACCGCAAGCCCCATCACAACCTTTTCCACCGACTTGCCCAGCTTTTCCGACAGCCACTTCTCGAATTTTGTGGGCTCCTCGTCTATGGGGTCGCCTATGAGCTCCGCGGATCTGGTGAGGGTATTCATGCCTATGGTAAGGCTCTCCACGAAGGCCACCACGCCCCGCACTATGGGCAGGCCGTAGAATGTACCCTTCTGAGCCTTTGTCTGATATTCTTTATAATCCAATATTATGCGGCCCTTTGCGTCCCTGACCGCCATGGCGATGCCGCCGGGGGCCTTCATCATGACGCCCTCCATAACGGCCTGACCGCCGACAGAACATTTCTTCATTAAATTACTCCTTCCGGCGCCTATTCCACGCCAAGATACATTATAACATAAGAGGTTTGAAATAGTGAAGTAGGTATCAATATCTATGATTTACTTATCGACATAATACGGCAAATATGCTACTATCTGTATGGGTGTAATAATTCGTAGGGCGCTGGCGGTCGGCACGCCATCCGAAAGGAGGTGCTGCCTGATGCTGCTAACCGTAACGTTCCATATCTTCGGATATACAGTAACGATAAAGGTAAAAAAGCAGAACCGCCACCCTGCCAGGTGACGGTTCTATAACTTAGAAACCTAAACCATCAGGCCGACCGCTTTGGTCTTGCCCTACTGTTATTATATCCCGGCCGCTCCCGCATGTCAATGCGGGGCGGCTTTTTTGTGCTGTTTTTTAGCCTACCGCCTTGAGCAGCATGTACAGCTTTGCGATGCTGTCGTTGTCGCCGCTGTCGCCGCAGGTGACGAGCATCATGTACTTGCCGTTATCGGTAAGGGCGGAGGTGTTCGCCCAGCTCTTGCTGGAGAAGGTGTTCACATAGGACTTCACATTGGAGAGGTACTGGGCGGTGGTGTAGTTCCAGGGCTGCGCCATCTGGGGCAGTATGTTCTTATACGCCTTGTTCTTGGGTACCTCGAAGAAGGCCACTACCTCCCAGCTGCTGCTGCCCTCCCAGCTTGCGGAAATGCTCTTTCCGTAGCCTGAGCAGCTCGCCTTGCACTTTTCGCAGCTGGACTTGCCCAGTATGGCGTTCTGGATGTGGTGCAGGTTGTGGAAGTAGGAATTTGAGGTGCCTACCTTCTTGCGGTTGTTGTGGCCCATTACCACCGCTACCTGAGAGCCCTGGGCCGTGGTGGTGTGTACGTAGTAGTAGCTCTTGCGGAGCACATAGTCATAGTAATAGTATGTCTTGCCCTTCTTTTCGCCGATATAGTTGCCGTAGATGGGGTAGGTGCCCGCGCCGGGTATGGTTATGCTGCCCCACTTTTCGGAGCTGGAGCCGGTGCCCTTGCCTGCGGGGGTGCCTATGGCGGCCATGCCGGTGTTGTTGGAGGTCACGTTGCCGCCGGTGGCGCCGGTGGTGTTGTTATTGTTGTTGTTGGGCTTCTGCTCCACCACGTTGCCGCCGGTGAAGGTGAAGTCCTGAGCCCGGACGAAGCCCCGGGTGCCGTTGTAGTCCACATACAGGAAGCTGCCGCTGGCGTCGGTGCCCAGCACGGTGAATGTCTTGCCCCGCATATTGCGCAGCTTGGTAGCGCCCTTGGTGGAGCTGGTGGCGGTAGAGCGGACGTATATGTTCTTGTCCTTGGATACGGCGCTCTTGGCCTTGTCGTACATATTCACGCCGGAGGCCGTGCCGCCGGTGGAGCCGGCAGTTCCGCCGCTGGTGGGCAGGTTGGCTACGTTGATAGAGCCGGAGCTTGTGCTCCTGAGGTTGGAGATGGCGTTTGCGGGTACCCAGCCCGCCACACTGCCTATGGTGACGTATACATATTGACCGGAAGCGTCGCGGTAGTTTACGGTGATGTTGCCCGCGTTAGAAACGACGCCTACCCTGTTGTCGTTGGTCAGCTTCGAGAGATCCTTATATATGTTAGTGCCCGCAGCGAGGTTGGCTGAGAAGGTGCCGCTGGCGGTGTTCTGGTTCTGGTTCTGATTTACATAGGGGGTGGGGGCGGGGGTGGTAGTGCCGCCGATGGTACCGCCGATGGTTCCGCCGCTGGTGGGCAGGTCGGAAAGGCTTATGGAGGAGCCGTTCCTTCTAAAGCCGGAGAGGGAGGAGGCTGCTACCCAGCCGGTGACGTTGCCTACGGTCACGTTTACCTGAGTGCCGGCCGCGTCGCGGTAGTTGACGTTGATGCTGCCGCCTACGCTTACGGGGTAGTTGGCGCCGTTGACGTTTATGGCCGCCCCGGTGGCGATGGTGGCGGTATAGGTGCCGGTGACGCCGGAGGTCGTGCCGGAGGTGGAGCCGGAGGCAGAGCCGCCGGTGCTCTTGTCATAGCCTATGCCGGAGATGGCGGAGGGGTATACCCAGCCGGTGTAGGTCTTGCCGTCATAGCTGACGGTGACGTTGTACATGCCGGATTTGTTATCCTGCCTGTTTATGGTGACGGGGCCGCTGACATACAGCTCGACCTTCCTGCCCTTGGTGTCCTTGTAAACAGGGGTCTGGGCCGCCGCCGTGCCTACGATATTATAAGCGAAGGCGGGAAGTGCGGTCAGCACCATCAGTGCCAGCATGGCCACTGCTACGATGCGGATAATAGTCTTTTTCATAACGCTTTCCTTTCAGAGTGATTTCTTATTTTTCTTTCTTTTGGGATACGTCCTCATCATCGTCAAACACGAAGGCGGCGCGAAGAGGGTCGTAGTCCTTTTTTTCGGCGGACGCAGCGGTCTTATGCCCCGCCGCCGCAGCCTTTCTGTCGGTCTTTTTCGAGGAGTACACCATCATGACTATCAGGCTTGCAAAGCCCAGCGCCCAAAGCGCGATGGCTATGGGGGAGCCGTAGGCTATGACGCCAAGATACTCCAGAAGGTTGGATACCGTCAGCAGCACGCCGGATATGGCGGCCAGTATGCGCAGCCCCTTGACGTATTGCTCCCTCGGACAGTTCAGGTACTCGTTCTCATACAGCTTGCCGCGCCCGACTATGGCGGCATATATGAGGTACACGCCTATTATAAGGCTAAAGAGCGAAAGCATATCGCTTCCCAATGATTATTTCCTCCTGATTTTATCAACCAATATCCCTTATTTCAAGGCATATGGCAATGATTTAAAATATTGTTCAAAAATGTATTGGCTGAATCCGTGGATTTTTTTAGCAGGCGCGCCCTTTACAGCCTCTTCAGCTTTGCGCCCTCCTTGCTGTCCTCCACCGCAAAGCCCATGGCCTTCAGCTCCTCGCGGATCTGGTCTGCCCGGGCCCAGTTCTTGGCCTTGCGGGCTTCTGCGCGCTCGTTTAGCAGAGCGACCGCCTCTTTGGGGAATTCCTCCGACTTACTGTGCTGGAGTATGCCCAGCACGTTGGTCATATCGTCAAAGAGCTTTGCCGCCCTTTCCAGCGCTTCCTTACTTCTGGGCTCTGTTACGAAGGTGTTGACAGCCCGGGCGTAGTCGAACATTGCGCCCAGCGCGTCTGCGGTGTTCAGGTCGTCGTCCATGGCGTCGCAGAACCTCTTTTCATGCTCCGCAAGGGAGGCGATGAAGCTTTCGTCCTCTGCGGTAGCGGGGCCTTCCTTAGCTTCGGCAAGGCGTTCCCGGGCGGTGCGGATACGGGTGAGGGCGGTGTTGGCCTGCTCGATAAGCTCACGGGTGAAATTGATGGGGTTCCTGTACTGGGCGGAGAGCAGGAACAATCGGACGGCCTCAAGGTCGAATTCCTGAGCTATGTCCCGCACCAGGCGGAAGTTGCCAAGGGACTTGGACATCTTCTGATTATCTACATTTATATAGCCGTTATGCATCCAGTACCTTGCGAAGGGCTTGCCTGTGGCCGCCTCGCTCTGGGCTATCTCGTTTTCATGATGGGGGAATATAAGATCCTGCCCGCCCGCGTGAATGTCAAAGGTGGGGCCTAAAAGCTCCATGCTCATGGCGCTGCACTCTATATGCCAGCCCGGGCGGCCTTTGCCCCAGGGGCAGTCCCACGCCGGCTCGCCGGGCTTGGCCCCCTTCCAGAGGGCGAAGTCCAGAGGATCCCTCTTCAGGTCTCCCGGCTCTATGCGGGCGCCGGACTCAAGGTCGTCTATGGACTGGCCTGAAAGCTTGCCGTAGCCCGGGAAGGAGCGGACGGAGAAATATACATCGCCGTTTGCTACGGGATATGCATGGCCCTTTTCTATGAGGGTCTCCACCAGCTTGATTATCTGGGGTATGTGCTCGGTAGCCCGGGGATTGCAGGTGGCAGGCTCGGCGCAGAGGCCCTCCGCATCCTGCCTGTATTCCTTTATATACTTATCCGCAAGCTCCGGCACCGTGGTGTGCTCCTCGTTGGCCCGGCGGATAAGCTTATCGTCTATATCTGTAAAGTTGGATATGAACCTTACCTTGTAGCCCTTATATTCAAGATACCGCCTGAGGGTATCGAACACCACCAGCGGCCTTGCGTTGCCTATGTGAATAAAGTTGTATACCGTTGGGCCGCATACGTACATGCTTATCTCGCCCGGCACCAGCGGCACCAGCTCCTCCTTTTTGCGGGTCATGGTGTTGTATATCTTCATAAGTATCCCTCCTTGAAAAATTGCGTTCAAACTTTACCAAATTACATTTTAGCATAGAGTTTCTAATATGGCAAAGAGTTTTGAGGTGAAAAAGCCACCCCGCCGGGGCGGGACTTTTTACCCTTCTTCTTTCTCTTTTCTTTTCGGGAGAAAAGACACCATCAGTTGACAAGAGCGCACAAGCCCTAAAGGCTTGTTTTGGGGTGCTCCTGCGTTCTCGTCGCTTGTATTACGCCCAGTAGTACTGCGCTCCTCGGCCTTGGATCGCCCTCAAAACAAGCTCTTTAGGGTCTTTGAGTTTTAGAAGCCAAGGAGTATGGCAGAACAAGGAGGACGAGTGCAGGAATACTGGTTGTATTTCAAATGAGGACGACGCAGTTATGCCGTGCTGTTTGGCTCCTAAAACCTTGTGTGCCTTTGTCAACTGATGGTGAGAAAGAAGCAAAGAGAAAAGAAAAGCCCAACGGGAACATAATAGAAAATAGAAAGCGGGCATAGTAAAAGGACGGCTTCTGCCGTCCTTTTGTTGTTATCAGTTATTCGTCCATGTTTTTGGGGTAGATGACCACTCTGCGGTTGGGCTCCTCGCCCTCGCTGCGGGTTGCCACGTAGGGGTTGTTCTGGAGTGTGGCGTGGAGCACCCGGCGCTCGTAGGGGTTCATGGGCTCAAGGGTGCGGGGACGGCCGGTGGCCTTTACCTGATTGGCTATCCGCTTTGCAAGGCGGGCAAGGGTTTCCTCCCGCTTCTCCCGGTATCCCTCGGTATCTATGGATATGCGGGTGTAGCCGTCCTGCTTGCGGTTGCGGTTCACCGCAAGGCTGGTCAGGTACTGCATGGCGTCCAGAGTCTCTCCCCTGTGGCCTATGAGCATGCCCATGGTGGACTTATCGATGTACAGGCGGACGCCATCCTCGCCCACGTTTGCCAGCACTGTACCGTCCACGTGCATGCGCTCCAGCAGGCCTTTCACGAAATCCGCCGCCTGATTGCCCTCCGCCGCTTCCTCGGTGAAGCCCTCCGGGGGCTCCTTGGCCTGATAGCGGGGACGGTTGTCACGGTCGCGGCGGCTGCGGCCCCGCCTGTCCCTGCGTTCCCGGCTCTCGGCGGGCTTCTCGATTATTTCCGTCTCGATGACCTCCATCGTCCCGGCCGCTTCGGCCTGGGTTTCCCGCATATCGCTCTGCGGGGCGGCCTCCCGCTCCTCCCTGGGGCCACGGTCCCGGCGGCCCCGCCTGTCCCGATTGTCCTGCCTCGGCTCCCTGCGGTCACGGCGCTCCCGGCGTTCCCGCTCCTGATATTCGGGCCGGAGATATTCGGGCAGCGATATATCCTCAGGCTCCCTCTCTATGAGCTTTACTATGGCGGGCTTTGCGCCTATGCCCAGTATGCCCTTGCTTTCATGCTGTATTATGTCTATCTCCACCTCGTCTATGGAGATCTCCAGCTCCTTCAGGCCTTTGAAGATGGCTTCATCGATTGAACGGCCGGAGGCTTCGATTGTCCTTGGCATTACCTCTTACCTCCTTCCTGGGTAACGGCGGCCCGGGGGAACTTCTTATTCAGTACAAGGTTCACCAGCACCATGGATACGCTGGTGAGTATCCAGTATATCGCAAACGCCGCGTTGTAGCTGAGGCAGAACCACAGCGACATGAGCGGGAACAGCCACATCATCATCTTATTGGTGGAGGCGGCTGGATTGTTTGGATCCGGCGCGGGCTGACCCTTCTGCATTATCCAGTTGGCAAGGAACTGGGTGCCGCCGGCTATCAGGGGCAGTATGAACCAGCCGTTGTTATGGCCGGCATATACCTGCAGCAGAGGCTGCACGGCGGCGTTGTAGGCGTCGATGGCGGCCTGGGTGTTGAGGAAGCGGAAGGCGCCGCCCTCGTTCACCGCTATTCCAAGCTGTACCAGCTTTTCCCATACCTCCGGGTTATTCTGCAAATAGAGCAGCCTATCCAGATCCTTTACGTTGGCAAGGAATTTGCTGCCCTCCTGTATGACGGGGGAAAGGCCGTTGTCGGGCTGCCATATGTTGTTTACCCAGAGGAACTTGAAGCTCCTGAGGAGCTCCTCGGCATTGTCAGAAACCAGCAGCTTTATTGTTTCCTCATAGCCCCAGAAGCGGAAGGCGGCTATGAAGCAGAAAAACAGCGGCATGGTTATGAGCAGCGGCAGGCAGCTTCCCCACATGGAGACGCCCCTCTCCTTCATGAGCTTTTGGCTCATCATCTGGGCCTTCTGGGGGTCATTGGCGTATTTTTTCTGTATTTTTGCCAGCTCCGGCTGAATGCCGTTCATCTTGGCCTGGGATTTACGGGTGGCTATATCCGAGAAAATGGTGATGCCCCTCAATACCACAGTGCATATCAGTATGGTAAGGAACACGCTGTTCACGTTGGAGTATACCCATTTCATAGCTTCCAGGAACCATGTAGTCAAAAAGAAATCGCCTTGCATCGAATTTCCTCGCTTTCGTAAAATAGTAGTTATTTGCCCTTATACTCCATCTTCTTGGGCGGTACGGGATCTACCCCCCCCTTGGAGAATGGGTTGCACCTCAGCACCCGCCATAGAGCCAGGCCCAGGCCCTTCCATGGGCCGTGCACCCGTATAGCCTCAAGGGCGTAGGCGGAGCAGGTAGGCCGGTAACGGCAGCATGGGGGGAATCTCGGGGATATGGCCCTCTGGTAGCCTATTATGAGGCTCTCCATCAGGCGCTGCACCCTTTCCTTTATCATTGCCGTACCCTGGCCGCCTTATCGGCATTCTTATTGTTGCCCATAAGGCCGGATTTTGTTAGCATGTTTTGCATCGTGGCTGAAATGTGGCCGAAATCGGCTTCTTTAACCGCGTCCCGCGCAATGAAGATAATGTCATAGCCCGGCGTTATGTCGGGTATAAAGGGACGAAAGGCTTCCCTGAGCCTGCGCTTGATGCGGTTGCGGGTGACGCTGTTGCCTATCCGTTTGCTTACGGAAAAGCCCACCTTTACCATGCCCGTCTTTGACTTATTGTATATCATGACAAGCATTCTGGAGGGCACCGACTTGCCCTTGCGGTAGACATACCGGAAGGTCTTATTCCGTTTCAAAGAAAAACAGCGTTTCACCCTTGTGCGTCCTTAGCAGTGGATCCGAAGGATCGTGTCGTCGAGAAAAAACTCACGGCAAGCTCAGCTTGCCGTGACACTTGTCAAAGCGTATTTATTACGCGGACAGCCTTTTCCTGCCCTTGAGCCTCCTGCGGGCCAACACGTTGCGGCCGTTCTTAGTGGACATGCGAGAGCGGAAGCCGTGAACCTTCTTGCGCTGCCTCTTCTTGGGCTGATAAGTCTGGAGCATCTTTTGCACCTCTTTCCGTTTTAAGGTATTTATACCACAGCAGTGGCATATTAAGCCGGAACGCCTATGGCGCCCAGGCCATTACGCAAACCGTCAGTTTTAGATTATATAAGAAATATGTCCCATCTGTCAAGGAAAAAGGCCGCTTTTTTGAATATTCGGGGCATTAAAAAATAATTATTCTGGCGCTACACAACATATTGTGTATTCGCGCCCTCCTTTATCACAAAGGGTAAAAATTTGGTATTTTTGGCATATTGATAAACCACGCGGGATTTGATATTATTGATAGGCGCAAGGGTTCTGCGGCCTGCCCGCGTTCCCCTTAACGGTATATTTTTCTCTATAAAAAAGCCGGCACACGGCTTTTTGCTGTCTTTAGGGGGTTTATCAACGTACTTATCAACACGTTGACAAATTTATCAACGTGTTGTTATCAATTATTTGTTTTCGGGGGAAATCATGGACGAATTATTAGATTGCAAGCTTATTTGGGAAAAGGCGCAGCCCGAAATAAAAGAAGGAATGACCGAAATGAGCTACAGCCTGTGGATATCCGGCCTGGAGCCCGTTTGCATACTCAGCGATATGCTGATACTGCAATCCATGAACGAGGTGACTCTGGACACCCTCAAGAGCCTTTATTCCGACCAGATAGCTGACGCCCTGTCCCACGCCTCAGGCGTGAACCTCCGGCCCATGTTCATATGTGGCGACGAGCGCCCCAAGTACGAGAAGCTCATGGCGGAAAAAAAGCGCCGCAGCGAGTCCCTGCTGGACCCCCGCTTCACCTTCGATACCTTCGTAATAGGCGGCAGCAACAATATAGCCTACGCCGCGGCAAAGGCCGTGGCGGCCCAGCCGGCGAAGGCATTTAACCCTCTCTACATTTACGGTGACGTTGGCCTTGGCAAGACCCACCTTATGCACGCCATTGGCAACAAAATAAAGGAGGACAACCCCTCCGCCCGCATAACCTACGTCACCAGCGAGACCTTTACCAACGAGCTGATACAGTCCATTCAGGACAACACCAACGCCCAGTTCCGCAACAAGTACCGCAATGTGGACGTGCTGATGATAGACGATGTGCAGTTCATCGCCGGCAAGAACACCACCCAGGAGGAGTTCTTCAACACCTTCAATACCCTCCACACCAGCGGCAGGCAGATAGTCATATCCTCCGATAAGCCCCCCAAGGAGATACCCGCCCTTGAGGAGCGCCTGAGGAGCCGCTTTGAGGGCGGCCTCATAACCGACATACAGTCCCCGGACTACGAGACCCGCATGGCAATACTGCAAAAAAAGGCGGATCAGGAGAATATAATCATCGACCCACGGGTGCTTTCCCTCATCGCCACAAAGGCCAACGCCAACATACGCCAGCTGGAAGGCGCCTTCACCCGGGTAGTGGCCTTCTCAAAGCTCCTCGGCACCCCCATTACCCTCTCCATGGCGGATTCCGCATTGAAGGACATAATCGAGGACGTGCAGGAGCGGCGCGTCACCGTGCCCATGGTGCAGCAGGTGGTGGCGGATTTCTACAGCGTATCCGTAGACGCCATGACCTCCTCCCGCCGCACGGCAGACGTCACATATCCCCGCCAGGTTGCCATGTACCTCTCCCGGGAAATGACCGACCTTTCCCTGAAGGCTATAGGCGAGCAGTTCGGCGGCAGGAACTATTCCACCATTATCTCAGCCTGCAACAAGATCGAGGACGACATGCGGTTCGACCCCGAGCTTTCAAAGGTGTTTAAGGATCTCAAAAAGCGCATAAAGGGGAACTGATATAACTTGCTTTACTTCCCCTTCTTTCTCTTTTCTTTTCGAGAAAAGACACCATCAGTTGACAAGAGCGCACAAGCCCTAAAGGCTTGTTTTGGGGTGCTCCTGCGTTCTCGTCGCTTGTATTACGCCCAGTAGTACTGCGCTCCTCGGCCTTGGATCGCCCTCAAAACAAGCTCTTTAGGGTCTTTGAGTTTTAGAAGCCAAGGAGTATGGCAGAACAAGGAGGACGAGTGCAGGAATACTGGTTGTATTTCAAATGAGGACGACGCAGTTATGCCGTGCTATTTGGCTCCTAAAACCTTGTGTGCCTTTGTCAACTGATGGTGGGAAAGAAGCAAAGAGAAAAGAAAAGCCCAGCCTAAATATATAAATATAATCAGAAAACACAGTAGATACCGGCGACAGAAGGCTAAACAAACCTTGAAACGACAAAAAAGAGCGGTTTAGGGCTGTGTTCGTAAGACGGTAAAATAAGCAAAAGGCGGACTTTCGAGGTCACGCCTTTTGCCTTAAGAGGGCAGTCGCCAGGCGGCGCAAGGGATACAGTCCCTTGTTTGGAACGCAGTGAAATATAACGCGCCGAACATTTGGAGGTAGCTAAGCATTTTGGTTCGCAGAGCGCACATACGGAGGCATTCCGTATAGAAGTGCGCACACTTGTTTCTGCTCGAAGAACTGGAATTTATTTTGGCAAATCATCTTCCGCTTTAAAATTCACATTACTGCCATCGATCGAGATTGTGATCGTGTAGTTATAGATTATACCATCTTCTGTTTCCAG
>ERZ780195.2799-NODE-2799-length-11322-cov-2.475903_pt1 | contig 11322 bp, 6 predicted proteins | sample MGYA00511017_ERZ780195 | MGnify/ENA primary metagenome ERZ780195 (study PRJEB29588, sample SAMEA2159974) | human gut metagenome | biome: human gut; feature: human-associated habitat; material: faeces | place: Denmark | collected 2008/2010 ...
CCTTTATGCTTTTTGCCGGAAAAGCTATAACTTCGAAGCACTTTTTAATTTGAATAATAAATGTTAGATTTGAAGCAGCTTACAACTGATGTATGCCGGATTGCTACCGAAGTTGGATGTTTTTTGAAAGAAGAACGAAAGAACTTCCGTCGTGAGCGTGTGGTGGAAAAACATGCACACGATTATGTGTCTTATGTGGATAAAGAATCTGAAGTGCGAGTGGTGAAAGCCCTTACTGCTTTATTGCCTGAAGCGGGATTCATTACAGAAGAAGGCTCTGCCACTTATCAGGATGAACCCTACTGTTGGGTGATTGACCCCTTGGATGGAACCACGAATTATATTCATGATGAGGCTCCTTATTGTGTGTCCATCGCTTTACGTAGCCGTACCGAACTTCTTTTAGGCGTCGTTTATGAGGTTTGCCGGGATGAATGTTTTTATGCCTGGAAAGGCGGAAAAGCGTTTATGAATGGCGAAGAAATTCATGTGTCGAACGTTGAAAACATCAAAGATGCATTCGTCATTACAGAATTGCCTTATAATCATCTGCAATATAAACAGACCGCTCTTCATCTCATCGATCAGCTTTATGGAGTAGTGGGTGGTATTCGAATGAATGGCTCGGCTGCTGCCGCAATCTGCTATGTGGCTATTGGACGTTTTGATGCATGGATGGAAGCATTTCTCGGAAAATGGGATTATTCTGCAGCGGCACTGATTGTTCAGGAGGCGGGAGGAAAGGTGACTGACTTTTATGGTGAGGATCATTTCATAGAAGGACATCATATTATCGCAACGAACGGGAATCTTCATCCTTTCTTTCAGAAGCTCCTGGCAGAAGTCCCTCCATTGAATATGTAGGTGCTATTGTAACTTCAAATTGCTATTATTATGAAACACACACTTCTTATCAAAGACTGGCTTAGTTCTTTCTTATCTTTGCTATTTCCCCATTGCTGCGTTGTTTGCGGCCGGCCGTTAGCAAAGGGTGAAGAATGTATCTGTACAGTATGTAATATCAATCTACCCCGTACTAATTATCATCTTCGAAAAGATAATCCGGTAGAACGGCTCTTCTGGGGACAAATCCCTTTGGAACGGGCTACTTCTTTTTTCTTTTATGAGAAAGGAAGCGACTTCCGGTTGATTCTTCATCGGTTGAAATATGGTGGACAAAAGGAAATAGGTGCAATTATGGGGCGGTATATGGCTGCCGAACTTTTGTCTTCCAATTTTTTTCAGGGAATTGATGTGATAATCCCCATACCGCTTCATAAGAAAAAACAGCAAATCCGTGGTTATAATCAGAGTGAGTGGATTGCCCGTGGTATTGCTGCTGTAACAGGAATCCCCATCGATACAGAATCAATATTACGTAAGAAAAATACGGAAACGCAAACGCGTAAATCTGTGTTTGAACGTCGGGATAATGTGGAAGGTATCTTCGAGCTTCAGCATCCCGAAACACTTGCAGGGAAACACATACTGATAGTTGATGATGTGTTGACCACTGGTTCTACTACTCTGGCATGTGCTTCCTGCCTAGTGAATGTGGAAGGAATACGGATTAGTATATTGACGTTGGCAACGGCTTAAATTTGTTTCAAGAATGTATAAAGGGCTTCTCAAAGATGACTTTTTATAAAAAAAACGAGATTGAGAACCGAATGAATTAATAATTTCTTATATTTGCACTGTCGTAGATCGACATGTTTTTATGTTTTTGAAGAAAAAAAGCGTTTAGCTGATTTCTGTGCAAGCGAAAAGTCGAAAATTCAAATGTGCACATGAAACAGTAAAATGCTCCTTGCGATATGCGGGGGGTGTTTCCTGTTTGTGCACATAGGGCTTCGACTCCCTCGCTTGCGGATAGGCAAATGCCCTACCGTTTTTTTTGTATATATAGGGTTTGTAATAGGGCGCAAACCATCATTTGTTATAAATGGAAAGAACAAAAAAGATATGCCCGCTTTCTCCTCAAAGCAATCGTGTGATTTGCTTGAGAATCCCCCTCTTGGCTGCATTGCCATACAATCAAGAAATCTCTGGCTGGACATCTCTTATGGTATTCTTTCCTTCTTTCATGTATATAAACCGATTTGAAATGAATGAAGATAGAGAAATAAACAGGTTCGGCTAAGACCCCAAGACGAGGTGGTTTATATCCAAACGGTAGGACTGCCTCGTCTATTTTTTCATTAAACAAATGAAGTGTCACGGCGAATCCATAGCAGCCAGTTGGTTGTGGTTTGCTATTTTTCGCCAAGATTTAATGTTATTTAAACTTTAAAGGCAAGTCAAATGGGACAGAGTGGTGTCTGACGGCTAAAAGGTCGAAAACATTACATTTATGTGTAACTACTTGCCTTTATCAAGAAACGATGAGGTACGACCAGTATCAGAGGGGGACTAATGGATTTATCCGGGAGGTTCCCCTTATTCTTTCGTCTTTGTTCTCAAACTGATCCCCAAATCCCCAATATTCAGACTAAGCCGCCGTTTTCAAACTGAACCGCTGTCTTTGGAGTAGTAGCAAATCAGCGGGGATAAATTTTAGATTAGTCCGAAAAATCGGGGAACAGTTTAAAAGTTTGGGTAATGTGCTTCAGGGCAGCCTATACCAAAAAAGTTCGTTCCTGCACAGTTTTGAGCTAAACGGATGCATGCCTCGCCACCGTATCTCCGTTAGGTGTGCCAATAAGACTTTTTTAATTGCCCAAACAAATTATCTTTATTGCCTAGTCAGATTATCTCAATTAGCTACTTTTACTTCGTCCCACTATAATGGAACGCAAAAGTAACTATAGTGTCCCTTACGTTCTACTATAGTTTCCCGTAAAGAACACTATAGTGGAACGAAATAAAAATAGCAAGTGGAACGAATCTGGATAGGCAAACGGATAAATAGAAATGCCCAATTAAAATCATTTCCTATGAATAGACGATTCGACTCATTCCATATGGGTTTTGAACAATTCGATGCTCTTTTCTATAACATGTTCAATTCTTCCAGCTCCTTTACTTTTCTTCTGTATTGCCGATAAACAAGGAGTTTGCAGGTGAATAGCCGCCCCTTCACCTTCTCTTCATCGTGAATCAAGTCAAATTGCTACTTTCAGATTCCACCATTGAGCAAGATTAGTAAAGCTATTTTGTAATTAGTTTCAACCCTATTTGAAACTAGATGTTTCTCGGTGTGAAACGGATTGTTTCAAGCCTTAAAACAATTTTTGAAACTAATCGCTACAGGAGAAGAGATGGTGAAGTTGTTACCCTTCACCCGCAAATTCCTTGTTTATCGGAGAGACAGAGAAAAGATGAAGGGGGACATGGAAAAATGGAAAATAAATATCCAATAAGAGAATTTATTCGATTCTGTTGTGATTCAATACCACACCGGTTAATCACTATTTAATTCCTTTTTGTACCGATATGATGTACCTACTTTTAGAGATATGGTTGTTCTGAGCCAAATCCCACAAGATATATTATTAGTCCTTTGGATGATAAGAAAGGTGAATAAATAGAAAAGCCACCCTTCTAGGTGGCTTCTTTTTTGCTCTTCCTCTTGGACTTGAACCAAGGACCCTCTGATTAACAGTCAGATGCTCTAACCGACTGAGCTAAGGAAGAATGTTTTTCTCAATTGCGATGCAAAAGTACTAGGTTTTTTTGAAATATGCAATATCTTTGCAAAAAAAATATTAGGAATGGACAAAATAATAGGATTGGGCAACGCCCTGGTAGACGTACTCGCAACCCTGAAGGATGATACTCTTTTGGATGAAATGGGTTTACCCAAAGGAAGCATGCAGCTCATCGATGACGCTAAGTTACAGCAGATTAACACAAAATTTTCACAGATGAAAACTCACTTGGCAACAGGCGGATCAGCAGGAAATGCCATCCTCGGACTGGCTTGTTTGGGTGCTGGAACAGGGTTTATCGGAAAAGTGGGAAATGATAATTATGGAGAATTTTTTCGTGAAAATCTGCAGAAAAATAAGATTGAAGACAAATTATTGACCTCGGATCGACTGCCTTCCGGTGTGGCATCCACTTTTATTTCACCGGATGGAGAGCGCACTTTCGGAACCTATCTGGGAGCAGCGGCTTCTTTGAGAGCAGAGGAACTGACCTTGGATATGTTTAAAGGTTACGCGTACCTATTTATAGAAGGCTATCTTGTTCAGGACCACGAAATGATTCTTCACGCCATTGAACTGGCTAAAGAAGCCGGTTTGCAGATTTGTCTCGATATGGCTAGTTATAACATTGTGGCTAATGATCTGGAATTCTTCACCTTGTTAATAAACAAATATGTCGACATTGTCTTTGCAAACGAAGAGGAAGCGAAAGCCTTTACCGGCAAGGAGCCGGAGGAAGCTTTGAGAGTGATTGCCAAGAAATGCAGTATTGCTATCGTAAAAGTCGGGGCAAAGGGTTCTTATATCCGCAAAGGGACAGAAGAAATAAAGGTTTCGGCCATTTCGGTTCAAAAAGTGGTAGATACTACCGGTGCCGGTGATTATTTTGCTTCCGGATTCTTATACGGATTGACTTGCGGATATTCGTTGGATAAATGTGCAAAAATAGGTTCTATTCTCTCGGGAAATGTTATTCAGGTAATCGGAACAACGATACCACAGGAACGCTGGGATGAAATTAAGTTAAATATTAACAGGATTCTGGCGGAATAACAAAGGATTGAGCTACTTTTACGACTCATTTAGATTGAAAGAGGTATGAAAAAATTGCTGAACAGGCAGATAGCTATTGTTGCAGTAGCGGTGATAGCCACAGTTGCTTTCTTTAGTTTCAAGAGTGGAGACGACCGTAATTTCCAGATTGCAAAGAATCTGGATATATTTAATGCGATTGTGAAAGAACTGGATATGTTCTATGTAGATACCATTGATCCGAATAAAACGATTCGGGAAGGAATCGATAATATGCTTTATACGCTGGATCCTTATACGGAATATTTCCCGGAAGAAGATCAGAGTGAACTGGAGCAGATGATTAAAGGCTCATTCGGTGGTATCGGTTCTTACATTGCTTATAATACGAAACTAAAACGTTCGATGATTTCTGAACCTTTTGAGGGAACGCCTGCTGCAAAAGCCGGTCTGAAAGCGGGAGATATACTGATGGAGATTGACGGACAGGATCTTGCCGGTAAGAATAATGCGGAAGTCAGCCAGATGTTACGCGGACAGGCAGGTACCAGTTTTAAGCTAAAGATTGAGCGCCCGAATGAGAAAGGTGGACGTACGCCGATGGAGTTCACGATTGTACGTGAGTCTATTCAGAATCCGGCGATTCCTTATACTGCCGTATTGGATAATAATGTAGGTTACATTAGCCTTAGCACTTTTTCCGGCAACCCTTCCAAAGAGTTTAAGAAAGCATTTCTGGATTTGAAGAAACAGGGAGCTACTTCGTTGGTGATAGACCTCCGTAGTAATGGCGGTGGATTGCTGGATGAAGCAGTAGAAATTGCGAATTATTTCTTGCCGCGTGGAAAGGTGATTGTAACGACCAAAGGGAAAATCAAACAAGCTAGTAACACTTATAAGACATTGCGCGAGCCGTTGGACTTGGATATTCCGATTGCGGTATTGGTAAATAGTGGAACCGCTTCTGCTTCCGAAATCTTATCAGGTTCTCTGCAGGATCTCGACCGTGCCGTTATAGTTGGTAACCGTACCTTCGGAAAAGGACTGGTACAGGTTCCCCGCTCTTTGCCTTATGGCGGAACGATGAAAGTGACTACCTCTAAATATTATATTCCAAGTGGCCGTTGTGTACAGGCTATTGACTACAAGCATCGTAATGAAGATGGAAGTGTAGGAACCATTCCTGATAGTTTGACTAAGGTATTCCATACGGCTGCCGGACGTGAAGTACGCGACGGAGGTGGTGTAATGCCGGATATTGTTATCAAACAGGAGAAATTACCGAATATCCTCTTCTATCTGGTACGCGATAATCTGATTTTCGATTATGCAACGCAGTATTGTTTGAAACATCCTACCATCGTTGCTCCGGAGGAGTTTGAGGTGACAGATGCCGATTATAATGATTTTAAAGCGTTGGTGAAGAAAGCCGACTTCAAATATGACCAGCAAAGCGAGAAAATTCTGAAAACGTTGAAAGAAGCTGCCGAGTTTGAAGGGTATATGGATGATGCTTCAGAGGAGTTCAAAGCACTTGAAAAGAAGTTGAACCATGATCTTGATCGCGACTTGGATTATTTCTCATCTGATATAAAGAAGATGATTGCTACTGAAATTATCAAGCGTTACTATTACCAACGTGGTAATATCATCCAGCAGTTGAAGGATGATGACGGTTTGAAGGAAGCGATGAAAATTCTGAATGATCCGGTGAAATATAAAGAAATGCTTAGTGCTCCGGCTGCTAAGGAATAAATAAATATATTTCAAACATAGATATATGCGGAAAACGCGGTTTTGTTACCAACAAGCCGCGTTTTCTGTATATCTATATTTAATTGTAAAAGTCCTGTAAGGTCATGCCCGGACACTGATATTTGTGTCCTTAATCGATCTTTATTGACGAACCAAAGGCAGGGTAAAATAGAATCTGCTTCCCTGGCCTTCCTGAGAGCGCAACCAGATACGTCCACCCATCTTCTCTACTAACATTCTGCAAAGAGTTAATCCCAATCCTGTTCCCTGAACAAAATCGTTGACCTTTCCAAAGCGCCGGAAAATTGTGGCAATTCTTGCTGCCGGAATGCCGATGCCGCTATCTTTAACGTAGAACTCTACAAAATCCTCCTTTTCCCGATAGCCGAAATGAATTTCTCCTTTCGGGGTAAACTTCGTAGCGTTACTAAGCAAGTTACTTATAATTTGTATGATGCGATTCCAGTCTCCCGAAGTATACATGTCCGTATTTACGTCGTCCAAAATAAGTTTGACACCGTTTTGCGTCTTATGACAGAATTGTTGTTCCAGCTGCAGGCAGATATCTATTAATTTGATCGGGCGGATATTGAATTTTAGAGAATCAGCTTCAAGTGATGCTAGATCCAGAATATCATTGAATAGATTCAGCAGCATTTCCGAATTTCGTTCGATGATTTCCGAATATTGATTCTTCTCTTCTGCAGATGTTGCGTAAGTGATTAGTTTGGAGAATCCTACAATGGCATTGAGTGGGGTACGTATTTCATGACTCATGTTTGCCAGAAAAGCAGATTTCAGCCGGTCCGACTCTTCCGCTTTGATTCTGGCAGCCTTTAGTTCTTTCTGTTGCTGGGCATTCGTCTGTTCCGCCTCCCATTGTTGGGATATATCACGGCACATACACAACAGATACTCTTTATCCAAAGGAAAGATACGGTTTTCGTAGTGATGTAAAACACCATCCAACATAAGATCGTGTCTGGCTGTTGAACTTTCTCCTGTGAGAATCACCTTATCCATATTCTTGCGGACACTTTCATAAGCTTCTTTGGGCAGAATGTCTTTTACGTTAGTGGTAGTGATATTGTTGGGGCTGATACCTTCTACGTGATTAGTTGCCGGAGAAGAAGCAAGCTCTATGATATTGGCGTCATGGTCGAAGACGGTGAGCATGTCAGGAAGAGCATCCAGTATCCGGGTACTATATTTATCACGAAAACGTTCTTTGGAAGGAGAGGAAGAATCAGAAGAAGAATGAGAGGAAAGAAAATCTATTTTCTTCTCTAATTGTTCGATTATTTCCAAAAGATCTTCCTTTGTTTTGTTTTCGTAATTTCTCATAGAAGATTCGTTATTATTCATTAGAATGTTGTAGAAGTTGTTTTATCTGTTGCAAATATAAAACAATATTCCGAGATGCTGACAGCCTCCCTAGTTATTATAATATAAAAAAAACGGATAGCTTTTGCCCTACTAATCAGAATGTTCTATCTTTGCATCCATTATATATAAATGATTTACAATATGTCTACAGAATTATTCTCTACTCTGCCCTATAAGGTGGCAGATATTACACTTGCTGATTTCGGACGCAAGGAAATCGATTTGGCAGAAAAAGAAATGCCCGGCCTGATGGCTCTTCGCGAAAAGTATGGAGAATCCAAACCGTTAAAAGGTGCCCGCATTATGGGGTCGTTGCACATGACCATTCAAACGGCTGTGCTGATTGAAACATTAGTGGCTTTAGGAGCTGAAGTACGTTGGTGCTCTTGTAATATATATTCAACGCAGGATCATGCTGCTGCTGCGATAGCTGCTGCCGGTGTACCGGTATTTGCATGGAAGGGCGAGACTCTTGCCGATTATTGGTGGTGCACGTTGCAGGCATTGAGCTTTGACGGCGGCAAGGGACCGAATGTGATTGTAGATGATGGTGGTGACGCGACAATGATGATCCACGTGGGTTATGATGCTGAAAATAATGCTGCCGTATTGGATAAGGAAGTACACGCGGAGGATGAAATAGAACTGAATGCTATCTTGAAGAAAGTGTTGGCAGAAGACAGTACTCGCTGGCATCGCGTAGCGGAAGAAGTGCGTGGCGTATCTGAAGAGACTACGACAGGCGTACACCGTTTGTATCAGATGCAGGAAGAAGGCAAATTGCTGTTCCCGGCATTCAATGTAAACGACTCGGTAACGAAATCTAAGTTTGATAATCTGTACGGTTGCCGCGAATCGTTGGCCGACGGAATCAAGCGTGCAACAGATGTGATGATTGCCGGAAAAGTAGTAGTGGTATGCGGTTATGGTGATGTGGGTAAAGGCTGTTCTCACTCCATGCGTTCTTATGGAGCGCGGGTGCTCGTGACGGAGGTAGACCCGATCTGTGCACTGCAGGCTGCAATGGAAGGTTTCGAAGTAGTGACGATGGAAGAGGCTTGTCTGGAAGGTAACATCTTTGTGACTACGACAGGTAATATCGATATTATCCGTATCGACCACATGGAGAAAATGAAAGACCAGGCTATCGTTTGCAACATCGGCCATTTCGATAATGAAATTCAGGTAGATGCTTTGAAACATTATCCGGGCATCAAATGTGTGAACATCAAACCACAAGTAGACCGTTATTATTTCCCGGATGGACATAGCATTATCTTGTTGGCCGACGGTCGTCTGGTAAATCTGGGATGTGCAACAGGACACCCGTCATTCGTGATGAGTAATTCATTTACCAATCAGACATTGGCGCAGATAGAACTGTTCAACAAGAAATATGATATCAATGTATATCGCTTGCCGAAGCATCTGGACGAGGAAGTGGCTCGCCTGCATCTTGAAAAGATCGGTGTGAAACTGACTAAGCTGACTCCCGAACAGGCCGCTTATATTGGTGTATCGGTGGATGGACCTTATAAAGCAGATCATTATAGATACTAATTTGATTTACGATTAGACGATTTACCATTTACGATTGATAAATAAGGGAGATCGATATTCCACTGTTATCAATTGTAAATGTTAGATTGTCCGGTCGTATTTATTTTTATATTCAAACTTCAATCGTAAATAGTAAATCGTGTCATCGTAAATGAAAAAGTTTCTTCCTGACTTAATAGCCATTCTGGCTTTTATCATTCTTTCTTTCGCCTATTTTTTTCCGGCTGATATCGAAGGTCGTATCTTGTTTCAGCATGACACGGCTGCCGGAGTCGGCGCGGGACAAGAATCGAAAGAGTATCTCGAGCGTACCGGAGAACGTACGCGCTGGACAAACTCGATTTTTGGAGGTATGCCTACTTATCAGATGTCTCCGAGTTACGACTCGACAACGTCCCTGAAAGGGGTGGAGAAGGTTTATCGCCTCTTTCTCCCGGATTATGTAGTGCTGACTTTTATCATGATGCTGGGATTCTATATCCTCTTGCGGGCGTTTGGAATATCGGCCTGGCTGGCAGGATTAGGCGGAGTGATATGGGCATTCTCTTCCTATTTCTTCATTCTGATACCGGCAGGGCATATTTGGAAGTTTGTGACATTGGCTTATATACCACCTACGATTGCAGGTGTCGTTCTGGCTTACCGGAAGAAATACCTGTTGGGCGGAATCGTTACGGCCCTGTTCATCGCCCTTCAGATTCAGTCGAATCACATTCAGATGAGCTATTATTTCATGTTTGTGATCCTGTTTTTTGTAGGAGCTTACTTTGAAGATGCTTACAAAAAGAAAGAATTGCCTCATTTCTTCAAGGCTAGCGGGGTTTTAGCACTGGCTGCCGTGGTAGGAGTCTGCATCAATATTTCCAATCTGTATCATACGTATGAATATAGTAAGGAGACGATGCGCGGCAAGAGCGAATTGAAGCAGGAGGGAGCTGCTGCCAGTCAGACTAGTAGCGGATTGGATCGTGATTATATAACCAACTGGAGTTATGGTATCGGTGAAACGTTGACGTTGCTGGTTCCGAATGTAAAGGGGGGAGGATCAGGATCTACGATGTCACAGAGCGAAGCTGCTATGGCAAAGGCCAATCCAATGTATAACGGTATTTACTCACAGTTACCTCAATATTTCGGTGAGCAGCCGTGGACAGCCGGTCCGGTATATGTGGGGGCATTTGTGATGTTCCTCTTTGTATTGGGGTGCTTTATAGTGAAAGGTCCTCTTAAATGGGCGCTGCTGGGAGCTACTATCTTCTCGATTCTGCTTTCATGGGGAAAGAATTTCATGGGGCTGACGGACTTCTTTATCGATTATGTCCCGATGTATAATAAGTTCCGCGCTGTATCTTCTATTCTGGTAATAGCTGAATTTACAATACCTTTGTTGGCGATTTTTGCCTTGAAAGAGATTTTGAGTAAACCGGATATGCTGAAACAGGAAAAGAACTGCAGAGGAGTGATTGCTGCGTTGGTACTAACTGCCGGTGTGGCACTCATTTTAGCTGTCGCCCCGGGCACTTTCTTCTCCAGCTTTATAACGACACAGGAGATGACTGCTTTGAAACAAGCACTTCCTGCCGAACATTTGGCTCCGTTTGTGGCCAATCTGACTGAAATGCGCGAAGCCATTATTGCTTCGGATGCATGGCGCAGCTTCTTTATTATAGTGATCGGTTGCCTGTTCTTATTCTTGTATCAACTGCGGAAGTTGAAAGCCTCTTTTACACTGGCGGGTATTGCACTTTTGTGTCTGATAGATATGTGGAGTGTCAATAAACGCTATTTGAATGACGAACAGTTCGTGCCGAAGTCGAAGCGGTCAGAAGCATTCGTGAAAACACAGGCGGATGAGATTATTCTTCAGGATACGACTCCGAATTATCGTGTACTGAACTTCATCGGTTTCCCCGGTAATACATTTAATGAAAACAATACA
>ERZ780195.2801-NODE-2801-length-11319-cov-5.998668_pt1 | contig 11319 bp, 5 predicted proteins | sample MGYA00511017_ERZ780195 | MGnify/ENA primary metagenome ERZ780195 (study PRJEB29588, sample SAMEA2159974) | human gut metagenome | biome: human gut; feature: human-associated habitat; material: faeces | place: Denmark | collected 2008/2010 ...
AAGCTGGCGGCTGGAACCGGATCGTCCTTGCTGGTCTCCACGCCGCCGAGCAGTGCCGGCCAGACGCCGCTGCCGAAGTCGTCGATCAGGACGGCCTCATAGCTGCCGTCCGCGTCCTTGCGCAGGCGGTAGATCTCGTTCGTGTCGCCGTTGAAGCGGGACAGGTACAGGCTGCCGTCGCTGTACGCGGTCATGGAGCAGTAGACGTAGTTGCTGGTCGAGTCATAAGGAGGCGCTTCCAGTGCCGACAGCGGCGTCTTTGTGGTGGTATAATCAAAGCCGTAGCCGTCGTCATGCACGCTGATCCACAGATCCCACAGATAACCCGCATCGTCCAGGATCGCGAAGTGCTCCGCCTCATATTCGCCGCTCCAGGTCGTGTTCTCCGGGTCGCCGTACCAATCCGTTGCACCGTCGTACCACGCGTCGCTGCTGTGCGTTTCCACGCCCAGCGATGCGATACCGATCAGGTTCTGTGCATGATGGTTGGAGACCGGAAGCTGAATCGCGTCACGAAGCGTCACATTGCTGGTGTCCATCGGGTCAAACGGCTTAAAGACGTAGCCCATGCGGTAGATACCGACCAGACGGGCAGCGCCTGCCGCGGAAAATTTGGTGCTGTACGCCATGTCGATCATCGGAACGCCGATGCCGTTGTCTGCAACCGCAAGGCTCTTGCCTGCCGCCGGGTCGACCTTGTGGAGCTTCCACGTCTGCGACTCGTCCTTGACCATGGTGCGGTCGGTCGCGTCGATGACGTAGTAGACCTGATCCACGGGGTCATAGGCCATGGCCGCCATGCTGGTGTCGATCTCAATACCGGTCTTCCAGCTGCTGCTGTTTTTCAGATCCCAGCTGAACAGCTCTGCCTTGCCGTTTGCGTCCTGGAGCATACCGGTGAGCGTTACGTTCAGCTGCTCCACCGAGACCGTGCACTCATCATAGACCGAGCGGTTCTGCGCGGAGGCTGCTCGGATGGTGCAGGTACCGGCATTTTTGGCCGTAACCACGCCGTTGGCGCTGACGGCTGCAACGCTGCTGTTGGAGCTGCTCCACACAACCTCACGGTTTGCAAGATTCCACGGCAGAACCGATGCTTTCAGCGTCTGCGTCTTGCCAAGGAGCAGGGAAACGCTGTGATCCGAGAGCGCAACTGCGGCGGCGCTTTCCGAAGCGCTCCAGCTGCCGCCCTCGCGCGGGATGCAGAGCGCGTGGAACTCTGCCGGGAAGTAATCGCCCCAGCCGCTTTCCGTGCATTCTGCGCTTGTCTTTGCGGTCAGGTCGATCTTGTGCAGCGCGGAGCTGACGGCAAAGAACAGAACATTCTCTTTCGATTCCCACTCCAGCGAACCGACGGCGCTGAAGTCGTCCTCCTCCGGCGTTGTATAGCGCTGGCCGACCGTCACAATTGCTTCCGGATCTGCGGCTGCATCGGAGGTTACTGCCGTAATCGGCAGGCGGTAAATCTTATAGTAGCTGTAATCTGTCTCGGCAAATGCATAGTAGAAATTGCCGCTGTCATCGCAGGCAAGCGTTCTGGCCTTGACCGGAAGCGTGCCGACAAGCGTCAGCTCACCGCTGTAGCGGTCGATGGTGTAGACCTTGCTGCCAGCATCCACGCCATAGAGCGTGTCGCTTGTCTTGTCATAGGCCATGTCAAGCAGCAGCGTATCCAGCGTGCGGACATAGCTTGCGTTCTCGGGGTCATTGGCGTCCAGCACATACAAATCGCCCGTGCTGGTGGAGGCAACAATTTTGCCGTCCACATAGGCCGCCGCATAGAAATCATCCGCGCTTGCGGCATACGGCGTCTTGACATAGGTTGTATCGCTGCCGCTCATGGTGTTCCAGATCTTGTTGCCGGTATAGTAGGCATCAAAGAGGAACATTGCCGGTTCGCCAGGCTGTTCGCCGATTTCCATTTCCACACGATAGGTGGATTCGTTCATCGCGTAGTCATATGCCTTGACGTAGAAAATGTTGCCGTTGGCACTGGACAGATTCAGCGTAAAGTCATTTGCCGTATTGGCCGCAGTCGTCTGATTTGCGCCGGCCTCTGCCAGTTTCACCGTACCGCTGCGGTCATACAGACGAACAGCCGCCACATACTGGTTGTCAAAAATATTGACGGTCATTTCGTTGTCAGCAACTGTAACATTGTTCACAACCGGCGCGGTGTTGTCGATCACGGCCGTAAACGTCTGCGTTGCGCCGCTGCCGAGCGAAGCCCAGTTCACGCTGCCGTCGTCCTGCACATAGTACTCCGGTGCCAGCGTCAGGTTCAACTCCAGCTGTTCGCCCTCTTTCATGCCAGCGGGCTTCCAGTCCAGCGGCAGATTGACGTACTCACTGGGGTTAAAATACTGCGAATAGAACGCGCCAAGGAAGTGGCCGAGCGTCTGCTCTGCAAGGACGGTATTCGTCGTCTTGTTGATGATCTGCAAACGGCTGTCTGCCACGTTGCGGATGGCGCAGAATTTCCAATAATAAATGCTGTCGCCGTTCTCGCTGTTGATGGCGTTGCGCTCGGGCAGATATTTGCTGTCGTTGACAACAGGGTTGCCGCCAAGCACGCTGCCGCGGCTATAGGGGCTGTTGTCGGATGCGTACTTGACGTACAGCACATTGTTATCGGTATAGGCGTTGCCCAGATACGGCATCCGGGTCTCTTCGCCACTTTGGTAGTGATAGTAGTCGCCAACCTCAAACATACTCGAAGCCGTCCATGAGCCGTAGAAGCCCAGCACCGGGATGGAGTGGCACGTGCCGCTCACGCCCTCGGCGCTTGTGCGCTCCTGCGCGAACACATAGCCCTCAAGATATGCACCAACCGAATAGTCGCGGTCAAGCGCCGCTTTTTGCTCCGCCGTCAGTGCAATGTTTACCGTGACGGTCGCGTGACCGTTTGCGGGAACAGTAACGCTGCTGCCGCTTGCCGCACTGCCATAGGTAACATTTGCCACCAGCGGTGCGGTTGCCTCATCAAGATAACGATCACCGCCGATGGTGGTCATTGCCTGTGTAAAGAAGCTTGCCGACAGGTCATAAGTCTGCTCCGTGCCGGACAGATCATACAGATCAAACGAGAAGCTGTATGTACCGTTCTTTGCCGCGTCCTCGCCAAGCTCAACCTTGACCTTGCCGTCGGAAGCGCCCTTGTTCGCAGAATCGGCCATCCAGACATAGGAATCTGCCGTGATGGCCGCGCCGATGTTCGCAACGCCCGCACCCTGCTTCAGAACCGACCAGTAATGCGTCGCGTCCTCTCGCGCCGGAGTAGCTGTGGACATCAGCAGGCTCTGCGCCAGATGGCGCACCGAGCGGTTCGTCTTGGACAGACCGGCCGCCTGATAATGCTGCGCAAACAGCGCTGACATACCGGCAATCTGCGGCGCAGCCATGGACGTACCGGACATATTCTCATAGCCCTTACCGCCCTGCTCCAGACCGTTGACCGAATAGATGTTGCCGCCAGGGGCGGTGATTTCGGGCTTCAGCTCCAGGCTGCCGGGAACACCCCAGCTGGCGAAGCTGCTCATGGTCATGTACTCGGCGGAGTCCGGAATGACAGCTGCATCTGCGCTGACTTTCATCCTACCCTTATAGTAGAGCACCTTGCTGGAATCGTTTTTGTCATAGACCGGCTCTGCCTTGTCGCGGAACACTCTTGCTGTGTCCTGCGTCACCAGAACGCACGGTGCTTCGTTCCAGTAACTGCTCAGATCCATGCTGATCGTACCGGGGACATTATTGTAAACAATCGTTGCGGCAACGCCATACTGCGCGGCGTTGCTTGCTTTCATGGAGAAGTCGAGCTCACCGCGAGAGCAGAACACAATCTTACCCTCCAGCAGGTCTTTGCCGCCGATGGCGTCATAATCTCCCGTGTTGCCCACGCCGTCGATCAGGATATACTCATACTCGCCAGCGATAGACTTCATCTGCTTCATGCCATGGCCGGCCTTTTCCCCGGTCGTTTCCATGTAGATGAACTTCTGGCCGTCAACCTCCAGATATTCGCCGGTGTTGCCGATGTTGTCAACCGACGTGACGGTAAATGCATTGGTGAACGAGCCGGGCGCGCCGACCACGTCCATGCTGACGTCATCGTCATACAGCAGCCCCGTGCCGCTGCTGGCATCGTAGCCATTGGAGCCGGCATAGGCATTTTCCGCCCAGTTGCCGGAGTTACCGGCAGAGATGGACACCACAGCGTCCTTGGACGCAAGGCTGTCCAGAATTGCCTGATAGACCGGAACCGGATCGGTATCCGCGTCCATATAGGCCGTGTACTTCGACGGGCCGGGATAGCTGGAGCCGAGCGAGAGGTTGATGCTGTCGGCACCCAGAACAATTGCGTCCTCGATGGCCGCCATATAGTCCGAATCGAACGCGCCGCCGTTCGAGCCGAACACCTTCATAACCAGCAGCTGTGCCTCCGGCGCAACGCCCTGTGTCTTGACGGTATCCAGCGCGGAAACATAGGTGGTTTCGTCGCCGTCTGTCTGCGGGACATATTTGTTTGCCGCCGCAATACCGGCAACGTGCGAGCCGTGTTCCGACTGCGTATCGTTGTCGTGCGTCACGTCGGTATTCTTATCTACATAGTTATATGCGAACGGAAGCTTGCTGCCATAGTAGAGGTCGTCGGCGCTCACGCCGTTCTGCGCAATGTTCAGCTGGCTGAGAACCGCCGTTACCTTGCTCTGGTCGAGCAGATCGAGGCTCTTGATGTAATTCTCATTGCCGTTCGCTTCCTGCTGTAGCGCATAGTCGAATGCGCCGTTGTCAAACGACTGGTGATCGGTATCGATGCCGGTATCGATCACGGCGATCCGCGTGCCCGCGCCGGTATAACCGGTTTCATATGCGACGTTCGTGCCGATCATACTGGAGGACGTGGCCATATTGGGCTGCGTCGCCAGCTTCTCCGCCGAGCGGTCGGGATAGTAGCGCTGCTCAACCACGACCGCCTCAACATCTGGCAGCGCGCGGATTGCGTCAATCTGGTCAGATTCGACATTTGCCGAGATGATGTTCGCGGCCAGCGTCAGATTCCACACCACGTCCAGCTTCTTGCCGCCGAGTACGTCTGCGGAGATTTCACGCGCCACCGCGTTCTGCGAAGCGCGCACCTGCTGCCGGTAATTGGCGGCAGCGTAGTTGGCGGTAAGGCCGTTCGTTGAATATTTATCCAGAACGGATCCACCTTTTACAACGATGGACACACGAACCGGTCCCTCCGCCGACTGTGTCTGGACGGTATCTTCCGCCGCTGCCTGACGCTCCGGATTCAGCTCCGTAGGAACGGTGTCGTTGCTGACCTTCTGAACCTTAACCTTGACATTTTTCGTGTCGTTTGCTGCAAGCGCCGGGATAACCGCCGCAGACAGGCACAAAACAATTGCCAGGATCAGGCACACAAGTCGCTTTGTCAGATGTGCTTTCACTGTCTTTCCTCCTGCTTTTCCGCCGCAAGCCCCATTCCGCCATTTCCTGTAATTCTTGAATATATATATATATATATTCATTTCTTGAAATTTCTCAAGGTTTTCGGAACTTTTTAAGCAAATTACGGCCAATTTAATTTTGATTATAATGATGCTTTACCGAATTAGCAAGTGAAAATATTGCATCAAGTTCGCGTGAAATTCTCTCTCACTTTTGGTGATTTTGTCAGAGCCTCCTACATGCCTTTCAAGCATTCGGGTACACAGGAATGCACACTTTTCCATACACTATGTAGCGGCACAATACGTTAGAATTATTTCTGGCTCATGATATTGTTTCCCTGCTGTTTTTTCTAAATTATTTAGAATTGCTTTTTCTATCATTCTGTGTTGAGCGCCTCAGTGACCTCCTGCGCGATGCGCTGCCGTTCCTCCTCGTTTTCCGCCCGCGCATATCGTTCCAGCGCGGCATCCCGCAGTTCTGCTGCCTGCCGGGACCACACCTCGAACTCGCTCTTGGTCATCAGACCGCTTCTGATGCGGGCGAAATATTTTTTGTAAGCCCGTTGGTGAACCTTCCAGACATCGTTGTTCTCTACTTTGCTGCGGAAACTGCTGCTCGCGCCGATCTCACGGCAGGTCTTGCCGTCCTGCCCCGGCGCAGGTCCGGTGCAATAGGCGTAGGTTGCTCCGGGCTTCTGCAAAAACCAGCGCCCGCAGTTGGCGCAGCGCTTCGGCACAAATCCCTTTTGCAGTCCTTTCATAAACTCCACATAGACAAAATCCAGCAGCCGGTCAAAGTACATTTTTTCGACCACCTCCGCCTCGCGCCCAGTGCCACGGATGCAGAATTGCGCGTTTACCTTCGGCGCGTCCACCTTCGAATCTGCGCCAAGGCTGACGCCGCTGACGAACGGCTCCAAGCCTTTTTTCTCAATCTGCTGGGCCAGAGAAGTTTTTCTCTGACCCTTTTTCTTTTCAAACGGCTTGCCCGCAAAAATGCCGTCCAGGAACCACACATAGCGCTCCTGAATCAATCGGATGGCGTCCAGCTGCTCCTGCATGAACCTCGGCAACGTATCGTCCTGCATCGCATATTCGCGGAACGCTTCCTGCGCTTCTCCCACGAATAATTCACGCACATCCATGCTTGCAAACAGCTGAACGTCATTCCAATACAGGCGGTAAAGCGGTAAAGATGCAAATCCATTTGTCACAGCCTGAAACGCCCGCGCTGCCTGCTCTGCATCCTTTTCTGCAACGGTCTTCCGATATTGATCCAATAATTCTTGAAACGGCGCAGCGTCAAGATTCAGAATTTCCGTCAGCACAGCGCCGTAGGGCTGCATCGTCGGATGGGATTCGACCCAATAGCCGGAAGCGCCGAACTCCACCTTCGTATTGGTGCGCGGCCGATGAAAATCCAATAAATCTTTCCCCAAAACGCCCATGTGCGTGCGCCTCCTTTGTAGAGAATGTATTTTCGCTTGTGTAGTGTATGCGCTTAAATGATACATTGCCTATTGTGGAATGTCAATGGTTGTGCTATCATCTGATTGCAGATTTGTAGATAATGTATCTATAACAAATAAAATCGAAAGGAAGTGAAAAAATGACCAAACTGGAAACCATCACAGCGGAAGATCTGCAAAACAGGACATACGAACCGACGCACTTTCTGGTGGACGAACTCATTCCGGAGGGCTTGCATATCCTCGCGGGTGCGCCGAAAATCGGCAAGTCTTGGCTGGCATTATGGCTCTGCTTGTGCATTTCGCAGGGGCAGCCGCTCTGGAATTTCGCAACAACGCAGGGAGAAGCGCTGTATCTCAGCCTCGAAGATTCGTTCCAGCGCATTCAGATGAGGCTCTTTGACCTGACGGAAGATGCACCGCCAACGCTGCATTTTGCAATTATGGCGGACACACTCAAGCGCGGGTTGGAACAGCAGATCGAGCAATTTTTAGCGGAGCATCCAACCACAAAGCTCGTTGTCATTGATACGTTGCAGCGGGTCCGCAGTGCGGGTGGTGACAGCAATCTGTATGCGAACGATTACCAAGACGTCGGACTTTTGAAACAGCTTGCTGACCAGCATCACATCGCGATTCTCTTAATTCATCATCTGCGCAAGCTCCACGACGATGATCCGATGAACATGATCTCCGGTTCGACGGGCTTAAGCGGCGCGGCAGATTCCGCCTTTGTGCTGCAAAAAAATGCGCGAAGCGCCAACGCCGCATCCCTGCACTGCACCGGGCGTGACATCCCGGACCGGACGTTAAAGCTGGAGCTTGACGAGGACGATCACGTCTGGAAGCTACTTGCTGACAGCAAAACTTGCAGCAGCGCTTCTAAGATTTCCTCGCTTCAGCTCGTGCAGCTTTTCTCTGCATTACTCAGTGCCGATCCTACATACAGCGGCACACCATCGGCACTGTCCGCAAAGATCGACCCTGACGGAAGTCTCGGTATCACGCCGAAAAAAATCACTCGTCTGGCACTGGAAAGCGTTGCGGCTCTAAGGGAAAACGGAATTCTGGTCAAGACCTACCGCAGTAGTGGCAAGCGGCTGATCTCGCTCCGGAGTGCCGAAAGTGCCGATCTTCCCACCGTGGGGAAAATCGACCCTATCGACCCTGCCAGCAGGTCGAGCGCCTGCGCCGCGCCGTGAGGCGCGTGTTGCCGCTGTGTGCGGCTTTGTGCCCCAGCTGCGGGTGTGTGCGCGGCGCAGCCGAAAAAGCCCGCGTTGCGCCGACGTGCGGGCAAGTTCCAGAGCAGCGCAGAGAATCCCCGCCGCAGCGGGGAAAAATCCTCCCTCAAAGGGAGGGCCAGCATCGCATTTGGCTAGTCGCCGGTATCCCGGCGTCCTGCCAAATGCCAAATATCGGGCAGAAGCCCACACCCACTACTTCGTCACAAAGTCCGCTGCGCGTGTAACGCCCTGCGGGAGAGGGCATTCCACGCTCCGCTCCCTTGCTCCTCAGTTCCAAACAAAACCCGCTTCGCTGGGCTTTTGTTTGGTAGAGGGAAACGAAAGATACGGAGGAAAATATGCGAAAAAATAAACAATTCAGCATTCGGATCTCAGAACAGGATTTGGAAACAATACGCAGAAAAGCGGTGCAAGCGCACATGAGCCAGAGCGACTATGTGACCGCTTGTTGTCTCGGAAAACGGATTGTGATTCTGGATGGCTTGAAGGAAGTCCTGCGGCAGCAAAAAGCCATCGGCAATAACCTCAACCAGCTGGCGGTGCTGGCGAACATGGGGAAAGTCCAGTTCGCCAATCTGGATTCTGCTGTGCAGGAGTTTTCCAAGATCAACACTGCCCTGCGGGAGTTGCAGGAGGGAGGTGTGGCAAAATCGCAATCATCCATTTCGTGAACTACAAAAAGGGTACGCAGACGCGCAACTGCATGAAAAGCGTGATGCGGTACGTGTCGCAGATGAGCAAAACCCTCTGGGATGGTCAGCAGCTCGTCAGCGGCATTGGCTGCCAGCCGGAAACCGCGTTCGATGAATTCCTCAGTACGAAGCTGCTGCACCACAAGGATGGCGGCGTGATGTTCTACCACATGGTGCAGAGTTTCCCGAAGGGCGCAGGCATCGACCCGCGCACAGCGCACGAAGCGGCACGCAGGCTTGCCGGATACTTCGAGGGCTGTGAAATCCTTGTCTGCACCCACACCGACCGCGAACACATTCACTCGCACTGCATCATCAACAGTGTCAATTTTGAAACCGGCAAGAAAATTCACATGGCCGATGAGCAGATTCAGGCGCTGCGCGCCCGCAACGATGCGATCTGCGAGGAACTCGGACTTCCGAAATTTCAGAAGGACGAACAGCAGAAATCAAGTGGGATGTCCAACGCGGAATACTACCCTGCGGCGAAGGGCGAGAGCTGGAAGCTGGAGCTCATGCGCGTGATCGACGAATGTATGCGGTATGCAGGCAACCGCGAGGAATTTCTGGCGCTGCTCCGCGCCGAAGGATATGCGGCGAATTGGTCACCAACGCGGAAAAATATCACTTACACCACACCGGACGGCCGCAAATGCCGCGACAGCAAGCTACACATGATGAAATATCGGAAAGAAAACATGGAGGCAGAATTTGGATACAGAACGGAGAATGACAACACAAGAAATGTTGACGCAGCACAAAAAGCTGATGGACGAGGCGCAACGGCTGGAACCCAGCGTGATGGTCACGGAGCGGAACTGGAGCGCGCTGCTCGAAATGCAGGACAGGCTGTTTCGGCAGCAGATGCAGTTGAACGCGGATCTGAAAACGCTCCTGACGAAGCAGGAAGCACAGAACGCTTTGACCGAGATGCAGGAGAGTGCAGAAAAATTCGAGAGACAGGCTGGGAACCTGAACGAGAAGTATTCTTCCAGCTGCAAGGCGCTGACCGAGACTACGAAGCTCTCCCTAACCGCGATCCTGAACGATACGAAGAAGCAGCTTTCGAATACGGTGCAGGAGACGCGGAAGAAAATCCGGACGTGCGCGTGGATCTCGATTACGGCGGTGATCTTGTGCACGGCGCTGTGCGCCTTGGCCGTGCTGTGGAGCAGATGACGGACGATGCACCGACACGTGACGGAACAACCACGCCACCGCACATCGACAGTAAGCGCAGGAAGAAGCTCAGGCAAAAGAAAACCGCCCTCGGTCATGCCGAGGACGATCATGAAAATTGGGATATGGAATAACACATGCAGGATTCTATGGCAAGTATGAGCGACAGTCTGTTCGCAGTGAACAGCATGGATTTGCGAGCTTCCTGACGCACCATATCAGTCGTTGAATAGAGAAAAAATATGTGATATAGTTTGTTCAATAAATCGGGCTATGGGGAGGCATCATGAGATTACTATTTGAGATGGATAAGAAAGATTACGGAAAATGTACACACGCATTTGTTCGCAATTCTGCCAGAAGTATTATCATTGTAAACAACAAGATTGCTATGATACACAGCTTGAAATATGACTACTATAAGTTCCCCGGCGGCGGGATAGAAAGCGGTGAGAAGCCCATAGATGCTATGATACGGGAAACCCGTGAGGAATCAGGGCTGGTAGTTAAAACCGAAACGATAAAAGAATATGGGTATGTCCACCGCATTCAGAAGAGTGATTTGGATGAGACGGAATGCTTTGTTCAGGATAATTATTATTATCTTTGCGAAGCAGAGGATTGTGTGGTTGCGCAAGATTTAGATGAGTATGAATTTACAGAAACATATACTTTGGAATTTGTCGATCCCGAAACTGCGATAAGAAAGAATCGCAATGTAACACAAACCCCTTATAATCATGCCATGTTTGAGAGAGAAGCAAGAGTTCTTGAGTTATTGATGACCGAAGGGTTATTAGATTGATCACTTCCAGTCTGCTGAAACATCACCGATACCATTGTCGTTTTTGTAGAATTTTCAAAATCTACTCGCTATTCCCGTTTTTTCTGGTATTGTTGCTGTTACAAAATCTCAGCCGTGCTGAGCGAAACAGGAGGAATCACAAATGGCAAGTATCAGAAAGCGCGGAAACAGTTATCTGCTGGTTGTCTCGATGGGCTATACGCCCGATGGTCGGCGGCGCAATCCGCAGCAGAAAACGGTCAAGCCGCCCACAGGCCTTACGCCAAAGCAGACGGAGAAGTGGTTACAGGAGCAGGCGATGCTGTTCGAGATGAGCTGTAAAAAGCTAAATCCGGACATTGACCGGTCAATCACGCTCGAAAAATACACCGAGATCTGGCTGCAAGCCATTGCTCCTGACAAATTGGCAAAGTCTACACTCGTGCGCGAGAAGCAGGATATTGAACGCTTCAAACCGTATCTCGGCAGCTACAAGCT
>ERZ780195.2804-NODE-2804-length-11311-cov-6.111763_pt1 | contig 11311 bp, 9 predicted proteins | sample MGYA00511017_ERZ780195 | MGnify/ENA primary metagenome ERZ780195 (study PRJEB29588, sample SAMEA2159974) | human gut metagenome | biome: human gut; feature: human-associated habitat; material: faeces | place: Denmark | collected 2008/2010 ...
TCCGGCATTCCCGCCTGTTCTGCACACGCTGGAACGGCCTTGATAAAAGCGGCGGCATGGTAGATGCACTTGACAGTGCGGAATTCTCCGGCAGCCTGATCATTCTGCTCAATGAGGGCGTCAGCTTTGTCAAGCGGAATATGAAAACGCGCTGGAAGAAAACCGCCGATTCCCGTGTTGAGATGCCCGACTACTGCGAACGAAGCGTTTTCGAGGCCCTTGTCAATGCACTGATCCATCGTGACTATCTGATTTTGGGCAGCGAAGTCCACATCGACATTTACGATGACCGCCTTACCATATATTCTCCCGGCGGTATGGCAGACGGCACACGGATACAGGAGCGTGATCTGTCCAGTATTTCCTCCACGCGCCGCAACCCTGTCCTTGCAGATATTTTCGGACGGCTGGGCTATATGGAGCGGCAAGGCAGCGGCTTTAAGAAAATCACGGAATCCTATCATGCCGCCCATAACTACCGTGCTGAGTTGGAGCCTAAATTCTACTCGGATGTTACCTCATTCCAAGTGACGCTGTACAACCTGAATTATGGGCAATCCATTGATGAAACGAGTATTTCGGATGAAAACCAGTTGTTTGATGAGCGGAAAGCAGTTGTTTCTGAGAAAAACCAGCTGTTTGAAACACTCCTTTTAGGGCTGAAAGCGAAAGCAAGCACCAAGGAAACAATGCTAAAGCTGTATCATAAATTTGGTTTTGACGCTGCATTTGCACGAGCGGATATTATGAAGCTCGCGGGTGTAACCTCCTCACCGGCAGGTGCATTGATAGATAAGCTCAAAAGCGCAGGACTAATAGAACCTGTTGCCGGTCAAGGCAAGGGCAAATATAGGTTCGTATTGCCCAGAGAATAAGAGAACGCCCGTTATCGGCCATGCAGCCAATAACGGGCGTTCATCAGTTATATACAAGTTCAGTCAGAACAATTTCCTCAGCACGGCTGCGGATGCTGTTCATGCGGCGTACCCATTCCATTTGGTCGGCGGCTTTCAGAGTTTCTGTCACGCCTTCCTGCTTCGCCATTGCAGGAACGATGATTTCCATACGCTCATTGCAAGCTTGGTCGATCTCGGCCAGGTGCCAATGCAGCGTTCCGCTTGTGAGCAGGTTTGCGTAGAGAACAGGACGATGTTCTTTCAGATAGCTGCGGCGCATACGCCCATACTTGCCAATCTGGTATTCCGGTTCCTCTGGCAGCGCAAGGTTTGGAATGAGGTAATCCCCCTCCTGACGGTAAGTGCCGCCCATCTGCTCAAATATCGATTTCATATAAATCAGCTCCTTTTCGTGTGGATTTTCAGCGGTTATAAGGCTTTTGGCCTCCTTTCCTACAACTGCTGTTCCATTCACCACAAATGAGCCGCAGTCATATGTATTAGGTGGGAGAAACCACCCTTTACATATTAACTCTTGATTGATAATCGAATTGCTGTCGCCTGTCAGTTCGTCGTCGCGGCTCAACCTCTCATAAAGGGCTGTGATTTTCCCGCTTCCTGTTTGCTTTGTTTTCATGGGTCAATTCTCCTTTCTACGGGCGATTTCTTGTCCCCCTTTCACAGCATATAACATCAGTTGATCTTCGTGGCGCAAATGAACGCCGGGTTCGATGCAGTATGCTTCCTCGCCATTCATATAGATTATCAGACGGTGAATTGTTCCGGTTGTATCTCCCGTGGAATAGCCATCCGCAGTGAAGGAATCCCAATAGCGGATATCCGTGCCATCCGACTGATAGCTATAAGAAAAGGATGCCACACCGGTTTCAGCAGAGGCAGCAAAGGCGGATGTGGGCATCAAGCCTAGGGTCATCACAACACCTAACATACCCGCAAGAATTCGATTGAGTTTCAATTTGAATTTCATGCGTAACCTTCTTTCTTGATTTTTTGATTATGGTGGATACAAAAAAGAGCACCGTGCTAAGGCGGTACTCCTCGTAGCAACGGCTTATTCAGTTTTAGGCCTCCTTATCCGTCTCATCTTCCGCAAAGGTGGGTTCTTGATCTTCGTTTTCGTATTCCTCATCGTCGTAGAATTCCAGATCTTCGTCAATCGTAGAGCCGTTCTTCTTGGGCTTGATCTTCAGAAAATAGAATGCGCCAACTACCACAAGGCCAATCACACCGAAAATGCCCAGCATCGCAACGCCGTTGACACCGGTATCCTGTTTATTATCCGGCTGAACGGTAGGCTGCGGCTGCTCACTGACCGCAGGAGGTTCCTCCTGCGCGGGTTTGCTTTCCTCATTCTTCTGCGTTCCCTGCGTCTTCTCATAGTCTGTTTTCTGCTCATCGGTCATGAGGGACATGAGATCCGCTGCGTCAACCTGATTGAGAAAATACACATTCTCAGAGTTGGCCGTGCGATCAATAACGATGTAGAACACATGCCCATCCTTGGAAGTGACAGTCATGAACTGGAGTCCGGCGCGATCACTGAAGTCCAGATCATCCACCAGTGACAGATTCCCATCTGGGGTAATCTGGCCTTGGGCTTCTTCAGTGGGAACGCTCTCAACAAGCGTTTCTGTCTCAGAAGGAGCTTCCGCTTCGGTAGGTGTTTCCACCACCTCGACCGCACTTCCTTCTGAACCCTCATCCGAATAGGCAAAGGCCGTGGTTGCAGTTCCAAGTACCATCATAAGGCAGAGAAGCAGTGCAGCTCCTCTGTGCAAAAATCTTTTACGCATCATGTTCGATTTCCTCCTCTTTTTTCGTAATCATCGGAGTGGCCGCTCCCTGCATCTGCCGCACCATACGCAGGGTCTCCATGATATCGCCGCCTTTTTCCTGCATACTGCGGATCTGGGCAATGATCTCTTCGTTTTCCAACTGACGCTGCTTCTCCCGCAGCGCCTTCAGAGTTTCCTCATCTTCTCTGAGGCGATCCTCCGCTTTGCGGATATCCTCGCGGACTTTAACAATTTTCTTATTCAAGCAGTTTCCTCCTTTAAGGTTCCGGCAGTCTTCCAAAGTACAAGAAGTGTGACTGCCAATAGTTTGTTTCGATACTTGCGTATTGGATCGGGTTTCCACAGTGGATCATCATGCCGTTACCTACATAGATGCCACAATGGGATGCTCCCGGCCCCGCGTCATAGGTATTCTGGAAGAATATCAAGTCGCCGGGCTTCGCATCAGAGGGGCTGACATAGGTACACTGGTTTCGGAGACCTTCTGCGCCAAGCCTGCCATAATCCCAGCCAAGGCCACAGTGATTGACAACCCAGCTGACGAAGCCGGAGCAGTCAAAGCTGGTGGACGGGCTTGAGCCGCCCCAGACATAGGGATACCCAAGATACTTCTCAGCCTCATGAATCATAGCTGCGAACTTCGCATCGCTCAGTGCTTCAGGTGGGATTTCATAGGACATGCCATCCGGCAAGGGCAGCGTATCTGTTGGAAACAGGTAGTCACGGTTGCCATAAGTAGCATTATAGAGACTGTATGCCTGTTGCTGATCTGAGTTCATCCGATTACGGAGGATCAAGTCCAGATTGCTGTTCGGGACAGTTACCCGCAAACGACGGATCGTCTTGGTTTCTGTAACCTCCACATGGTTGCTGCCATTACTGTCTGCAAGATAGGCTTCCCATGTTTGATGCCCATGCTGGAGCGCAGTACTGTGATCCGTGTAGTAAACATCAAACTGCACGCCATACCGGGCAAAGTTGCCAGTGTCCTCAACCACATATTCCACACCGTTCATAATGATGTGGGTTCCCAATGGGACAAAGGGGTTATACGCATCTACAGCTATGGTATGGTCAGCGGTCGGGTATACGCCGCTGGCTGTTGGCCCGCCTGCCCATTGACCACAGCAGATCCGGCAACTACAGTAGCCGCTGGTTACGACGCTGCCAAGGGATTCACCAACACGAACGGTTCTGGTCACTGTCTCTGTACGGGTATCCGATGATGTAGTCATCTTATACTGTTCCTCGAAGATTTCCTTCAGCTCATCCTTTACCTGATCATAAGTGAAGTCGCCATACTTCGCCGTGAAATAGGAAATGAGCTGATACGGATTGTGACTGATCTCATCCACTTGGTACTCATATTCGTCATAGCCCGGATAAGTCTGTTCTATGTTGTCGATTTTGGCTTGTAAATCTGCCTCCATCGCCGCATAGTCGTTTTCGACCGCATGGATATCTTCATCTGATGATAGATAGGTGGTCTCAACGATTGAATTGGTTGTGCCGGAAATGAGAGAACCAAATGCGCCGAATGTGCCGATAAAGAAAACAACAGCAAGCAAACCGCCTGCCGCTGCAACGAAAATACCCTTATTATTTTTCACAATCCGTGTAGCACTGGCACGAATCCGGTCTCGGAACGACCTTTTTGAAGCAGCGCTGGCCGAAGCAACCCGCTGTCCAGTTTGATGAGCTGTTTTGTATTCAGCAGCATATCGGCGCTTGAGTTGCCGCTTTTGCTGAACCTTCTGCATCTTGGGCTTCTGCACTACGGGTTCGGACTCATCTGCGTCAAACTTGAGCTTGGAGGCAGGCCGTTCTGCCTCATGGGTATAACTATTAGAACGGCCATGCGTCCGATGCCTTTCAACACGGCTCGTATCAGAAAGCCTGCTTCTAACATGTCTCGCTGCACCTTCCGCTGCCATTTCAGACTTGTGGGCAGCCTCTACACCCATGTTGTCCTGTTCTGCTTCAGACACTCTGCTATGAACGGCTGTTCCCAAAACTGATCCAGTTTTGCGGAGAACGCCATCTCTTTCTGGAATGGTCACAGGTTCGTCATCAAACCGAAGTTTATTCTGTTTTTGCTTTGCCTGTTCTGTCAGCACCTGCTTTTTATGCTGTTGATGTTTGGCAGATACGGTTTGTTCTCTGTGATAACGGGCTTCAGAACGAAGCGCCTGATCTGTCAGATGAGAGCGCTGTTTTGTTTTCTGAGGAATCTCCTGTGAGACGGCAGCTTGCTCTTCAGCTTGCGAATCATCCGTATCCGCAGGCTGAGAGGGTTCAGGTGCAGGCCTTTGAGTGACTTCAGTATCTCGAAGCTGCGCGGCATATCTCCGTTTCCGCATCTTTTTTCTGGAAGGTGAAACCTCAGCAGACGCAATGACCGGCTTCTCACCAGTGAAGCTATCTTCATCCAATTCCAGTCTGGCGGATACTCTCTGACTTGTCCCTTTAGATAGGTTTTCCTCCACAAGTCCATTTCTGGTCATTCTCTGAACGACTTTATCTCTTGCTCGTAACTGCAAATCGTCGTGCAAGTTTTTCACCTCCCTTCAGCGAGATACTTCTTACAGTACGGCAACCATATCTGCCTCGTCACAGCGTTCAATGACTTCATCCGTCAGGTCAACAGCCTCGTGCATTACGGCACAGAGATCTTCTTCGGAGACAGGCCGTCCACTCAGAAGGCAGGCAAACAGATCCATAAAGCGGTCAATCAGATCACAAAGGTTGATCATATCTTCCTGCATCTGACCAAGGGTGTCAGTGGACATCAGGACAGTGGCATTGTCAGTACGCCCTGCATCCTGCTTGTCATCGTGCGCTGCACACGCATCCACGGAAGCGCACCCGACACACTGCTCAGAATCAAAGGCATTCTTCGGCTGAGAAACAGCACTCATAGCACTTTCGACTTTGGGGAAGTTCTTGGGGTTCAGGGACTCAATCATAGCGAATACCGTTTTTCTGTCTTCCTTGCAGATTTCCTCTGCCTGTTCGCGGATGTGCAGGTAGGCCTTGTGCCGCTTTTTCAGGTCGCTCTCAATCTCATAGAGGTTGATCAGTCGCAGGTGCATCTGGGACAGTGCGCCCATGATCACAAACATGTGCTCAAAGGCCTCCACAGGAATCGTAATGGTGTCGGTGGTAGTGGCGTTCATGTTCTTATTCATTCTCAGTTCCTCCATTTTCAGAAAGTTCATTGGGTTTGGTGGTCATGATACGGTACAGCATGGTATCCTTCGGGAAATGATCCTTGAAGGGAATGATGGTGCGCCCATAAAAAAGCAGCCCTTCGCCTTCATTGCTGTTGGTCACAAAGGACAGCTGGCGCGGGCTGATATTTAGCTGTTTGGCAAGGATTTGACGGTCGCCGCCTGCCTGATTCAGCATATACACAAAATCGGAATTCTCAAAGATATTCTCAATTTCGCGGCTGGACAGCAAATCTTTAACATTCTGAGTGATACCGGTAGGGATACCGCCCCATTTTCTGAAGCGTTTCCAGATTTCCACGGAATAAGCTGCCGTCTGCTCATCCTTCAAAAGCAGATGGAACTCGTCCATGTAGTATCTGGTAGCTTTGTGTTCCGCCCGATTGATAGTCACTCGGTTCCATACCTGATCCTGCACAACCAGCATACCGATTTTCTTCAGCTGTTTGCCCAGCTCTTTAATGTCAAAGCATACAAGGCGGTTTGCAATATCCACATTCGTTCGATGATTGAAGACATTGAGAGAACCTTTGACATAGATTTCGAGCGCCGTTGCAATTCGTTTGGCCTCCGGTTCATCCTGTTCCAGAATGCTATTGTACAGATCCTCCATAATCGGCATGTTTTCCGGGGACGGGTTCTCCAGATAGTTGCGATAGACCAGCCGCACACAACGATCAATGATGGTTTTTTCTACAGGCTCAAGCCCGGATTTGCTGCCGACAATCAGCTCACAGAGCGACAGAATAAAGTCTGCCTTCAAGCTGATGGGGCTTTCGTCTTCCGAATAGTTCAGGTTGATATCCATAGGATTCACATACTGCTTGCTGTTGGGAGAGATGTGAATGACCTGTCCCTTCAGAAGATTAACCAGCGGCGAATACTCGCCCTCCGGATCTGAGATAATGATATCGTCGTTCGTCACAAGGAAGGCGTTGGTCATTTCACGCTTGGCGGCAAAGGATTTACCAGAACCCGGCGTGCCGAGAATCAGGCCATTGGGGTTTTTCAGCTGCTTGCGGTCTGCCATAATCATGTTGTTGCTGATTGCATTGATACCGTAGTACAGGGCTTCACCGCTCTGGAACAGCTCCTCCGTTGTAAATGGAACAAAGATTGCCGTAGAAGAGGTAGTCAGTCCGCGCTGGATATCAATCTGGTTGATGCCAATGGGCAAGCTGCTCATGAGACCCTGTTCCTGCTGGAAGTCCAGCCGTTTCAAAGCACAGTTATACTTCTGTGCAATGTTGGAAGCCTGAAAAATGATGTTATCCAGCTGGCGCTTGGTCTTTGCCGTGTTCATAATCAGGACGGTTACAAGGAACATACGCTCATTGCGGCTCTGCAAATCCTCAAGCAGCTTCTTTGCTTCACCGCCATAGGTCACAAGATCAGATGGCAGCACATCCATGTCATAGCCGGATCTAACGGCCTTTTTCTGCTCTTCAATCTTCATTTTGTCGAGGTCGGTGATTTTACTTTTGATCTGTTTGATAGCCTTCGCCTGATCAATGGACTGGACATGCAGGTTAATCGTAATGGAGTTGTCCATATCCAGAAATTCTGCCAACATCTTATCCGACAGCTCCGGTGCAAGAATCTGAAGGAAGGATACTGCGCCGATCGTATGACCCATACGAAAATACCGGCTGTCTCGGAAATCAAAGCTGGAAGGAGCAATGAAATCCTTTGTAGACAGGCCGGTACGGGTGATAAGGTCGTAGCTGAAGATGAACGGTTCCTGCACATCTTCGTTCATGGCAAGATACAGCACCTTCAGCCGCTCGTAACCGGAGAGGGAATGCGCATACACGCCAAGCGCCTTCAGATTATTGAGAATATCCGTTTCGATACGCTCCAGCTTGGGCTTTGCTGCTCGGATATCCGAAGCTTCCACACCGAAGGTCACATATTTGACCCGTTGCAGGCCATTGTTTCCTTTCGCCATCTGCTTCTTCAGAATGCCATCCAACTCCGTAGCGATAGGCTCAAATCCGGGAGCGCAAAAAGGAATCTGGATACGCTTTTCCATCTCAGCCGCATTTGCATACTGGCTCATGCAGGTAATTTGGACAGAAATGCTGGAGTCAAAATAGTTATACCAGTCGCACCAAAGCTCAAAAGCCTCCGTCTGATCTTCCTTTTGTGCCAGCTGATAGTTGATATCTCCAAACAGAATGCTTTTGGTGTAATGCCGGTCATCCACGCGGCAGATGCCATCCTGAAACATCTCCTGATAAGCGATGGTCTGCTGGGAAGTATGGGGAACTTTCCGCGCTTTCTGTTCTCGGAGCTTCTGTTTGACCAAACGCTTTTTCTGCTCTGCGGAGAGAACCGTGCCAACCTCCTGATCGTTCCGGACTTTAGTTTTTGTGGTTGCAACGGGCGGAACCGCTCTGGCTTCCGCTATTCTTGCGGGCTTTTCGGTCTTCATGTTTTTGTGCTTGTGTCGCTTCAATGCCAAGAACCTCCTTCTCATAGATTTCTTTTTGAATGGCTGCATAAAAATTGTCCGTCTTGTATGGACGAATACCCGGCCTGATAAATTTCTGGAGAATGATATTCTTCAAAACCTTCTCCAATGGTCTGCCGTCTTTTTCGTAGATTGCAAAGAGAAAGAACGGCAGCGCAATCAGGATCATAAGCGATGCAGCCAGCGTGGAGCCGAGTGCTCCTTTGGTCAAAAAATATACCGGGATGCTAACCACTCCTGCGCTGCCAAAGCAAATGAGTTGTCTCTTCGTCAGATTGAAGAGAACCTTCGTTTTAACTTTCGTCAGGTCTTTCGGAACCTGCACATATGCCATCTGTTTCACTTCCTCTCAATGAAATATCCGATGTTACTTCGTTACCCCAAGCGTCCCAGCCGGGGGATCTCTGTCTTGCAAACAGCTCAACACGGGGAACATCACCCATAAGCTGCACGATGCGGTCACGCACTTCCTGCGGCTTTTTGCTGTGTTCCTCAATGTGACTCATAACTACCTGATGTACACCGGCATTCTGTCTGCGGGGATGCCCCTTGGTTGCCAAAATACAAAGCTCCACATTGCTGCGTATCCAGTAGCCCATGCCCCAAAAGAGTCCATCCGACTTTTTGTTTTGCTTGACCCACACAAATGCGACGGTTTTGTAAGTGAATCCCCATGCCTCAATTACACGCAGTCCTTCTTTCAGGCAAGGCATTGTCACCCATAGGAACAAGGCACAGTCTTTCTCCGCCAGATTACCAACTGGCAGCGCACAGATATCTGCCAGCTGCATTGTGGGATAATGGCTCTCCGCACTGCGTCCAAGGCCTTTCTTGGAATAAACTTCGTACTTCCACGGCGGATCAGCATAGATCACAGAATACTTTTCGTTCATGACCGCCTCCTTAATGCGCATTAAAAATTGATTTACTGATAGAACCGGTCTTGAAGAGGGCAAAGCACAGGATCACAGTGTAGGCGGCAATGGAGAACAATGCCGAGTGGATATCCGTGGCGACACTCATCTGGTTGACAAGCACACAGTAGATTCCCACAATGACCATGATGAAAAATCCTTGAAAACCCAACGCTATAAGACCTCTTGCGTAGTTGTTGCCTACCTGACCCCATTCCCGGTTTGCAAATGTGGCAAACGGTACCGGAGCCACAGAGGTATACAGGTAGATTTCAATCATTCTGCCGTACAGAACGACAGTGACCAGAATCGAGATAATCTTCATACACATAGACACCAGCGCTGTCTCCAGCGTCAATGCCAGTAGTTCACCAATTTCCATCGACTCCATAGCCGTCTCAAAGTCCGCTATCGTGCTGGAGATATCTATTGAGGTATTGGCTCCTATCACGCCCGCTGCACTTGATACCAGCGTTTGCCCAACATCGAAGATGCCCATGACAATATCGAAGGTGTGTGTCACAAGGTAAACGGCCACGAAGGATTTGAACACCCATTTGAAAAACATCCAAGTGTCTATATCGTGCATATTGTTCCGCTCTGTGATCATGGAGATAAGCTCATAGCACAGAACAAAGGCAATGATCATGCCTGCGATAGGAACGATGACCGATTCTGACAAGTTGCGGATCATGGAGAATATGCTGCCATTCCACGACTGCGGCGTTTGACCTACTTCTGAGGCGATGGTTGCTGTTTTTGCGTTGACATCGGTGAACATCGTAGTCAGATTGCTCGAAATGAAACCTGCGAGAAGATCGTGGAACCATTCCTCGATCTTTCCAAATAAGTCAAACAATCGCTACTTCCTCCTTTGCGTTTGAGAAAAGCGGTCTCCGCAGAGACCGCCATTCTCACAAATCATCAACCGAACAGATTCGTAAGCAGGGGAACAAGGGTGGTGCCGATCAGAGCCACACCGCCACCAGCCATCAGCTGCTTCATTCCCTGAGACTTTGCTTATGTGCTATAAAGAAGTAATAGAAGTGTAAAAAATTTTGCCGTTCCTATCCGGCACGAAAGAGGTTTGTCAGATAGGTCGGGCATTAGTCGGGCAAGTCTACCTTGCCGACAAAAGAATAATAGATTTCAATATCCTGCCTGCGGGTTTTGTTCTCGTCATAGCTGCACTCATGCACCACGATTTTCTCGATAAACTCACGCAACAGGGTAGGGGTCAGTTCTTCAAAGTTGGTGTGGCTGCGGACAATGTTCATAAACTTTTCCGCATTGACGCTTGCCTCCTGCGCTTTGGAGAGTTCCCCTTGCAGCTCTGCGATACGCTCTTTGAGCTGGCTCTGCTCGGCTTCATAGTCTGCCGACAATTCCATAAAGCGGTCGTCTGAAATGCGCCCGGCTACGCTGTCCTCATACAGACGCTTGAAGATGGCAGACAGTTCCGTTATACGCTTTCCGGCTGCGTCCAGCTCCTTTTTCTTGGCTGCGTTGCGCTTCTTGCCGCCGTCTTCGTTCTGCTGGATCAGCAGCTTCATGAACTGCTTTTCGTGCTTCTCCGCATAGCTGGTCACTTTCCGCAGATTGGCGGTCACGCCCGCTGTCAAAAGGTCGGTGCGGATAAAGTGCGCCGTACAGTCTTTGACACGCTTCTTGTAATTGCCGCAGATATAACAATCCTGCTTGCGGGTCTTGTTTTCGTATCTCTGCTGGTACATAACGCTGCCGCAGTCGGCACAAAAGAGTATGCCGGAGAACAATCCCACTTCATCATAGCGGTTGGGGCGTTTGCGCTGCTTGCGTAATTCCTGCACACGCTCCCATGTGGCAAGGTCGATAATCGGCTCATGGGTGTTCTCAAATACCGCCTGTTTTTCCTCCGGGTTCTCCACGCTGGATTTAACCTTGTAGGAGATTTTCTCGGTCTTGAAGTTTACAGTATGCCCCAGATATTCCTTGCGTTCAA
>ERZ780195.2806-NODE-2806-length-11297-cov-6.852162_pt1 | contig 11297 bp, 8 predicted proteins | sample MGYA00511017_ERZ780195 | MGnify/ENA primary metagenome ERZ780195 (study PRJEB29588, sample SAMEA2159974) | human gut metagenome | biome: human gut; feature: human-associated habitat; material: faeces | place: Denmark | collected 2008/2010 ...
CCCAGCCCAGACACTCATCGAAGAAAGATTTGATTCCTCCGATGCCCGAACTCCATATTACGCCCACCTGCTCCTTGTCCACGGTCTCCAGATCGAGACCCGAATCCTCGACGGCCTGCGTGGCCGCGATCAGAGCGTATTGTGTAAAAAGGTCGTACTTGCGTACTTCCTTACGGTCGAAATAGAGGTTCGAGTCGTAATTCTTTACTTCACAAGCAAACTTCGTCTTAAACTTCTCTGCATCGAAATGAGTAATCGGTGCGGCACCGCTGACTCCCTTCTCCAAATTCGAAAAATACTCTTCAATATTATTACCGAGCGGGTTGATCGTACCGATGCCCGTAACAACTACTCTTCTTTCTGTCATAAATTTAAGGCTATAAGAGGCTGTGAAAACCTTTGGTAAAATTATTTCTTGTGCTCCTCGATATAGTTGATCGCGTCACCGACGGTAGCGATCTTCTCAGCGTCCTCGTCCGGAATCTGGATATCGAAAGCCTTCTCGAACTCCATGATCAGCTCTACAGTGTCGAGCGAGTCTGCGCCCAGGTGGTTGGTGAAGCTTGCTTCGGGGACTACCTCCGACTCCTTGACACCCAGTTTGTCGACGATGATCTCGACAACTTTTGATTGAACTTCTGACATAATTTTAATTTTTTAGTTAAACAATTATTTGGAAATAGTTCTTTCTTATTTCCGAGGTAATTTTGCGCAAAAGTAACACTTTTTTTATTACTTTTGACAAAACGAACCTTTTTTTTATTCACAACTTTTTCGACATTTAGCACATTTTTACAATTAACCGATTCAAAACCATATCCTTATGAAACTGCTTCTGATCTCTAATTCGACCAATGCCGGGGAGGAATATCTCCGTTATCCGCTGCCGGAAATAGGCCGGTTTCTTCAGGGCGTGCGCGAAATAATCTTCGTTCCCTATGCCGCCGTGACTTTTTCGTACGCGGAATACGAAAAGAAGGTGCAGGCGCGTTTTTCGGAGCTGGGCATCCGCGTGCGTTCGGTCCACCGCACCAAGGACCCGGTGCGCATGATCCGCGAGGCCGAAGCCATATGTGTGGGCGGCGGCAACACCTTCGCGCTGGCAAAAAAAATGCAGGAGCAGGGGCTTATGAGCAGTCTGCCGCTGGCCAATAATCTGGTTCCCATCAAGCGGGCATTGACTACAACTTCCACCGCCATCTTCGTGCCGTTCACCACACAGGAACTTTTCATGGAGGGCGATTCCCTCTACTACGGTCTGAATGCAGTGTCCAACAACATGATTATGGCAGACCGAAAACAGCTCAAAAATCCGAACGGTCTGATTCTTGGAACACCGGGCAGTGGTAAGTCGTTCAGCGCAAAGCGTGAAATGACAAACGTGTTCTTCACGACAACGGACGATATTATCATCGCAGACCCGGAAGGCGAGTATTATCCGCTGGTGGAAGCACTGGGCGGGCAGGTCATTCATATCTCATCCACCAGCCGGGACTACATCAATCCGATGGACATTAACCTGAACTATGCGGACGATGATAACCCGCTAGGTATGAAATCGGATTTCATCCTTTCCCTGTGCGAACTTATCATGGGCGCACGGGATGGCATGGAGCCGGAAGAAAAATCTGTCATTGACCGATGCCTGCCGCTGGTCTATCAGAAATATCTGAATGACCCGAAGCCGGAAAATATGCCGATTCTCGGTGATTTATATGACTGCCTGCGGGAGCAGAAAGAACGGCAGGCACAGCGCATTGCCACGGCACTGGAAATCTACGTCAATGGTTCGCTGCGGGTGTTCAACCACCAGACGAACGTGGAACTGGATAACCGCCTTATCTGCTTTGACATTAAAGAGCTGGGCAAGCAGCTCAAAAAGCTGGGTATGCTCATCGTGCAGGATCAGGTGTGGAATCGTGTTACCATCAACCGCAATGCAAAGAAAAATACACGATACTACATTGATGAGTTCCACTTGCTCTTAAAGGAAGAGCAGACTGCCGCATACAGCGTTGAAATCTGGAAGCGTTTCCGAAAATGGGGCGGAATCCCCACTGGAATTACACAGAACATCAAGGATCTGCTGGCCAGCCGGGAAATCGAGAACATCTTTGAAAACAGCGATTTCATCTATATGCTGAATCAGGCATCCGGCGATAGGCAGATTCTTGCAAAGCAGCTCAATATTTCGCCGTTCCAGCTTTCTTACGTCACGAACAGCAACGAGGGCGAGGGACTGCTGTTCTACGGCAACACCATTATCCCGTTCAAGGACAAGTTTGATACTTCGCTGAAACTCTATGGTCTTATGACCACGAAACCGAATGAAATTGCAAAATACAGGGAGAAGAAAGACGCATGATGAACGAGAAAAAACTGAGCCAGATGATCCTGAAGCTGCATGACCGTGCTGAGGCAGCAAAATACGATGGCGATTCCAGCCCGCCTTATCAGGAAGTGGAAATGCTGAATTTCCACGATGAGGAATCGGTGGTGCATACGGTGCTGGAGGACTTTTACGCAGTCGGCGCACTGGCAGATGAACTGACCCACGGATTCCACATGGAAGAACGGGGCTACATCGACCGCACAGAGGTCAATTCCCGGCTGATCGCTTTTGCCAGAGAGCTGGAGCGCATTCTCGATAAGTGGGAGACTCATGCAACTCTGATCGCGTGAGTTTTCTGCCGGATGGGAGGTGAATCCAATGGCAGACAAGCGATTCCGGGGCAGAGATAAAATCGTCCAGAAAATGACCAAAGACGGTCTGGTGGAAGAGAATCTCCGCACCGGAGAAACCAAGTCCGCAGTTGCAGAAGAACCGCCGAAGCAGGAAGATTCGGAAAAAGCCGCTGCGGAAAGTGCAGAAGAAACCCCTGTTGTGGAAGAAGATGTGTGCATGGATGCCGAGGATGGAGAGGAGGAAAAGCCCCGGCGCAGCACCGCCAAGCAGAGTACAGAATATTATAAAGCCCATCAGGAGGATGGCAAAGAGAAAGAAAAAGATGCTTCGCCAGTGGACGAAGATGCAGAGCCTGCGCCGAAGAAAAAGGGCCGCTTATCGTTTGATGATGAGCAGCAGGGCGGCATCGTCCGGGGCGCAGGGCTGGGCATTAAGAAGGTGGCGAAGAAAGGAGTGGATACCGCCACTGGTTTTGCCCATAACAAGGTGCATCAGGTCGAAAAGGAAAACTCCGGCGTGGAGTCGGCGCACAAGAGCGAAGAAACGCTGGAAGGATTGTACCGCTTCTCTAAAGGCAGGAAAAAGACCAGAGAAAAATCTGCCAGAGCTGAGAAGAAAGTCGAGGTTGAGAAAAAATCCAGCCGTCTGAAATTTTCGGAGAGTGAGGGCGGCATGGCCGAAGAAGTGGCAGAAACGTCACTGAAAAAGAAACCGCACCTGCCACCACCGACTGCCGCAGGAGGTGAAGCAACAAAGACAGTCGGTTCAAAATTCTATCAGAAAAAGCAGTATAAGGATGCCTATGCAGCAGCCAAGCGAGGACAGAAAGCCGGAAGCACTGCCAGCAAGCAGGCGGCAACGGCGGCGAACACACTTGCCGAAAAAGCAAAAGCGGCGGTGCAGGAAATCGTTGTGCAGAACAAGACCCTGTGGGCGGGACTTGGCATCGCAGCACTGATGCTCATGCTGATTATGGGCGCATTTTCAAGCTGTTCCGCAGCGATCCAGGGAACGGGCAGCACCTTTATCGGAACGACGTATCCTAGTAAGGATGCTGACATGAAAGGTGCAGAAGAAGATTATCTGGAACTGGAAAAGAAGCTGGATGAGCAGATACGGCAGATGGAGTCCACACATCCCGGCTATGACGAATACCGTTACCAGTTGGACGAAATTGGGCATGACCCTTATCAACTGATCTCTCATCTGACTGCCGTATATGAGCAGTTCACCAGAGGACAGGTGAAAACCGTCATCAAGTCGCTGTTTGAGCAGCAGTATCTCCTGAAAGTCTGGGAAACGATAGAGATTCGCACACGCATGGAAACCAGAGTAGGGATTCGGCCAACGATTGACGCTTTTGGAAACGTCAGCATGGAAACCTATACCTATCAGGAAAAAGTGGAGTATGAGTACAAAATCCTCAACGTCCTGCTGAAGAACAAGGGCTTTGACACCATTGCCAGAAAGAACATGGATCGGAAGCAGACTGGGCGGTATGATGCCTACAATCTGACCTATGGCAATCGCCCGGAACTGTTTGGCGCAGGCTCACCTACATACAGCGGCGGCACAACAGGAAGCATTGGCTCTGGCGGTTCGGGTGGAACAGGCGGCAGTTCCGGCGGTGGTTTCCGATATGATATTCCAGAAGAAGCCCTGTCGGATGAAAAGTTTGCAAGGATGATTGCAGAAGCCGAAAAGTATCTGGGTATGCCGTATGTGTGGGGCGGAAGTTCGCCCAGCACCAGTTTTGATTGCTCTGGCTTTGTCTGCTGGGTCATAAATAACTGCGGCAATGGCTGGAATGTCGGACGCACGACAGCAAACGGACTGCGCGGCAAGTGCAGCTACGTTTCTCCTGCAAATGCACAGCCGGGTGACTTGATCTTCTTTGAAAAAACCTATAATACCGTTGGTGCGTCGCACGTTGGCATCTATGTCGGCAACGGCATGATGATCCACTGCGGTGATCCGATTTCTTATACCAGCATCAATTCGACCTACTGGCAGAACCACTTCCTTGGTTTTGGCAGAATCAAGTAGAGGAAAGGAGAGAAGCTAGATGAGCAAAAAGCTGAAGAAGTTTTTGAATGATGCAGAGAAAACCGAAAGCAAGATCGCGGAACTGGAAGAGTACCTGAGAAATGTCCGGGCGGCACAGAAAAAAGAAGAGGACAATGAGATCGTCCGGGCTATCCGCAGCACAAAGCTGGGTGGGCGTGACCTGCTGGCATTGCTGGAAAATATCCAGGCGGGGAATGTGACGTTCCAGACAACTGTAAACCACGAGAACAAGACTTCGGAAGAAGCAGAAATGGAGGATGCGATTGCGAAAGATGCTTAAAAAGCTGGGTGTTGTGATTCCCAGTGCAGTGCTGACCCTGCTGATGGCGGTAGGCTTTTCCACTCCGGCATTTGCCTATGTGGAGCCGGAAGTCAAGGAAGAGCCTGCACAGGTCATTGAGGAAGAGGAACCCACCGAGGAAGAAAAGATTCCGTTCACTATTGCGGGCAACGGCGAGGTGGAGGATAACATCACAGACGATTCCAGTAAGGAGTTCTTCACGGTCAAGACCAAGGGCGGCAATACCTTTTTTCTGGTGATCGACCGGGCAAGGAACAGCGAGAATGTGTATATGCTCTCCATGATCGACGAATACGATTTGCAGGAGTTTCTGACCGATGAGGAACGCAACGGCAAGGAAGAAGAGAAGCCGGCAGTCGTGCTGCCGGAAACCAAACCTGAGCCGGAACCGGATGTCGAGATCGAAGAGCCGGAACAGGACGATGGAAAGCTGACCAAGATTCTGGCAATCGTATTTGTTATGGGTGTAGGCGGTGCAGGCACATTCTTCTATTTCTACATTTATAAGCCGAAGCAGAGTGAGCCGGAAGTATCGAAAGAAAATCTGGAATATGAAGCTCTGCCGACAAAGAATGAGGATGAGGAAGCAGGGCAGGACGCAGAAACCGAAGAATAATAGAAAAACCGTATAATCTAGTGGTGCAGGGATGGTCTGATTCGGACTGTCCCTGCTTTTTTCAAACAAGCAGGAGGATACATGAAATATCTTGTGATAGCAGAAAAGCCGAGTGTGGCACGTTCCATCTCGAAAGTGATCGGTGCATACAAACATGAGGACGGGTATCTGGAGGGTGGGGATTGCGTGGTGAGCTGGTGTCTGGGGCATCTGGCAGAGTATGCAGCCCCGGAGTATTACGATGAACGCTATAAAAGCTGGCGGTTTGATGATCTTCCGATTCTCCCGGAAGAATGGAAATTGTTGGTTTCGGAAGATAAGAAAGCGCATTTCAATATCCTGCGAAAGCTCCTCCGAAGCAAAGATTTTGATTATGTGGTAAATGCCTGCGACGCAGGGCGTGAGGGCGAAGCAATATTTCGCCGTGTGTACGGTCTGGCAGGCAGCAAACTCCCGGTCAAACGGCTGTGGATCAGCAGCATGGAAGATTCCGCTATCCAGCAGGGCTTTGATTCCTTAAAGGATGGCGCAGAGTATGACAGCCTGTTTGCCGCTTCGGAGTGCAGGGCAAAGGCAGACTGGCTGATTGGTATGAACGGCACACGGGCTTTTACCAAGAAATACGGCAGGCGGCAGAACATTGGACGGGTGCAGACTCCGACACTGGCAATGCTGACGGAACGGCAGAACAAAATCCAGAACTTTGTGAAAGAGCCGTATTACAAAGTAGAAATCACAGGAAATGGCATCGTGGCAGAATCGGAACGGATGGCACAGGAGCAGGATGCGGATACCATGCAGGCAGCTTGTGATGGTCAGTGTGCCGTAGTTGGCAGCATCGAGCGCAAACGGAAAGAACAGTCTGCGCCGAAGCTGTATGACTTAACGACCTTGCAGCGAGAAGCTAACCGCTATTATGGTTTTACCGCCAGTCAGACTTTGAAGATCGTACAGGAATTGTACGAAGAAAAGCTGGTGACATACCCGCGGACGGACAGCCAGTACATCACGGAAGATATGCAGCAGACCATGGCAGATTTGCTCAAACACTATGGCGGCGAAGCAGATGGAGTAAAGCAGGTGGTCAATAACAAAAAGGTCACTGACCACCATGCGATTCTGCCGACACTGGAAAGCTGCAAGCGTGGGTCAAACAGCCTGTCCGGGGATAAGGAAAAGGTCTTTGCTCTCATCGTCTGGAAGATGCAACAGGCAGTACAGCCGCCATACATCTATGAAGATGTTCTGGTAACAGTATGCTGTCAGGACAGGAAATTCACTGCAAAATACAAAAATGTCTTGCAGGCGGGACATACCGCAATGCCTGTTCCGTTTGCAGAACAGGAAAAAAGCAAGGATATGGCATTCCCCAAGAAACTGGAACAGGGCGAGGTGATTCCTGTGGTAAGTGCGGAGAAAAAGCAGGGCTTTACATCCCCGCCGAAAGCATTTACCGAAGACACCCTGCTTTCTGCAATGGAAAGCGCAGGCAACAAGGAGTTTGAAAAAGACACGGAAAAGAAAGGACTGGGAACACCTGCGACCCGTGCAGCGATTCTGGAAAAGCTGGTATCTTCGGCTATGTGGAACGCAAAGGCAAGCAGATTCTTCCCAGTGCAGAGGGAGTTACGGCAATCGCAAATATCCCGGATTACCTGAAATCGGCCAGCATGACCGCTGAGTGGGAAAATGAACTGCTGCGGATGGAACGGGGCGAAACAAAGCCCGCCGACTTTATGAAGGGCATCGGTGGATTGCTGGAACGAATGCTGGCAGACCTCCGGCAAATTCCGACCGTACAGGAATTACCTATTTATAATAAGGTATCTATCGGGAACTGCCCGGTATGTGGAAAGCCCGTCTGTGAAGGCAAGCTGAATTTCTATTGCTCTGACCGGGACTGTAAATTTGCCCTCTGGAAAGAAAGTAAATACCTTTCCGGCATGAAAAAGACGCTCACAAAGAAGATGGCAACTGACCTTTTGAAGAAAGGACGTACCTATGCAAAAGACTTCTACTCTGCCAAAAAGGACAAGACCTTTGCCGCAGACCTTGTTATGGCAATAGAAAATGGCAGGGCGCAGTACAGTCTTGAATTTCCGAAAACACCAGCTAAGAAGTAAGGAGGGAACGATTGGCGAAATTTAACGATATTCGGGAACTTGCCCAGCAGAACGCACGGTGGGTAAGCAATTCTCCGAAAGACTGGATGAACTATCTAGATGTGGCGGCACGGCTGTACCGCTATTCGTTCAAAGATACTCTGCTGATCCATGCCCAGCGTCCTGATGCGACCGCCTGTGCAGAGCTGGAAGTCTGGAACAAGAAAATGAACCGCTGGGTAAACCGTGGCGCAAAAGGCATTGCGCTTTTGGACGATGCCAGCCCACGGGCAAAGCTGCGCTATGTGTTCGACATTGCGGACACGCATTTGGTGCAGGGCGGCAGAACGCCGATCCTCTGGCGCATTGATGATTCGGAACACCAGCAGATGATCCTCGACCATCTGGCAGATACTTATGCTCTGACGCAGACGGACAGCATGAATGCTGCGCTGATGGAACTGGCACAGCAGTTGACCGCTGAAAATCTGGAAGAAGCGATGGAGGGTCTGGAATATGAGGTGGCAGACACTTTTCTGGAAGGACTGGATGAAGATAACCTCCGTGTCCGTTTCCGGGAGTTAATGACCAACAGTATTTTCTATACCCTTTCCCGACGCTGCGAACAGGAACCGCTGGAAGTGCTGGACGATGAGGATTTTATCCGTATCGTGGATTTCAACCAACTTCCGGTCTTGACCTTCCTGGGCAATGCCGTTTCGGAACAGTGTGAAGCAGTTCTCCGTGACATCGGACGGGAAATGCAGAAAATTTACCGAAAAGAAGTCACAGAACATCTTGCAAAAACTGCCGACAGCTTGTATAATACCAGTACGGACTTTAGCACATTAAAGCACGAAACTGAAACGAACATCACTGAAGGAGGAAAACCGTATGGAACTGACTTATCACCGCAAGGGGGACTACCTGTTTCCGAACCTGACCGTACAGGACGAGCCGATGAGCATTGGGAAGTACGGGATGCTGCGCAGGACTTATCTGAGGGAAAACAAGAAGAACTGGTATCAGAGTATGCTGATGAGCGGCAGGCTGAATCAGCATCTGGCGCAGATCGACGAGCAGGCGGAGAACCGGATGGAAGAACTGATCGAGAGCCTGAACGAGAAGTATCCGGCTCCGAACAAGGAAACCGAACAGATGGCATGGGTGGCACATCAGAACAATCTGACCGCGATGGCGGAAGAGATCGTGCTGAAGGAATTGGTGTACAACTAACCGCTGACACAACCGAACAGGATTTGAGCGAAGCAGAGGAAGAAATTGCCTCTGCTTTTTCTCTGCCCAGTCTGCCGACCGTGGAACAGCAGATTCGGGCAATCGAAGCCCCGATGCAGGCCCAGTATGCCGATGAGATCACGATTCCGGCAGAAGTTGTGGATGAAATCCTGCGGACGGGAAGCAATCGAAGCAAAAGCCAGCTCCGCCTTATCTATAACTTTATGACCGAACAGACCCCGGAAGAGTATACCGCTTTCGTCAAAAAAGAGTATGGCGAGGGCGGCAAGGGCTTTGAGATCGGTGGCACAAAATATGCGGTCTGGTTCGATGAGTTGGGTATGCAGATTGCCGTTGGCGATACGGTTCGGAACGACCCCAAAAACAAAGCATTTCTGTCCTGGGAAGATGTCAGCGGCAGAATCCATCAGCTTTTGCAGCAGGGAGAGTACGCACCAAAGTCTGTCCTGGATGCAGCCCGTGGCAATGCTCTGCATGAACACGCAGAAGCCCTGAGCTATATGGAACGCGATATGGCAGAGGGCGTGGCAGAGATGGTCTTTGCCGATACGTCCATCTTCTCCGGCGGATACCCGGAACTTACAGAACGACTTGCAAAGTTGATTGACCAGCCGGAATTTCTGGCTGACCTGAACGAACGTCTTTTGGGACTGGCAGAAGCCTACGCCGAAGATAAAAGCGTGATGCGGATGCCGTTCTATCGCCCGGACAAAGTATCCGAACAGTTTCAGAAGTTTGCCCTCCCGTTCCAGACGTATCAGGCAAGAGAGGGCTTTCAGTGGAATGAGCAGGAAGTCTTTATCACGGAAGATGAGATCAATGCTTTCCTTGCAGGCGGCGGGCCGTATTCGGATGGCAGGCTGGCAACGTACAGTTTCTTCCTTACCCATACAGAGAAAGCAGAACGCGCGGCATTTCTGAAAGACCGATACGGTGTGGGCGGCAGCAGTCATGCACTTTCCCGTGCAGATAATTCCCATGCCAGCTATGACGGCAGAGGTCTTGAACTGGCACGGGGCATCTATGGAAAGCCGGATGCGCTGGTAAAGCTGAACTGGAATCAGGCGGCTGAACGAGTTGCAAAGCTCATTGACCAGAGTTTGTATCTGAAGCCTGCGGATTACAGCCGGATGCCGAGTTACGAGCGTGAGCAGATGGCAAATCGGGTAATCGGTTTCTACCATCGTCTGCCCGATGAAGTAGAGCGTCCATTTAAGCGGGAATTGCTGAATGAGGATGCCAGAAAGAAACTGCCCACCATGCTGGCTGACCCGGAACAGGCGGTAGAGCTTCTGGAAAAGATGGATGCAGCACTTCTTTCCGTGCCGCTGGATTCCCCGGAATATGCGGAAAAATCAAGGACGGTTGCTGAACTGCACCAGTATGTTGAGGGAACGTACACGATCTTCCCGGAAAAGAAAAAGGCTGTTGAGATTTCTGTTTCTGAGACAGGACAAATATCGCTTTTCGATATTTGGGCGCAAGAACAGGAATCGAAAGAGCATTCAACCACCGCAGTGGTTGAAGAACCCCAGAAGCAGGCGGCAAAGTACAGCAGAAATGTCGGGGATTATCTCTATCTGGAAGATGACCGCCTTTATAAAATCGAACGTGTTACGGATTCTCTGATCTATCTGAAAGATATGGAGCGTCCTGCATGGGCGGCGCGGGTGCTTCGACCGAACCAGTATGATGCAGAACTGGCAAAGAATCCGCTGAATGATTATCTTCTGGCAGGGCAGGAATCTGCATTGAAAGATAGTCGCTGTGTTTACAAAGAATGTCTGTATTCCATGCTGGATGCGGTGCAGCAGAGTGAAATCTATCCGTATCTCCGCGACCGCGATGTGGATGCAGACGAAGCGGAAAAGGAACTTCGGAACAAGATTGACGAGCTATTAGAGCAGAATGCGAAAACTGCTCCGCTGTATCTGGAAGCAAGCCAGAACTGGGAAAACTTCAAAGACTGGTTGGTAGAAGATATTTTCCAGCGCACCTATCAGGACGTTATTACGGACAGACGGGATGCCGTTGCACTGTATCAGGATAGCAAGGACGCACCGCAGTGGGTGCGCGGCATTATGGTTCCGTATGCAGCGGAAGAAAAGGCCGTTGAGCCGACCTTGCAGCCCCTGCCGCTGGATGCCGTAAACGAATATAACGCGCTGAAAGAGCGTTACCCGGATGCTCTGGTCGGCTATGAGCAGTACAGCAACTTTGAGTTCTACGGCGAGGATGCAAAGCGCGTTTCAGAACTTCTTGGCAGCA
>ERZ780195.2809-NODE-2809-length-11280-cov-32.852918_pt1 | contig 11280 bp, 7 predicted proteins | sample MGYA00511017_ERZ780195 | MGnify/ENA primary metagenome ERZ780195 (study PRJEB29588, sample SAMEA2159974) | human gut metagenome | biome: human gut; feature: human-associated habitat; material: faeces | place: Denmark | collected 2008/2010 ...
TCGCTACGCGCTATGCGAAAAACACGTCATCGTTCCTTTCTGCTGTTCACATCAGATGTATCGCTATTTGGCTGACTGTTTTGGCTTGATCTCATGTAGACACTATCTAACCGTTGTGGCGATATATGCCGACAATTTTTTACTCTCCAGTGTTCGAAGAGTAGGAATTTTCTTAATTAGCGCGAGGCAGGCCTCAGAGATTATTTCTTCCTGATCATATGATGTCTGCACATATCTTCGGGCAGTTACAAGCATTAACCATTGATACTGTTCGTAAATTGTAATCATATAATTTCGATCATCATCATCCATTACCGTCATAAGTACCAGTGGGAACACAGCCATACCTCCATCAGTGCTAGAACATAACTCGGATGGCAGCCATTCTCTTCATAAGAATCGCTGCCATCCGCATCAATTTTGCGTATTTTTCATCTTCACTACAGCCTCGGTAACGAAAGAATGCTTTGGCAAATAGACATCAAAGCCGCTGCCTTCTCCTTAGAGATACCACTCAGCATTCTTTGAAATGCCGCATTTTGCATATCCTCTGACAAATCATCGTTGTCATCTCTCCGTCGTATTTCTATCGTCAATGCATTCTCCAGAACGTCTTCAATTGAAACGTTCAGGTGTTCACAGATAACGACGAGCATTTCCAGTTGGACTTTACGGCTTCCTTTTTCAATATGGCTGAAGTGCTCCGGAGTGCAACCAACTTTTTCCGCCAGTACCCTTTGGGTCATGCCGGCGTTTTTTCGACATCGTCTTATATTAAATCCTATACGTTCATAATTTATCGACATGCGGCCCTCCAAAGAAGCATCGTGAATCAAAGTATTTCCAATTTTATTGTATTGATTCTGAAGGGCAAATTGAATGATCCGACAGACTGTTTTAATGCAGCAGACAGTTTTTGTCAAATTTAACGCGAAAGACATTATTAACATACATGGACAACGCCAGCATTACAATCTATAAAGTAAATTTTGTCCGCTTTTCGCCGTCTGAACCGTTATATATTATATACAACAAACGCATTTTGTAGTAAGCAATATATATGCATCATGAAATTGTGCATAACAATTATGACTGGACAGAAATCAGGATTAGGTACAAATAATGTATTTAAGGGGAGGTGCGTCATTTTGAGAGATTATGCTTAATCGAATGGAATCTCATGAAGTTCGAGTCAGAATAACCATCGGGGAAAACAGAATAACCAATGCCTGAGTTGCAATAGGGCAAAGGAACTCTCATATGGAAATTTCAAGTGCGGAAGTGCTGAAATCCTTTGAAAGTATCCATAGCTTCATTGCGCTCTTTTTTGTCCATGAAGGCATTTCCTCCACTTCCCACAGCGCATGGCTGACAGATTCTTTTGACTATAGAGATTCCTTTGTACCGGCAATCGGCGGAAAGGAAGAACTATGAATACCAGGAGAGAATCCAGCAGCCATGATGTACGCCTGTGTGAAACCAAGCTCATCGCAGAAAAGCTCTCTAATTTGCCGGCAACTTTCGGAGCCACGCTGGTAGTACACATGAAGACCCGCAAGCTCACCAGCGAGGCTATGGCAGAGGCGCTGGGAATTAGTTCACGGACAGTCAGTACGCTTCGCAATGCCGCAGATCCATCGCTTTCGCTGAGACAAGTTACTGCCATTTGCATTCTGCTGCAGTTGCCGCCAGAATTCAGTGATGACATGATTGCTAAAGCCGGGATCCGGCCATTGCCAATAGCAGAACACATTGCCTACAAAATGCTGCTGCGCACGATGTACTCTGCGGATCTCCAGACGTGTAATGATCTGCTGCGTGCAGAAAATTTCGAGCCGCTGATCAGGAACAACAAACCGACCTGAAAAATCAACGACAGAAAAATTTTAAGGAAACTCGCGATTTATTTGCGAGCTCCAAGATGTCGCTCTTGTCGACATTTTTATGAGAGCAGCCAACAATTTGCAGGTTCAGAATTATCGTTTATCGATAAAAATACGCAACTTCAATTCCTGTTCAAAACGGAGTCTGTCATTTATCATTCTAGCTGCAGAGGGCAGGAAGCTCTGGGAATGGAGTTCATTGCGAGCCTATTTCGCATAATTTCGATAATCCTATCCCCTCTGTGTCGTTCCTTGAAAACTGAATAACCCGAGAATTGCTGCGGCGGAGAGTTCCGCGAAGATATGCCTGCGGAAGATGCTTCCGTTCATGGTCGAGCGCATTGGCGCGAGCCTAAGGTACGAGCGACGCCGCCGCAGCGAGGATTGGGCAGATGAATCACAATTAGAATTACAAGAAAGAAGGTGAATCTCATGAACAATCGCATTGCTGCGGACGCGGCGGCTTGGGCGCTTTCGAAAGTTGGCTGTCCGTACAGTCAGGAGAAGCGGAATCAGGACGACGTCTTTGATTGTTCCTCGCTGGTCGCGCGCGCCTATGCGGCACAGGGAAAGCGCTGGCGGTATGGCGGAAGCGTTCCGCGCAGCAATCAGGAGGTTTACGACGACGATTTCGAGCTGCTCTGGCCGGAGAAGTATTCGGAGATTGGAAAGAAGCTCGGCGGCGCGGACGTGCTCGAAAGTGCGAATCAGCCCGGCGATCTTCAGTTTCTCTGCACGGATTCCGGCACGAGCCGTTCGAACCGAATCACCCATGTGGCGATGGTCGCGGACGCAAAAAACATCGTCCACGCCCGGGGAAAGGCATATGGCGTGTGTGTAAATCGCATTTCGCACTACGCCGGAAAGGTCTGCGCGGTCGCGCGGTTCAATCCGGAGGGAACGCTTCGAGTGGGCATGAAGGGTTGGCGAACGCTGGCTTTGCAGCAGAAGCTGAACGCACTGGGCGCAAGTCTGGAAACGGACGGCGAGTATGGCAATACGACCGCCGGCGCGGTGAAAGCCTTTCAGCACGCGCGAAATCTCCCCGCTACGGGAGAAGCAGATCGGGCAACGCTGGAAGCGCTGGGCCTGGCTGCAGCCGATTCCGGCGGGACGGAAAACGTCGTTCGCATCACCGGCGACACGGTGAACGTGCGGCGCGGCCCCGGAACGGATTATGAATCCATTGCCATCGCCCACAAGGGGGATACGCTCCCCGCGGTTGCCGCAGACGGCTGGCAGCCCGTTCTTTTCGGCGGAGAAATCCGCTGGGTCAGCATGAAATACGCGAGCCTTGAGCCCGCGAAATGAAAGGAGATTTTCAAATGAACCGACTGTACATTGACGGCATGATTGCCAGCGAACCCGTTTTCAAAATGGAACCCGGCGAGGTTCCGCACCTGACGTTCCGCTTGGGCGTTCGTCACAAAACCCGCTCCGGCGAGACGCGCAGCGAATACTACCGCGTCAGCGCATGGCACAAGACGGCGCTCTGGGCGCAGGACAAGCTCCGGCGCGGTCAGCTCGTCAGCGTGGCGGGGTATCTCACGCAGCGGACGGTGCAGCGCGCGGAAGAAACGCTGCGCTGCGCGGAGATCGTCGCGGAGCAGTTCCAGTTTCTGAAGCCGCTGGGCAGGACGAAGGATGCGCCGGCGCAGGAGAATCCTTCCTCGGACGGCGCGGCGTAAATGATGAAAATCAAAGGAAAGGGGGTGGTTCCCATGATCTAGGGATCCAAATCCAACGGAAAGGAGGGCTTCTCATGGAAGAGAGCATCAGCAAAATCCTCGAGCTGGGCATCAGCCAGGGCATCTGGGCAGCTTTGTACATCTACCTGTTTTTCCGAATGCTGAAGGAAAACAAGGAGCGCGAAGACCGCTATCAGGAGACCATTGACCGGCTGAGCAACAACATCGAGGGCGGGATCGAAAAGATCCAGAACAAGCTGGACAGCATGTCGAACAACAACTGATTCTGGCAAGGCCGGCGGATGCCGGTTTACTCACTCGACTTCCTCATCGACCTTCTCGCACACGTACATTGGCGGTGAGGAGCTCCGGGCAAGCCCCGGAAAGATCACAATCAATCCTCACAGGAGAAAGGAAGAAAAACATGGAAAACAAGATTTCTGACGTTCTGCGAAAGCAGGACGAGAACGAACGCCTGAATGAAATGTTTGCCAACGCTGTGGGCAGTGAAGACGCTGCCCTGCGCGAAGAGCACATCAAAGTTTTCAATCTGGGCGGCAACCGCCATCAGGCGGTCATTTACCCCGAACCTGTCCATTTCCGCGATCCGAAGACCGGCAAATGGCAGGACATCGACAACACGTTGGAGGAGACGGTCACGGCCATTGGCCGCCGAATGCTCCGCAACCACGCGGGCCGCGTGCGGATGGAATTCCCCGTTCGCATGGACGGCGGCAGCATGGCCTCCATCACCGACGGCGACCACACCTTCGCGTGGCGCTTTGAGCAGGAGCCGCAGCCCATTCTCGCGGCAGTGCGCACCGGCCTTCAGATGCAGAAGGAGCGGCTGATCCAGATGGCCAGAGCCATCCCGAAGTTCGTCGGCCGCACGCTGGAAAGCCTCGAAGCCGCCGATCTGTCCGTCGAACTGGAGAATGCGCAGGAACGGCGCGCGGCGCTGCCCCGGCTGAATGCCGAGAACACCTACGAAGGCGTGCTGCCCGGCGTATCCGTCCGTTATTCCGTCAGCGGCGAAACGCTCAAGGAGGACATCATCCTCGCCAGCGCCGATGCCCTGTCCCGCGCGGCCATTCGCCTGCCGAAGGACTACGATTACGAAGTAACGGAACAGTCCGAGCTGCGCGTGAAGGATCGGGAAACCGGCGAGACGCGATTCATTATGCGCCGCCCCAACGTCTACGACAGCAACGGCGAAGAGGTTTTCGCGTCCGTCGTTCTGACCGACATGGGCGAATATATTCGCATGGAATACGTCGTCGATGCGGCATTCATGGAAAGCGCGGCCTATCCCGTGACGATCGACCCCATCGTGCAGACCTCTACGACCAACGTCTCCGTCTGCGATGCGTACATCTGGAAGAAGAATCCCAACACCAACTACGGCAGCGTCTCCCTGATGCGCTGCGGCACCGGCTCCGGCGGCGAGAGTATTTCGCTGATTAAATTCAACAAGCTCATCCGCCTGAAGGCTTCCGACACGGTGCTGTCCGCCACGCTCCGCGTCAGCGCGCTCAACTATCCCAGCGACCCTGAAATTATGGGCTGCTACCCCATCAAGTCCGCATGGACGGAAACCGGCGTGACGTGGAACAAGATGACCCCGGCCAACGACACGCACATCAGCAGGACCATGAGCGCCTACATTCCCGCGACCAAGCCGACCTACTGCTACTTCGACATCACCTCTGAATACCGCGGCTGGTATCTGAAGGATGCGAACGGCAACAGCAGGAATTTTGGCATCGCGCTGCGCCGTCCGCCTGAGGTGACGACCGGCGGCAACTATGTGGAATGGACGGGCTGCAAGCACAACAGCTCCAAGGGCCCGTGCGTCATCGTCAACTACGTCTCTCACGCCGGCCGCAAGTCCTGGTGGCAGTACGAATCCATGAGCGCCGGTCGCGCGGGCAGCGCCTATGTCGATCTGTTCAACGGCAATCTGGTCTTTGAGCACGCCGACGGCGCGACCACCGGCAACCGTATGCCCGTGGCGATCTCTCATGTGTACAACAGCTGCCTGTCCGAGAGCAATCCCGTTTCCTGCGGCAACGGCTGGCGCACGAGCATGCACCAGAGCGTGTGCAAAAAGGCCATCGGCTCGACGAATTACTACGTCTGGACGGACGGCGACGCGACGGAGCACTTCTTCGCTATCAGCGGTTCCCAGCCCTATGCGGACGCGGAGGGTATGAGCCTGAAGCTCACCACGACCTCCACGGAGCTGACCATCACCGACAAGGGCGATACGAAGCTGGTGTTCCCGCTGCCCGCCGATGCGAACCAGAAGTTCCTGCTGCGCATGGCGGACGCCTGCGGCAACAGCGCGTCGCTGAGCTACGATGCGTCCGGCAGACTGACCGGCGTTACCGACGGCGTGGGCCGCGTGACCACGCTGACCTACAACGCGGCGGGGCTGCTCTCCCAGATCGCCGTTCCCGGCCGCCCGGCTGTGACGTACAGCTATACGGGCACTCAGCTCACGGGCATGGGCTATGGCGACATCACCGGCCGCACGACCTACACCTATGAAGAAACCTCCAACATGCTGGTTTCCGCGGTGAATTACGACGGCGTGCGCGTAGACCTGACCTACGAGGGCCTGAACGCCTACGATTCCGCGGCCATCGACAACTACGCCGCGCAGGTGCGGCGCGTGGTCGCTATGGAAACCCGCAGCGACAGCATCCGCGGCGCGAAGCAGCGCTTCGATTACGAGCACATGACCACGAAGGTCACTTCCGTGACCAACGCCGCGTCGGAAGATGGTAAGACGATCACCTACCAGTTCAACAACGCGGGCAATGTGGTGTGCTGCTTCGACGAGCTGGGCTATGCGCAGTCCAACACCTTCTCCGCCAGCGTCGCCAACCAGCAGACCAGCGCTTCCCGGATGAAGCGGGTCGTCATCAACCTGCTGCCCAATCTGGATTTCTCCTCCGGCTGGACGACGACCAAGGGCGCGACGGGCGATGCGGCGGCGCGGGATACCTCCGTGCGCTGTCTGAGTATGCCCTCGCTGAAGCTGACCAAGACCTCCGCGGCAGAAACCCGCCACTGCCAGACGGTCACCGTGCCCGCCGCCGGTCTGTACACCTTCTCGGCCTATGTGAAGAACACGGCGGCGCTCGCCTCCGGCAAGCTCTTCCTGCGCATCCGCTCCGGCAGTACGGTCTATGAAAGCCGTCCCGTGACCGGCGCGACCGCGGCTTTCCACACGGATAGCGCGGCGGACGGCTGGGATCGGCTGTATGTGACGGCGAATCTCCCCGCGGGCAGCGCGACCCTCGAACTGGTCAGCACCGCGCCCTCCGGCAGCGCGTGGTTCTCCTGTCCGCAGCTGGAAACCGGCTCCATCGCAAACCACGTCAATCTTCTTGTCAACGGCGATTTCGCGCGGTCTACGGCGAGCGGCAGCCGCTATTTCCCGACGGATTGGGCGGTGCAGAACGGCGTTACTTCTTCTGCCCTCAACGGCATCGTTTCCAAGAGCGCGTCCGGGATGCCGGACGCACTGAGCGGACAGGCCGCCCGCATTCTCGCCCTTCCCTATCAGGGGAATCAGTCCATGCTTCAGTACATCAATTCCGCCGGTAAAGCGGGCGATGTGTTCGTGGTTGGCGGCTGGAGCAGCGCTCTGTCCGTGGCCAGCGGTTCCGGCAATTTTGAGCCGAAGATGGTCATCCGTTTTGAAAAGAGCGGCGCCTTCCTCGACTGCCAGTTCCGAAAGTTCAGCACAGCTCGCGTCGGCTGGCAGTTCGGCTGCTGGGCGGTTTCTGCTCCGGGCGACTATGACCGCGTGCTGATCGGCGTTTGTTACGAACGCAATGCGCAGACGGGCATGTTCTCCAACCTGTTTGTCCACCGCGAGGAGTTCGGTCAGAGCTTTGCCTACGACGCGAACAAGAACCTCGTGGGCGTGGCCAATCTGTCCACGAAGAAGTCGGACATCCAGTACGACGACGCGGATAACGTCAAGTCGTACCGTCAGCCCGGCGCTGCGGACGCGGCGAAGTACACCATGAGCTACGGCTCCACGACCGCGGAACATAAGAAGCACCTGCTGAAGGAGAGCGTCTCGCCCATGGGCCAGCGCGACGTGTTCACGCACGATTCCTATGGCAATACGCTGACCTCCGTTCGCCAGAAGTCCGGCGACGCGGCGTTCATCAAGACCGAATCGACCTATACCGCCAACGGCAACTACAAGACTGCCTCTAAGGATGCACGCGGCAGCGTTGCCACTCAGAATATCAACGCCACCGATGGAACGCTGACCAGCGTCACCGATCCGAACGGTCAGACGGTCAGCTACACCTACGACGCTTCCAAGCGCGTGACCGGCGTACAGACCACGGCGGGCGGAAAGACGTACAAGAACGCCTACACCTACGCGAACGACCGCATCCAGAAGGTGCAGCACAACACGACTACCGACACGCCGGACGTGGAGTATACCTTCGGCTACGACGAGTTGGGACGCAAGACTACGGTAAAGACGGGCGATCAGACGCTTTCGACGAACGTGTACACGGCTGACCGCAGCGGCCTGCTCTCCGAGGTACGGTACGGCAACGGCGGGAAGGTGAAGTACGCCTATGATGCATATGACCGGCTGATCGGCGTGAAGCACGACGGCGAGACAACTGACCGATATACCTATGAATACGATGCAAGCGGTGATGCGAGCGTAATTCGAGATAACCATCTCGGTCGTGTGCTCCAGACGCAGTATGATCTGGCGAATCGTCCTATGGGCACGCAGCTGCGAAACAACGATGGCAGTCTGATTTATCGTACCGAGCTGGACTATGATGCGCAGAACCGGCTGGTGGGATTCGGAGAAACTGCTGGCAACACGAACTACAAGACTGCCTATACCCACGACAACGACAACCGTGTCACGGGCATGACCTTCGACGGCGGCAATGCAATTTCTTATGAGTATGACAACCTCGGTCGCATCTTGAGACGTACGGCAAGCCCTCTGAATACGACCTACGGCTATGTGGGCGGCGGCTACGGCACGGGCAGCACTACGCCGCTGATTGCGTCCATCCAGCAGAACGGTATTTCATTTGCTTACGGCTATGACAACCGCGGAAATATCACCAGCGAAACCCGCAACGGATTGACCACAACCTACGTCTATGATGCGCTGGGACAGCTCATCCGAGTAAACGACCCCCACGAAAACAAAACATGGGTCTATGAGTATGACTGCGGCGGAAATATGCTGAAGCGTATTCAGTATGCATATACTGAGGGCGCGCTTGGCTCTGCCGTGTCAACGCGCACTTTTTCCTACGCCTCCGATTGGAAAGATCAGCTCATTGCCAATGGCTCGTATCCCCTGACTTATGATGCAATTGGCAATCTCAAAACTTATGCGGGTTGGGAATATGAATGGATGGCGGGACGCCGACTCGTGAAGCAGACGCAGAATGAAAAGGTCGTTTCCTATGATTACGATCACAATGGGATGCGAATTCGACAGATTGTCAGTAATAAGACTAGTGGTTACGTTTATGCCACTTATAGCTACACCTATAATGGCTCGAAACTTGTGCACATGACCGTATATAACGATGAACTGCACTTCTTTTACGACAATCAGGGAAGAGCCGCGAAAGTCAGATACAATGGCGTCACTTATACCTACGTCCACAATCTTCAGGGCGATGTCGTTGGAATTCTTGACAGCGCTGGAAACCTTGTGGTAGAATACAAGTACAATGCATGGGGCACGATTCTGAGTAAGACCGGCAGTATGGCGGGCACTCTGGGCCACCGCAATCCATTCCGATATCGTGGTTATATCTACGACGAGGAAACTTGGATGTACTGGCTCAAGAGCAGATATTACTATCCGGAACTGCATCGGTTTATTTCCATAGATTCAGCACTCGGAAAATGCGGGGCAATTGCTGATCATAATGTGTATGCATACGCAAAGAATACCCCAGTTATGCTGGCTGATGTCGGCGGAAATTACCCCTATTCTGCTTCTAAGGCCCTCGAATATGCTGAGAAATGGTATAATGGGAGGAATCCGGAGTTTTCATATGACAAAATGGGTTCTGATTGTGCCAACTTTGTTTCTCAATGCCTGTATGCCGGTGGTATGCCGGGAAGTATGAAGTGGTTCTATTGGCGAGTGAACATTCTTTTCTTGGGTACCATAAAGATAAAAATCATGCCAGCTTGGGGTAAAGCAGATGGACTGTTCAATTACCTTAAAGATGACATGAAGTTCGATTATGTAAAGGTTACCAATCAGGATGAATTATCGGCTGCAATTACTGCTGGGAAGGTAAAACCTGGTAGCCCTGCATTTTTTGAAAAGGAAAGTGTGCATCATGCAGTGTTGGTTGGTAGTATCACATCGGATAATCAGGATGCGTTCTTCTATGCGCATACTACTGACCGGAGTCCAACTGATAATGCCAAGAGTTTTAGTAGTGTACTAGAAAATGAGTCGATATATATCTTTACTATTCCTGAAGAAATTAAGTAGAGAACGGAGAATGATAATGCTTAAGCGTTGTATGATTGTATTTATTGTTGCAGCGGTAATTGCCTTGTTGTACTGCATTATGCAGAATGCTGCTGTACGTTCTTTACAAAGGATCATTGCAATTTCTGCGGATGTTCACGGATCATATTCGATAATTAGCTGTAACGAGAATATGATGGACAGCATTCAGAAGATGCTTACATCTGAAAACTCCAATGATGATATTGAACAATTCTGTAATCGGTGGAATATGTCAAAAGAGGATTATGTTCTATTTAGCGCCGAATATACCGAATATAGTGTTCTGGAGATTTCCATTGAGTTGGTCAATGACTCAGATGTCTATCTGCATGGTATAACAATTGACTGCGATATTCAGAATACTTTCGTTGCAAATGATGGTTTTCTATTCTGTGATGGCCCTAAGCTCCCGCCACACAAACGTGCTCTAAGCGAATCGCATACGTTTATTCTTGTTAGAAAGGAGTTACTGAATACTTTGAACAATACTGATGGTAACAGTGAACTTAGAGTGTATTGCTACAGCCATCCCGAGGGAATTCATTATGATGACGTAGATATAAAAACACAACTGTTTGCAAAATGACATCTACCACCGTGGACAGCAAGGGATTCTTGCGAACACACTTACGTATCAAATGATCTACTGTGAGACGTAGCAAGACATCCCGGAACATCATAGGATATCTTGTAAGGTCTCGGAACCACAGAGAAAGCACACGGCCAGCAGTTTCTGCTGACCGTGCAAAATTATAAGGGAATGTGTAGTAAGCGTCAAATGCACATGACTGTCTACAAACAGAGTCATAATTGCTCTGCAAGCGTCGGGGGTAAATGCACCCTCTATTGCGCCCGGCAGGGTGCATCGTCCCCTGTATCATAGTTCACCGGATTAGCCATTCTGATTAGACTATGGTAGATTTTGATACATTTGATAAGGTACAATAAGTTGCGCAAATTCCAGAACAGGAGGATTGAAAACAGTCCCCAAAACAAGGGACAAGGTCAGCGTCATCTGGTAGAATGAAGTTGCGAGACAAACATTCGAAAGGAGACGCAGACCATGTCCGAGAAAATTGTAACACTGAACGAGGAAGTAATCAAGGGGGAAATCCGGGAACTTGTACGCGGGAGCGTGGAAGAAACGCTGAAT